>MDTD01098631.1_pt1 | contig 30649 bp, 21 predicted proteins | sample 811221 | NCBI WGS metagenome assembly MDTD01 (sample SAMN05326646, study PRJNA326480) | marine metagenome | isolation source: seawater | place: Pacific Ocean: South West | collected 2011 | reverse complement strand
CGATGATGACGCGTCCGATCGCGACTCGGCAAGATACGCCGGGAGGGCGCTTATCCAGAGGATGCGTGTGAATGAATGAATGAAATGAACGCGCGAGGAGAGGCGAGGAGGCGTGGATGGTGTGGGAAAAAGAGAAGAGGAAGACGAGAAAATGGTGAGGAAATCACGCGCGCGATGACTGACGAGTGGTTTGATTTTTTACCGCGCAGCGTACGAGAGCGAACGCAAGTCGTCCATCGTCACCGTCGGGTTGAGCATTCACAGTTGCCCGGTGGAGATTCGGGAAAAGATGGCGGTGCCCGCCGAGGCGTGGGGTGAAGCCGTGAAGGATCTCACGTCGTATCCGCACATTGAAGAGGCTGGTATCTTGTCCACGTGTAACCGTATGGAGATTTACGTCGTCGCGTTGAGCTACGAGCGCGGACTCAAAGAAGTCGAGGATTGGATGGTGAAGCACTCGGGCGTGGCTGTGGAGGAGTTGCGAGAACACTTGTTCGTGCTCAAGGATCGCGAGTCTACTAGTCACTTGTTGAAGGTTTCCGGTGGTTTAGATTCCGTGGTGATGGGTGAGGGTCAGATTTTGGCTCAGGTCAAGTCTGTGTTCGCCATGGGTGAAAAGGAAAAGCCGTTTGGTAGACACTTGACGGGATTGTTCAAGGCGGCCATCACCGCGGGTAAGCGCGTGAGGAGCGAAACTTCCATCGCGTCTGGAGCGGTGTCCGTGTCTTCGGCGGCGGCGGAACTCGTGCAGATGAAGTTACCGTCCCAATCCTTTGAAGGGGTCAAGGTGCTCATCGTCGGCGCGGGTACGATGTCCAAGCTCTTGGTCAAGCACTTGGCGTCCAAGAGATGCTCCGAGATGACCATCGTCAACCGTACCAGACCGCGCGCGGAGGCGCTCGCCGAGGAGTTTCCGGAGGTCAACATGCGCATCGAACTCATGGATCAGTTCTTGACGCTCGCTGGCGAACACGACGTGATTTTCACCGCGTCCAGCGCCGTCGATCCCATCATTTGCAAGGACGACTTGGCCGCCATGGACGTCTGCGGCGACATCGTCGAAGGTAAAAGACGTTTGGTGGACATTGCGGTGCCGCGTAACGTGCACGCCAACTGCAGCGAAGATGCGAATACGGTAGTTTACAACGTCGATGACTTGAAGGAGCTCGCGGAGCTCAACAAGGCGAAGCGCGAAGCCGCGGCCAAAGAGGCGGAGGCTCTTTTATTTGAGGAGCAACGCACCTTTGAGGCGTGGAGGGACAGTCTGGAAACCGTTCCGACCATCAAGCGTTTGCGTCAAAAGGCTGAAAACATTCGCAGCGCAGAGTTAGACAAGGCGGTGGCCAAGCTCGGGGATGGTTTGACCAACAAGCAAAAGAAGGCCGTCGAAGAGCTCTCGAGAGGCATCGTCAACAAGCTGTTGCACGGCCCGATGGCCGCGCTTCGCTCGGACGGTTCCGACCCAACGGCGGTCGCCATGACGCTCGTGAACATGCACGCACTTGAGCGCATGTTTGATCTGCGAAATGTCGAGGAAAAATAATTATTCCGCGCGCACCGCTCTTCACAATACATCGACTTTGATTGCTTTAGTTGGCGTCGTCTCCCCGTTTGGAGGCGTCGCGTTCGCGGCCGATCGCGGTCGCGACGAAAGGTTTATTCGGATATCGCGCGATATCCACACACGTTCTCATTTCTTCAAGTCGCTTTAAGATTGAACTTGTACAATAGCACACACACACTCACATTAAAACGGCATCCCCGCGCTTCGCTCCCGCCCGATTTCGTCGACGCGAAGTCCAGGGCAGTCTTCGATTGGATCACGATGGCGCGCCACACGTTGTCGTTCGTGCGTCCGTCGACGACGCGCGCGTTCGATCGATCGAAAGAGCGACCCCGCGCGCGTCTCGTGCGTCTCGAGTCCGTCATGCGAGACGACGGCGCGCGCGCGGCGCCCTTTTCGACGCCGTTCGAAGCTGTTCGAACGACTCTCTCGCGCGTCGCGAGTCGCGCGAACGGTGCTCTCGCGAGCGCGTCGGCGTCCACGGCGCGACGCGCGAGAGATGGTGCGAGCGCGCGGCGACGACCGGTGCGTCGGGTCGCGGACGTGGCGCGCGCGACCAAGGAGGAGAAAGGATCGGCGGATGCCGGCGCGGCCAAGGGCGGCAAATTCACTGCGGACGGCGCGGACGTCGAGAGCATGGACGACGACAAGCCGTTGTTGATCTGTGCGTTTGACGTCGTGGGGGCGACGCCGGAACAGGAGGCGCAGATCCGCGAGGTGATGACGCTCAAGTCGAACTATTCGTATAGAGCTCGCGAGGTGGCGGCGGAGTGCAAAGTGATTCAAAGCATCGGCATTTATAAAGAGGTTCGCGCGCGAGCCAAGGATACGAGAGACGGTCTTCGAGTGACGTTTGAGGTGGTGCCGTTCGAGACGCTGCGCGGGGTCGAGTTGCACGGCTTGGAGAGCGTGCCGGTGACGATCGTAGAGGAGGCGTTTCGGCCGATGTTCGGCAAGCCCATCAATCACAACGAGTTGTTACAAACGTTGGACTCTTTCCGAGTGTACTTATCGCAGCAAAAGGGAGCGACACCGTTCGAGGACTGTCGAATGATCGAAGACACGAGCGATGGGGTGCTGAGACTCGGGTTCATCGACGCCGTCGTCGACGAGGTGAAGATCGACATCGAACCGTCCATCGACGCCAAGACTGGAAAGGAGAACAAAGTCATGAGTAAGATTGAGAGCGTGTTGCCGTACTTTGAGAGCATCAAAAACGCGAAAACACTGAACGCGTATCGTGTGCGCGAAGCTTTGGATAGATTCAAGGCGCAAAACCCGCGATTCGGTGATCCGCAAGTGAGCTTGGCCATGCCCCAGCGCGGAGGTGCCGCCATCAACAAGCGAACGCTCATGTTGTCTCTCAGAGAAAAGTCGATGAAGGGGGTGACGTGTGGTGGGGGTATGAGTGCCAGAGGGTTGTCTGAAGGGATATTTAGCGGCGTTGCCGGTCACTTCAGCGCCTTCCACACCAACTTGTTCGGGGAGGGCAAAATGCTCAACCTCGGCGTCGAGGCGACGCCGAGAAAGGGCGGCCGCGGTCTCACGGTCGTGCGTCCTCAAGCCAACGTGCAGTATCAAGATCCATGGGTGGGATTCGGACCGACGCGAACATCTCGAGTGATGAGCGTCAGAAGTGAGGATAGCAGCGTGAGATCGACGCACGGCGTCGGCGCGAGCAACGTCGACGGCGGCCAACCCGACATCACCTCCCCCGGTCTTAGCGAGATGTCGCTGCAAAGACTCGGGACCGGCATTGAACACTCGCGCCCTCTATTGAACGGTTGGAACGGTACGTTTTCTATCGACTTCAAGCGCAACTCTTTGCTCGACAACGACGGCAACCATTCGCTCTTCGACGCGTACGGCGCGCCGGTGACTTTCAGCGGCACCAAGCACGACACCGCGCTCTCCTCGCACCTTCGTTTCACGTACAGCGGCTCGAACGCGGCGCAGCTGATGTTGAGCGCGGAGCAGGCGTTCCCCCTGCAACCGCAATGGCTCAACTACACGCGCATGATTGCCAAGGCGAAGCGGTCCTTCAATCTGCTCTCCATCGATCCGCTTCCTGGCCCCGTGCAGCTAGTCTTGAGCTCCAAGGGTGGTAGCGTCATCGGTGATTTGCCCCCTTGCGAAGCGTTCGCCATCGGTGGGACCACGAGCGTGCGCGGGTACAACGACGGCGCCATCGGTACCGGACGCAAGTACGTGGTGGGGAGCGCGGAGGCTCGCGTTCCGATCACTCCCATGTTCACGGCAGCCGCATTCTTCGACTACGGCAGCGACTTGCACTCTGGCAGTTCCGTCCTCGGTGATCCCGCGGGAACGCGCGGCAAGCCCGGTAGCGGATACAGCTACGGCGTCGCCGGCATGTTGGAAACCGGTGGCCTTCCGATTCGCATCGATTACGCCAGGAACGACCAAGGCAATGCCCGATTCCACTTCAGTCTCGCGCGCGACTTCAACTAAATATCCACTTCTAGCAGCAGCAAAGATACTGTACCATAGTCAGTATTTTAAGACAGAATATCGTGCGATCGAAAGCCGTGTTCTACAACATCATACTGTACAAATTACAACTCTTCTACTCATCTATCGTGCGTCTCCCACAGCGTTGGAGAACCGTTGCGTCTCGCCGGCTCTTCTTTTGCTACACTTTGACTCCACGCCTCCGCGGGAATCGCACTGTAACGGGAACTCGCACTCGCACGGCCCGTGTCGTCGCTCGCGAAACGTATACGACAATCTCACCTCACCTCGAGGCGTGCACGCGCCCTCGACGTCGTCGAATTTCCTATGCGGAATGTAGTGTTGCCATCGATACCTCGCATCGGAGTGCATAACGAGCAGAGATCGTCTCGGCAGAAACAGCGCTCGATGTTCTTCCCCCCTCGACCGAAACTCCATCACCGCGTCGCCGAGCAGGGACAACGACAAGATCGTCGGTCCGAAGGCGCTGTGCGTGTCCACGTGCGGCGCCAATCCGACGCCTCGCGGATACTCATTCACCGTAACCTGGTCGCACCGCATCGCGCTCTCGTACCCGGGCGTCTCCTTCGGTAACCGCCGCAACACACGCATCACCAACTCCGGTATCGCCTCCACCGCCACGTTCGCATCTCTGGTGCCGTAATCGAACGCGTAACCGAAATGTTTCACCCGTCGTCTCGCCAGACGCGTCTCGTCGCCCGCCGCCGCCGCCAACGCCGCCAATTCTTTCTCCTCCTCCTCGCTCACGAAATCAATCAACAGACTCAATCCACGCACGTCCAATCGCTCCACCGATCGCCTCGCCGTCGTCGGCGTCGGTTCATCCGCCCTCGTCATCGCTCGTTCGCTGAACCCGCACGTCCACGTCGCGTCGCCTCGCGCGACGTCGCGTCCCAGCGTCTCCGCGCGCGTCTCCGCCCGAAGCCCCTCGCACGCGCGCGCGCACGCCGACGTCGACGCGAACGCGTACGTCACCGCTCGCCGCGTCTCGTCGTACGAGTCCACCTCGGCGCGCTCGCGCGCGCGCTCGACGACGGCGCCGAGCAGTGCGCCTCTCGCCTCCTCCTCCGAAAACACGGGCGCGACGCGCAGGAGCGTGCCCGACGACGCGCGTCGGTACGCGCGTTCGGACGACGACATCGTGCGTCGACGGTCGACGCGCGCACGGGCGATGCGCGCGCGTGTCGGCGCGTCGGCGCGTCGGCGTGTGTCGCGCGCGAGCATTCGTCAAAAAGCGTCGCGCGGTCGTCATGGCGTCGTCCCCGCCGTCCTCGCGCGCGTCCGTCGCGGACGCGCGCGCGGACGAACGAAACGCGAGTGGACTCGACGCCTGGCGCGGGTTCACCGCGGACGAGCTCGCGGTGGCGGTGCGCGTGCTCGAGATGTGCGCGCGCGGGCCGGCCGCCGGCGCCACCGACGGGGACGACGCGCGCGCGCGCGAGGACCCGGACGCGTCGACCGACGGCGCGCGCGCGACGACGATGGGAGTGTTGGAGCATCCGAAACACAAGTCCCTGCGCAGGGCGCTCCTGCCGCTCATCGAGCGCATGCACGGGAAGATGTTTCACGGCATGTCGAGGAGGGAGTACGTCGCGGCGAAAATGCCGAAAAAGGAGCGAAATCGACGGAAAATGGCGGAGAAGGCGGCGGATCGCGCGAGATTGGATCAGACAGCGCTTCGTAACGAGCGGCTGCGGCGATTGGCGGCGCTGGAGGGGTCGAACGCGTCGTGCGGGGCGTTGCCGTTGGTGCCGGACGGGGTGGCGTGCGGGGACGCGAGCGGCGGCGGCGCGGGGGGGATGATCGCGGCGAACGAGGACGGGGAGGAGAGGGACGAGGAGAGGAGCGAGAGTGAGGAGTTTAATCTCTTGCGTTCGTGTTACGTGTGTAAGAGGCGGTATCGAAGGGTGCATCATTTTTACGCGTCGCTCTGTCCCGAGTGCGCCGAGCTCAACTGGGAAAAGCGCGGGCAGTCGGCGGACATGCGAGGGAAGTTTTGTCTCGTCACCGGCGCGCGCGTGAAGATTGGGTATAGAATAGCGCTCAAACTTCTTCGCGCAGGAGCCAGCGTGATCGCGACGACTCGGTTTCCCATCGACGCGTTGAAGCGGTTCGAGAAGGAGGCGGACGCAAGCGAGTGGATCGGACGATTACAGATATTGGCGATGGATTTGCGCGATCTTCCGGGACTCGAAAAGTTGTGCGCATATCTGAACGCGACGCTGCCGAGACTGGACGTGCTCGTGAACAACGCGTGTCAGACCATTCGAAGGCCTCCGGCGTATTACAAGCACTTGCTCGAGGGCGAGGCGCGCTCGGGATTCACGCGAGCGCTCGCCGGGGCGAACGATAGATGCGAATTCCTTCCAAGCGCGGACGAAGGTTTGTTGCCGCAGGCGTTGAGCGATTGGAAACAGGGTGAAAAGTTCAAGGAGGCGGGTTGGATGGCGCCTTCGGCAGCGATGTCTCAGTTACAGTTGCTCGATTCCGACAAGGACGAATCGAACAAGCACTTTCCCGAGGGCGCTCTGGACGTCAACGGCCAGCAAGTCGATCTTCGCGCGCAAAACTCGTGGACCATGCGGCTCGGTGAAATAGAAACCCCGGAGTTGCTCGAAGTGCTCGCCGTGAACGCCGCGGCGCCCTTCGTGCTGAACGGCAAACTCAGACCGCTTCTCGCGCGAACCGTCGCCATGGATAAGGAAGCGGGCGTCAAGCACGCCGCGGCGTTCGTCATCAACGTCTCGGCGATGGAGGGTAAATTTTATCGTCACAAAACGGTATTTCATCCACACAGTAACATGGCCAAGTCTGCGCTCAACATGATGACGGCGACTTCAGCGAGAGATTACGCGAGCGACGGAATTTACATGAACTCGGTCGACACGGGATGGATCAACGATGAGAATCCCTTAGAGAAGGCGGCACGATTGGCAACGGAACAGTCGTTCCAGACGCCCATCGATGAAGAAGACGCGGCCGCGCGCGTCATCGCTCCGGTGTTTGAAGGCTGCATGGATCCTCCAGCGACGTGGCCGCTTCCGTACGGCCAATTCTTCAAGGATTATCGCGAGAGCGAGTGGTAGCGACAACTAGCGTTGATTAGAATTCTACGTAGCTAATACACAAAACGCGTCCCATCTCTTCGCGCGCACGCACTAGTGCCCTGTGAGCACGTCCAGCGGCAGGTAGCCGTATTGACGAAACGCCGCGTCTTCGAGTTCCGGAGTGAACAACACCCCACGAAACGTGCCACCGTAACCAGAAATATACGCGTCGCCCGAGAGCGAGTTGTACTTGATGAACACCGCACCTTTCGGGGGATCCACCGGCACGCCGTCTCTGTCCATGCCGTGCAACTTCCCTTTCGGTAATCCCAACTCCGCCGTCCACGTCTTGAGCGACGCCAAACCGTCTTCCGCGGAGGGCGCACAAATACCGAGCATCACCCTCGACGCTCGGGACGCGAGCGCTCGCGTGGAACGCTCCATCGCCGGGCGTTCACACGCTGTTACCGCCGCCTCCGTGCCCTCGCGTCGCTGCGTATCGTCGAAACGTTTCAATATGGCGTCCGAGTCGCGAGTCGACGGCAACTTGGTCGCGTCGACGCCCGACTTGACGAACCCGACCGCACGTTCCGCCTCCATAGGTCTCGCGCGCGCCGCGCCCGACGCGAACGGGTCGGCGCCCGTTTTCTTCAACCCGCTCAGCGCCGAAAACGCGTCGGCGTTGGTGAACGGCGTCTCTTCGCCCTCGCCGCCCGCACGCGTCGCCGTTCGAGCGCGCCCCGCCGACGCGCGCGTCGACGCGCATCGTCGCCGCGCCGCGCACGGCGCGCGCGACGCCGCGCTCACCGACCTCGTCGACATCATCGTCGCCGTCGTCCCGTCCCGTTCCTCGACGGATAAAGCGTCCCCTTCCCCGAGACGATCGTCGATCACCGTCCCTCGTCCTCCCTCTGCCGCGTCTCCTCGAGCGCCTTAGCTCTCTCACAACAGGCGTTATACCTATCGACGCTGCCTTGGCACGCCGACGTGTCCACCGTCGCCGCGCTCGTCCTCGAACGCGTCGTGGGAAGTCGAGAAATACACTTTTGAATGGCGCACGCGAGCTTCTTACACTTTATTTCGCACACGTCCGCGCCCTCTCGAGGCTTTGATCTCGATGATTTCTGATACACGAACGACACCACGGGCATGCACGCGCGGACGTCGGCGGCGTGCGTCGCCGCGGTGTGCGGTTCGGGCTCGCCGGGACGCCGCGAGTTGTCGGAGGAAGAGAGGGAGATGCGCGGCGTCGAACAGACTAAAGCGTCACGGTGAATCAAAATAAAATAAAGCCGCGGAGTGAGGTACGCGCAGACGCGCGCCGAACATTCGATCACGCGCGTTCGTTTACGACGATTCGCTCGCCGCCGCCGCCTTGGTCATGAGAACGATTTGTTCCTTGACCTCTTTCCTCCCGACCGCCGGGGTCTCGAACGGTAACCGCAAGCCGTACTTTTGCCCATCCTTGATAATTCGACAATTCATCCCGAGCGCGTCGATCGAACGCATCACCACCTCGTCCGCGTCGACGCCCGCGTAGTGCTTGGCCATCGCGCGCAACGCGTCGCCGTGATCCGCATTCATGTGCGAACACACCGGCGCCGAAAACGCCGCCACGGGATCGCTCTTCGTCGCCGCGTATTCGCTTGCGCTCACACTCCCGGCTCGAGCGAATCCACCCACGATTCTACACGCCAACAGTTCCGTCATCTTGTACCAGGTGAAGTCGCCGAAATCGACCCAGTACGCCCCCGGATGTTTCTTGAGATACGTCTCCCGCACCGTCGACGGCTCCACCGCGACGACAGACCCACTCAGCGACACTCTACCATCGCCGACGTCCTCGAACCCATCCCTCGTCACCGTCAGCGTCGCGCGTCCATCCGCCGCGACGTCTCGCGCGTGTCGCGACAAAGACGACAACGCGAAGATCGGCAACCCATCCACCGCATCCGACGCGTACGCGACGACACCACCGCACGGAAACCCCGCGAGCGCGCCCGCGTCGGCGTTTCCGATCGTCGACAGCGTCCCCACGCTCGAACCGTCGACGATGACGCGCGATTCATCCGCGAGTGAAAGTGTCGCCGCGTCGCGCTGATGCGCCGCGAGTCGCTCGACGAACGCGTCCGCGTCGCTCGCGCTCGCGCTCGCGCGGGCGCGACGCGCCACCGTCGTCCCGCGACCGAGTCGCGTCGACATCGCGCGCGACGGACGCGCGAGAGACGACGCGCGCGCGAGCGAGACGACGCGCGACATGGCGTCAGTGTGTGACGTGCGACGCCCGCCGATGCGCGAGCGTCGCACGGGCGACGCGCGTCGACCGACGCGCGTCTCGCGCCGAGTCTCGTTCGTCGTCTCGCGCGACGTCGCGCGCGTCTCGCCGTCGACGCGCGCGCGCGCGAAGGACGACGACGACGCGTCGACGTCGTCTTCTCGGACGACGAGACGTTTCGACGTCGACGCGACGCCGCTCGCGACGCTCGTCGCGCGCGCGAGAGAGCTCGCGACGCTCGTCGCGCGCGCGAGAGAGCTCGCGACGCGGGCGCACGGACGCGCGGTGGATGAAGTCGTCGACGACGACGCGAGGCGAAAGCGCGAGGCGGACGCGGATGACGGTGATGATGATGATTTGAACGTCGAGGGAGCTGTCGATTCGATTCCGAACGACGACGACGAAAACGACGAAAACGATGGATGTCGCGACGCGAGGGACGTGAATGTCGGACCTGTGAACGGATCGATGGTGCCGGAAAGCGTTGGGATCGATGACGACGCGCGCCCGCGCGTGCCGGAGACGGAAGTGCCGACGGCGAGCGGGAGAGACGAAGACGCGAACGCGAACGCGAACGCGGCGGGCGCGAGTCCGACGGTGAGCGGATTGGGGGTGATGATGGATGAACCGTCGCCGGGAGTGAGCGTGGGAGCGGTGGGGTACGCGAATCCGTTCGCGCACACGCCGGCGTGGCCGAAGACGCAGAGAACGACGCCGGAGACGGGGGCGACGACGGGGAGGAAGAGGACGGGATTCGCGTACATGAGAGACGACGACGAGGAGACGCGCGCGGCGGTGACGCCGATGGTTCGACGGAACGATGGCGGTGCGTCGATGGCATCGGTGCCGAAGTCGACGCGACCGGAGGCGAGCCCGTTCGTCATCATGCAGAGACACTTGGCGACGCCGTACGCCAATTTGGACGCGCCGACGCCGACGGCGTTGACGCTGACGACGGCGAATGGGAAACAGGTAATCGCGCGCGCGGATGGGAGCGAACCTCGACGCGACGTCGGACGCGTCGAGGAGACGCCGAGATTAGACGATGCGGACGACGACGCGTTTACGTTTCGAGCCGCCGTGGAGACGCCGGCGACGACGAGAGACGCCGCGGGATTTTTCACGTCGGCGGCGACGGGGGCGCCGATCGCGGCGTCTGCGGACGCGATGCGACGCGCGCGCGCTATGTTCGGAGACGACGACGGGCGACCGTCGCCGTCGCCGGTCGCGCATTCGCTCTTCTCGACCGGTGGGGGCGCGAGCATCGCCGTGTCGGACGACGCGATGCGACGCGCGCGCGCCATGTTCGACGACGATGCTGACGCGTCGGTTCGCGCGAACTCGCCCAAAGCGGAAGGTGGCGGTGTATTGGCGTTTCAAACCGCCGCAGGTACGGCGCTGGAAGTGAGCGAAGCGGCGATGCGCAAGTCTCGATCGATGTTCGACGATGCCGGAGACGACCAGAACGACGCATCCGTCGATACGCCGAAGCGGCCATACGAGAACTTTCCGCAACCCTCGTTCAAGACGCCGAAATCGCTTCCCGTCGCGCGCAAGGCGACGGGCAAAGTGCCGGGTTTCACGCCGCCCATGAAAACGGGCGCCGCGTTCACGCCGCCGATGTCCAAACTCGGCCCAAAGATGGTGGCGAGCGCTCCTCGCCAACCCGCACGTTCGAGGCGCGGCGAGGAGGCCAGCGCACCCGTTCACGACATGTTCGCCGCGCGTGCGCGCATGGGTATGCGCGCGCCGTTGTGTACGTTTTTCAATGGATTACTTCCGTACCAGGCGCGACCGACGTTTGTCGACGCGTGCGTGCGAACGCTGGGCGCAGACACGGCGAAATCGCTTCGTTTGCCGAGCGTCGAGCGAGGTCTCGTGGGGTGGAGAGAGATGCGAGAGTCGATGATCAAAGCCGGGGCGAGCGAATCTCTCTTGACGAACGAGTGGGTGTCGAACGCGTACAAATGGATCATGTGGACGCTCGCGAGCGTGGCCAGAGCGTTTCCGGAAACGTACGCGTTCGGTGTGTTGAGCGAGTCCGCTGTGTTGCAGCGCATGTTGTACAAGTACGAGCGCGAGATCAACCGCGCCGAACGATCGCACGTCAGACGCATCCTCGAGAAAGATGACAATCCGGGCGCGCCCGCGGTCTTCGTGGTGAGCGCGATTCGTTCTATGACGAGCGTGCCGACGCGACTCGGCGCGGCGCCGACGATGTGTGAGATCGAAGTGTCCGACGGATGGTACGGCATTCGAGCCAGGCTCGACGCCAAGCTCACGCGAAAGGTACGCGATGGACGTTTGCGCGTGGGATGTAAAATATTCTCCGTGGGAGCGGAACTGCGCGGCGTCACGGACGCCGTGTCGCCGCTCTCCGAGGAGGCGGAGATGGCGTACCTGTGCTTTCACGTCAACGGCGCGAGACTCGCGCCGTGGGACGCGACGCTCGGACGCGTGCCGTACAATCTCACCATTCCTCTGCGCGCGGTCAATCCCGAGGGCGGCGTCGTTCCGCGAATGTTGATTTATGTCAGACACGCGTATCCCGAAATGTACCAAGAGAGACGAGACGGTGACAAGTTCATCATGCGCTGCGGACTCGCGGAGAAGCGCGCGAGGAACGAGTGGGAAGCCGCGCGCGAGCGGGCGCTGCATGATTTACAAGACGCCATGAGAAATGGAGTGGGCGGATGGGGAAACGGAGACGAGTTGGATTCTGAGCAAGTCGTGAGAGAGGCGCTCGAGGAGAAAAATTTGTACGAACGACGGACGAGCGTCCTCATTCGTTTGAACGTCGTCGGCTTCAATCCGGTCCCCGGTCACGAATCATACCGCGGTCCCTTCGCGCGCGACCCTACGAGCGCGGTGTTGACGGTGTGGGACGCGGCGGAGGGATTTTTAGAAAACGTGCGCCCCGGGCAAGCGTTCGCCGTGACGGCGCTCAAACCACGACCGAATGGGTGTCACGATCGAGAGCTCGGTCTCTCCACGACGCGTTACACGCAGTGGACACCGATACCGCTCGAAGCCATTCAGTCGAGACGTTTGGCGCACAGCGAGACGACGTGGAGGTGCGTGAGCGTACGCGCCGCCGCGGATTTGGGCGACTTGTCTCGATCCGGCGTCCCGCGCAACGAATTCGACGCTCTCGTGTGCGCGATTCACGTCGGCCCGGCGAGGTCGACGCAGCGTGGACGCATGTCGCAGTGGATCTTTTGCATCGACTCCGCGGCCATCGATAGAGGCGAAGGGACGCATCTCATCGCGGTGGAGATCACCGGGTACGACGACGGTAGTTTCGTCGCTGCCGAGCACTGGGGATCGTCCGCGAATCTCTTCGGTGCCACGCGCGATGAGTGCGGCCGACCGATGCTTCTCAAAAATCTCGAGTATCAACATTTCGATGCGGAGAACAACGTGTACGTCGCGCGCGCGCCGATGGAGAATATCGCGTTTGATTTCGGCGCGAACGCGTCTTCGAGCGGCGTCGACGCCGCCGGCGCCGCTTCCGAACTCGAGCGCTGGCGTCTGCGCGACACCGCGGACTCCGCCTCCGCCATCGCCGCGCTCAAGCGGCGCGCACGCGTGCTCACGGGCTCGACGGACGTCGACGACGCGACGCCCGTCGCCGGCGCGTGGGACGAGGCGAACGCCTCGCAACAACCTTCGTCTCAATACGATCCCCCTCGTCTGAGCATGGACGACGCGTGGAACGACGACGAAAACGTGCGCACGCTCGCAAACACCGCCGACGAAGTCGTCCGCCTCACGCGAAGCGCGACCAAACGAAAAGCGTCCATCGGTGCCTCTTTGCCGACGTCGGCGCGCAAAACGCGCCGCGCCGGTCGCGGCTGACCTCGAACCCGCGACGCGCGCGCGCCTCGGCCAGTCGAACGAGACGACAGACATTCAATTCATCGTGTATACCTACGTACATCAGCACTATTCATTAAACGCAAAAAATGGCAAGTTCATCGCATCACAAAGACAAACCGCGAGCGAGAGACAAACCGCGAGCGAGCACGAGCGCGAGCGCGAGCGCCCGCCGCCCGTCGCCGTCGACGTCCTACGTCGACCGTCTCCCCGACCCCCTCTTCATCGCCTCCTCGATCACCCTCGCCTTCTCCACGAACCCACCCACGGAATCCTCCGAATCACACGCCATCTCCACCACCCCCTCCCCCTTCCCCTCGTTCAATCGACTTCGCACGCCCGCGCAACACACGGAATACACCGTCTGCGTCTCTCTCCGAATTCGACACCCTCTCTCCTCCTCCTTCCTCAGCGCGTCTCTGAGCGCCTCCATCGCCCGTCGTCCATCGCGCACGCGATAAATCTTAAACGCGTGCGGATCGTCGTCGTACCCGCGCTCGGTGCCGATCTTCCACCCGCGGGACTCGAGCGCGCGCGCGATGTTCGGAAGCGTCGGCGCCGCGTCAGCATTCGTCCCACGGTGCGAGTCGTCGGCGTCGGGATTGGGGACGAGCGGGGGCACGAAGGCGCGCGCGCGCGTGCGAGGAATTTTCGCGCGTCGCGTCGACGTCCAGCGATGCGTCGCGCGCGTCGTTTGGATGGTCGTCGCGCGCATCATCGATCGCACGTCGAAAAGTGTCGACAATCGCGCGATTCGATTCGTCGCGTCATCCCTCGTCTTTCGCGCGCGCGAGACGACTTTGGACGAATGTCGAGCGACGTGCGCGACGACGAAAATTATATCGGTGCGCTCGTGCGCGCGCGCGCGCTCGAGACGCTCGACGCGCACGCTCGAGACGCGTCATCATCGTCCTCGTCGTACACCGCGTTCGCCGCCTTCGTCGTCGTCGAGAGGGACGCGCGCGGGCGCGACGAGGGCCCGCGCGTGCGCGTCGCGTCGTGGGCGACGGGGACGAAATGCGTCGCGAAGCGGAGACGAGGAACGCGAGGGGACGTCGTCGGGGATTGTCACGCGGAGACGTTGGCGAGACGCGCGTTTCGGAGGTGGTTGTGCGAGGAGTACGAAAGCGCGCTGGATGGGAAACCGAGCGTGTTCGTGGAGGTGGATCGTGAAGGGAGCGGTGCGGAGGACGATGGTGGGGCGGTTCTCGTGAAGATGCGATCGGGGGTGGAGGTGCACGCGTATTGCAGTCAGTCGCCGTGCGGGGACGCGAGCGTGTTCGCGGCGCCGGCGGAGAGGGACGGGTCGATCGGCGGGGGGCGCGAGGAGGCGAGCGCGATCGCGGGTGGGGAGAGGTTGAAACGGGCGAAGACGATGGGGTCGATGGGCGGCGGCGCGGGGACGACGGGGGCGAAAATTTTCGACGGCGCGACGGCGGGCGGCGGCGGCGGCGCGGATTCCGAGCGCGAGGCGGAGACGCAAGAGGTCGGGGCGATTCGGTGGAAGCCGGGACGCGGTGATCCGTCGTTTTCTTTGAGTTGTTCCGATAAGTTGTGTCGATGGGGGATGGAGGGCGTGCAGGGGAAGCTGTTGCGTCACGTCGTTCTCGAGCCCGTGCGGTTGACGTCGGTGTGCGTCAGCGCGCCTCGCGTCGCCGAGGAATCGCGCGCCGAGACGCGACGCGTCGTGCGCGCGGCGCTCGAGCGCGCCATCGCGCGACGCGTGCGAGAGGGCGTCGGCGAGGACGCGCCGCCGGCGCCGAGATGCGTCGTCGTCGATCCACACGATCGAGTCGGGTTGTCTTCGTACGCGTCCGTCGTCGCCGGCGACCGCGCGGCGTCGCCGCTCTCGCTCGTCGCCACCGGGCCGTCCACCGCCACGCGATCGTCGACGACGCATCACCCACCGACCGTTGAACGCGTGCTCGGCGCCAAGGGATATCGACACGGTTGTTCCAAATCGAGCGTCGACGCGGGCGCCGCCGCGTCCGAACACGCGCCGTCCCGCTACGCGCGCGCGTTCGCGCGCGCCGTCCTTTCTCGAGCCTCACCCGCGTGTCGCGCGCGATTCGCCGCCATGTCGTATCGAGAGGCGAAATCACGCGCCCCACGCGCGGCGCGCGCCGCGTTTGACGCCAACCCCGTCGCGCGCCGTCTCTTCGCGCCGCTTCCCGGCAAATCCGCGGCGGCGCTCGACGCCGGCGATTTCCATCCATTCACCGACGCGTCGTCCACCGCGTGACCCATCGATGGAGCGCGCGTACATTATGTATCACCACGCACGATCTCTCTTCCCCGGTCGTCGTCACCATCGCGAATCCATCGTCAACAATCATGAATGTTCATGAAAAATCATACACGTTCACAAAAAATCCAAAATCACAATTCTCATCGATCCGCACACCCATTCGCGCGTCATGTCGCGCGACCGCGACCGCGACCGCGACCGCGCGCGTCGTCACGCGCACCGAGATCGTCGCGACCGTCGCCGCGCGTCCACATCTCCCGCCGTGCCCCGCATCGCGCTCCCGAGCGTCGACATCTCCGCCGCGACGGATGCGCTCAAAAATCTCCCGCTCGCGCCGACGCTTCTCCTCCTCGGCGCCGTCGCCGTCGGGAGACGCGCGCTCGACGTCGCGAGACGGATCGTGTTCGCCAAGAAGAAATCGCGCACGCTGGACGACGCGATCGATGAATTGATGCGACAACCGTACATGCGAGAGATCGGGACGCCGAGTCCGGCCAAGGGTGGGTTGCGGCGCGCGCTGCGAGACGCGCGCGTCGCGGTGTTCGGAGAGACGAAAGCGGAGCGAACGTCGCGAGCTATCGAATTGGAGGCGAAGCTGAACGATGCGTGCGCGGATTTTTCGATGTTGGAGTCGAGCGTGGGGACGAGCGTGGACGCGGCGCTGTTGGAGAGCGATTCTATGACGAGCGCCATGTTGCGAGAGACGACGGTGGACGAGTTGTTGATGGACGTCGGGCTCGGGTTGTTGAACGACGCGGAGACGGAGGCGATGGGGACGATGTCGACGGTCGGTGTGGACGCGGAGTGGGTGTTGGACCAGAGCGTCGCGGACACGACTTTGGATGATTTGGACGTCGGCGACGTCGGCGGAGAAGTCGCCGCGCGCGAGAGCGCGCTCGGACCTCGCGTCGAACGCACGTCGAGCAAGTTGGAAATTTAACCCTCGCTCGCTCGCGCGTCGTGTAGTGATGAACGATCGATCTGTACTGTACCGTTTTACGCCTCGCGCGCGTCGACATCGGCGCGTCTCGGATCGTCTCGACCGGCGTTCGTCCCCGTCGGCGACGCCGACTCGAAAGACGCGTCAAAACTCGTCTCCCGCGCGTCGTCGTCGTCGTCGATCGATCCGTCGATCGCGATGCGCACGTCGACGCGCGCGCGCGCGGTCGCGTTTCCCGCGCGCGCGGCGCGCGTCACCGCGCGTCCGGGTTCGCGACGGCGCGTCGCCGCGCGCGCGGGCCCGAAAAATCGACTTCGCGAGAAAGAGGCGCGAAAGGCGCGCGAGACGCGCGATCACGACGCCGAGTTCGACGATTACGTCAAGAAACACGTCGATCGACCGCCCGCGGGCGCGACCGAGGGCGCGAGACGCCCGGCGAAGACGTCCGAGGCGAAGAGGTTCGTGAAAAAGGTGAGGCGCAAGGCGAAAAAGGCGGCGCAAAAGGCGGTGGACGCGTTGCTCCCGCGAGAGAGCGCGTTTCCGAGATCGTCGAGCGATGCGCCGGTGCGCATGGGCGCGGCATCGGGCGGGATGATGACGCATCGGCCGTACAGACCGAATCCGTACGGCGCGTATGGACGCGCTGCGGCGGCGTGGGGCGCGATTTTCGCGTGCGCGTGGGTGGCGCTTAAAATCGTCAACGGGGAGAATCCGGTGCGAAAGATCGGAGGCGCGATCGGTGGAGTGTTCAAGGGCGGTTCGAGACCGCCGCCGCCGGGCGCGCGAGGGCCGGGTCGGTGGGTGGGCGATCGAAGTCTCGGCGGGAGACAGGTATGGGTGCCGGCGAGCGAGGATCGATATCGCGAAGAGCGACGTCGTTTGGAGGGGGCGCTGGATGAATTACCTGGCGATGCGTCTCGCCCGCGCGCGTCGGTGCAGGCGCCCGCGTCGTCGTCCGACGCGGCGAAAAAATCAGAGGCGGATTTGCCCGCGTGGTGGGTGCAACCGTCGCCGCAATACGTGCCGCCGGGACGGAAAGAGTCTTTGATTCTCTCGGCCAGGACGGAGGGCGCGAATCTGGCGCGGAAGCGCGTGAACGGCTCGGGTATAAGCCCTGAAGATCTCGCGGACTTCAGAAGCGCGTGCGCAGCTGCGGGAGAGCGAGGGTGCGCGGCCAAGTCGGTGGGTCCCGAGGGCGCGCGCGTCGCCATTTTCCGCGCAGCCGCGGATTACGCCGTAACCGACGCCATGAGCGGACGCGCTGGAGCGACGAGTTCGTTCAACGCCCCGGTCGGTCAATTCTTGGTCGGTCTCTCGGAGGATCTCAACCTCGAACCGCGAAAATGCGTCTCCGTCGTCATGGCGGACGTCGCGGTGCGCGTGCGCGGCGCCGTCGTTCAAGCGGGCGCGGGCATTCGAACCAACGACACCGTGAGCACCATGCTCGAGCTCGACAAGCTCGTACAATTATTCAACGCGTTTCCATTCGCCGACGACGCGCCCGAGCTCGACATGCTCTCCGTGGGATTGCGTTCCAGACTCACCGACGTCGAACGCGACGCCATCTGCCGCGAGTACGACTCCGTCAGCGGCGGCGCGCACAGCGCCGTCTTTCGCGCCGCCGTGCGCGGAAGTACCTCGTCCGCGTACGAATAGTGACACTCCCCGGTGAACGATGTATTCGACGAAGACGACCATTCTTTCGTCGCGTCCCCGGCGTCCCCGGCGTCCCCGGCTTCGCGCGTCCCCCGGAGTGAAAAAGTAACTCGTTCGCGCATTCGCCGCCTCCCCACTCGCGCGCGCGCATGCCCGCGTCCCCGCCGTCTTCCAAGCGAGCGAAACTCGACGACGCACCCGACGCGCGGTCTCCCTCCGCCATGCGCGCGTCTCGCCGCGTCGCCGCGACGCTTCCCCGATATCTCACATTCTTCGAGTACGATGGGAGCGCCCTCCACGGATTCCAGCGACAGTCCGACGCCACCGTGCGCACGGTGCAGGGCGCGCTGGACGATGCGTTGACTCGATTCACGGGCTCTCGTGGACCGGTGACGTGCGTCGGGAGCTCGAGGACGGACGCGGGCGTGCACGCGACGAGAAACTCGGCGCACTTCGACGTCGGACGCGCGGGCGAGGACGGTCGAACGATCGCGTACGACGAGACGAGCGTGCGAAGAGGTTTAAATTATCATTTGAAACAGCTCGGTGCGGCGGTGCGGGTGACGGAGTGCGTGCGCGTGGATGAATTGAATCCGACGTTTCACGCGAGACACGACGCCGTCTCGCGTCTGTACGAGTACAAGCTCTCGGTCGGGGACAGAGACGATGGTGGGAGTCTGTTCGATCACCAACGCGCGTGGTACGTGCAGGCGATCGGGTCTTCTCGCGGGGAATGGAAACCGCTCTCGCGCGACGGCAAGGTGAGGACGCTGCGGGCGGGATTCGCGACGTGCGAGGACGCGTTGCGGGTCGACGCTATGCGGCGCGCGGCGGAGATACTCGTCGGGGAGCACGATTTCAGCTCGTTTCGAGCGAACGGGTGTCAAGCCAGTTCGCCGATACGTTCGATAAACCGCATCGATGTCGTCGAGGAGACGACGGAGTGGCCGGAAGTGCAGGCGCGCGGCGTTAAGCAAAGAATCTCCGTTCGCGTCGACGCGCCCAGTTTCCTCTATCACCAGGTTCGACTCATTGTCGGCGCGCTCAAGGCTGTGGGTGCGGATGATTTAACCGTCGACGACGTTCAAAAGTTACTCGACGCCAAAGATGTCTCGCAGGCGCCGCCGATGGCGCCCGCGTACGGCTTGTACCTGTCGGACGTTCGGTACATGGACGATTACCAAACGCGTCCGTCGTACGAACGCGCGCCGTCGACATAGCGTAGATCGATCGCATCGAGCGTTCATTCCATAGAAAAATAGAACAAAGTAGTCCGCAAAGAGTACCACTACAAGCACTCACTACATGCATAGCCCCTAAAAGATCCACGACGCGCGCTCTTTCGCCGTCAATTCCGGCGCGAGCGCTCGCAAAGCGGCGTCGCTCGACGCGAAAATCATCTCATTCACCCTCTTCGTCTCGTACGCGTCCGGATCGACGCCCTTCTCGAATATCTCGATATCTCTCACGTTCCTCGCCATGACAGCGACGTCTCGCGCGCCGCCGTAAAACGCATCCCCGAAACTGTGCACGCCGAACAGTCGTCCCGGCGCCTCCGCTCGACACAACGGCCCGCCGCTCTGTCCCGACAACACCGTCGCGTCGTGCATCGCGTGCGTCCCACCGTGCGTCCCCAACACCCGTCCTCGACTCACCCCATCTCTCTCCCCTCGCACACCGCGCGCGAACGCCACCGCTCTCGCGTAGCCCTGCGGCGTTCCCGCCGCCACCACTTTTTCGCCCGCGCGCGCGTCCTCCGCGTCGTCCACCACCAACGACCACGCGCGCGCCCTCTCTCGCCCCTCCTCCTCCTCCAGATGCACCACCGCCAGATCGAGGTCGGCGTGCACGCCCGCGACGCGCCCTCTCACCGTCGCACCGTCGTGAAATTCAACACACAGCGCGTTCCTCCTTCCCGCGCACCGCGCGACGTGCGCGCACGTCACCACGATCACCCTCCCCTCGTCGCGCACGACGACACCGGACCCCGCGAACGAGCTCGAGAATCGATTCACGAGGGACGTCCGCGCGCGCACGCGCACGGACGCGCGCGCGACGACGCTCGCGGGCGTCGTCGACGACGCGCCCATCGATTCGACGCGCGCGCGCGTCTCACGACATAAATACCACGTCCATGGGCTCCAGAGGACGTGCACTACGAGAGAACGACGACCGCGCGACGACCGCGAGACGAACTACATAAATACCACGTCCATCGGCTCCAGAGGACGTGCACTACGAGAGAGCTCTGCGTGATGGGTCATGACCGGTCGTTGAGTCCCACCATTTCGGATATCGTCCCGCGCGCGCCCTCGCCGCGCGCGCGCCACTCCGGCGACGAGGTGCGAGACGCGACGCGAGGGAGACGAGCGAGCGATCGATCGAACGACGAGGGGGACGCGCGCGGTCCGGTCGTGACCGTCGACGACGCGAGGGAGACGATGCGCGAGGGAGACGACGACGAACGGATGCCGATGATGCGTGACGACCGCGCGAGTGGATAACGAGAACATCGACACGGAAGAGACGCGCGAGGAGGCGAGGAGGCGATGACTGACGACGGTGAAGGCGGCGTGCGCGACGCAGAAAGACGATGTTCGGCATGAAAGGACTCGGGGCGGTGCTTCCGCAATCGAGAAAGGCGCAAAAGGTGGAGGAGGCGGAGGGACGACGCGTCGAGGGAAACGCGAAATTCGCCGAGGGCGATTACGCGGGCGCGATCGCGGCGTACGATGAGACGTTGAAGCTGAATCCGAAGGATGGGAGCGCGTATGCGAATAAGGCGGAGTGTTATCTTCGCGCGCGAGTGTTTGAGATGGCGTTGGAGAATGCGAGCAAGGCGTACGAGTGCGCGGAGCGCGACGATACGTCGAGCAAGTTGAAGGCGCTGTATAAAAAGGCGATGGCGTTGAACGGAATGGCGCGGTACACGGATGCTGAGAAGGTTGTTGACGAGGGGATCGCGTTGGCGTGCGAGGAGGCGGACGCGCCGACGCGTAAAACGCTCGAAAAGGTGAAGCTGGAGTGCGTCATGCTCAAGGAGCAAGCATTCACGGGCGCGTACGATCTCGGCGCGTTGTATCTCAACCGCATGAGCGCGAGCTTCCGTCGGTGTGCGGATTACATCGGTCCGGTGAAAGTGTCTAAGCTCACGAACGGGCGACGGGGTGTCGTGACGACGAGCGCCGTGAGCGCCGGGGAGTTGCTCATGGTGCAATCGCCGTTGAGCGTCGCCTCGTTCGGTAAGACGGTGGAACAAAATCTCGTGCGTGGATTGTACGAAGCAGCGCGCGCGCACGCGGCCGATTGGGCCATCTTGCAAGCGTTGCCGACGTCGAGCGAGGACGAGGAAAAGGATGCGCCGAGCATGAATGTGTTCCGCAAACACATCAGCGCGGCGAACAAGGAAAACGCCCCCGTGCCGCAAACGCCGGAGGAATTGGCCTTCCTCCCCAAGGTTGTCGCCAACTGCGCCATCTCCGGCCGTAAGTTATGCGGCGTATGGGCGCTTCCGAGTTTCATGAACCACTCGTGCGCCCCGAACGCGCACCGCATCAACGTTGGCTCCATCATGCTCGTTTTCGCCTCCAAGGATCTTCCGGCTGGCTCCGAGGTCACCATTAAGTATTACGACACTCTCATTCCCAAGGCTGATCGCGACGCCTTCGCGAAGAGACGTGGATACTCTTGTAACTGCGTGCGATGTGCGGTTGAATCCACGGGCGACGTCAGCGAGGATGAAAAGAAGAAGCTCGAAGCCGAGGGCAAGGATGAAGGCGCCGGCGGCATCACGCGCGCCGTCAACGGCTTGAAGCGCAAATTCAAGTCGGTACTCAAGCAGTTCAAGGTGGAACTTGCCGAGATGAAGAAGACCAAAGGCCAGACTTTGCCGAACGTTCAGCCGTTGCTGGAGCTTCGCGAATGGTTCGAAGCGCGTCTCGCGGCGTTGGACTTGGATCAAAGTCAGCTCGCCATGGCGCGCATGTCGTGCTACTCCATGTACGACACGCTTTCTCTCGCCTTGTCGTGCACGGGCGCGACCGAGGTCAAGCATGCGCTCATCAAGACCATCATCGGTGACTTGAACGTGGTCGATCCGGGCGGATTCGCGGCGTGCAAGCAGAGCACCATGCTCGCCAACAACGCTCGCCGCGCCTTCGGTAAGGACTCGAACGAAGTCGTCGAGGCGACGACCACGATGATCGAGGCGCACCAGTTGCGATACGGTGGCATCAATGGAGACGATTTGGTGGAGATTGTTCGCCGCACGGAACAATCCATCGCCGAGGAGGGCGCTGAATTTTGCGAGATTTGATTTCTTATTCATAATACACATCTAGCGAACGCGAGCGACGTTTTCAATCTCCCGTTGAATCTGCGCGCTCGACTCTTTGTACTTCGCGCGCAGCTCTTTCGGAACATCTCGCATCTTCGTCGCCTCGAACGTCTTCATCGCGGCTTCGAACGCGGCGTCCGAGAGTCCAGCTTCAGATTGTACATCGACGTTGAGATCGACCATCATCGCCGTGAGCGCGGTGTCCATGTCTGCAACCTTGCGCGGGGCAGCTTGCGGAGCCTTACGCCTTCGAGGTGGTGGAGACATCGCTCCCGGCTCGCGTTCGGGCGTCGGGGCCGACGGTCGCATCAACCCGGGTCGTGTCGGAGGAGGTATCACGGCGCGAGCTTCCATCTCTTCGATGATGGGCTTGATGGTGACCATTTTCCTCGAACGTTCGATTTCGAGTTCTTTTCGTAATCTGGCAACCTCTTGAACGAGACGCGTGATTTCGCCGTCTCTCTCGGACACCTCGTCTTGTAAGATTTGTTCGTTCGCCGAGACCCATTTCTTCTTCTCTTCCTCGACCCAGGTTGATTTCGAATTTTTGTCCGCGCGCAACACTTCGTTCTCGCGCTTGAGACGTTCGATTTCTGCGTAATTATTTTTCGCGAGCTCTCGCATGCTCGTGAGCTCGGCCATCTCTTCCGTCAGGGTCGAGGATTGTTTGCCGTGAAGCGTTTCGATTTGCTCGCGCATGATGTTTCGTTCTTCATCGCGACGCTCGAGCGCCTTGCGCAACTCGGCGTTGGATTCGGATTCGAACTTGAAGTCTTCGCGCAGACGTGTGAGCTCCAACTTGACGTCCACGAGCGCGCGCTTGTGTCGCTGCTGCGCCTCGACGGCGGCGTTGAGTTCCGCGCGCATGCGCGACGAGTTCGACTTTTCCAACTCAGCCTTCTCGCGCGCCTCACGGATGAGCGCCTGCGCGTCGGAGACCATTCTATTCGCCTCTTTCGTTGAATCCGCCGACGACGCCACGTACTGCGCGCGCGCCGCCGCGAGTTCAGCCTTTCTCGCCGAGAGCTCTCTCGCCGCCTCCGCCTGCGCCTCGGCGTGCGCCGCGCGCATTCGATCCACCGCCCCATCGAACAGCTCTCGCTGCTCTCGCAATCGCTTCTCCAAATCTCTCGCCGCGCGTTCCGCCGCGATCGACTCCCCTCGCCGTCTCGCGTCCTCCAACTCGGCGCTGTCCGGATTATTCCGCTTCTTTGCGTACTCCGCCGCCACCGCGATCAACTCCGCCTCGTGCGCCTCCGCCGCCAACCGCAGTTCTCGCGACACCTTCCGGCACCCGTCCCGTTCGCGCCTCGCGCGCTCGCGCCACCCCTCCGACTCACGAATCGCTCGCTCCTTCCCCTCGCTCAGCGCCTCCTGCACGTGCAATAAATACTCGACCAACATTTGCAACAGCTTGGTGAGCTCTCGACCTCGTTTGGGCTCGCACATGTCCTGATTCGTCACGCTGTCCACGTCCGCGCGCACGCACGCCTCCAGCGCGCTCTCCAGCGCGTCTATGTCGGTGCTACGTCGCGCCTCTCGGGAATCACAGGCGGCGATCGCGCCCCAATCGATCCTCGGGTCCTTGAGCGATTCGAACGAAAACGTCGACGACGACGTCGGTTTCCCGCCCCCCGGGGTCGCCACGGCGTCGAGGTAATCGTCATCGTCAAACAGCGCGTTCGAGCGCACGTTTTCGGGCGAGTACGCGGCGCGCGGCGACGCCATGTCGAATCGGCGTCGATGATTGTCGTTGACGGTTCAAACGAGTCGACGCGGAACGACGCGGCGGTAGACGCCGACGCGAGCGGCGCGAGGGGCCAAAGCTCGGCGCGAACGATGGAGGCGAACGCGTGTCGTCGCGTGTCGTCTTCGCGCGGGACGTCGTCGTCGCGCTCGGGCGCGGTGACGCGTCGGCGAGGTCGAGCTCGAGCTCGAGCTCGAACGAACGGCGACGGTGATGGCGTTTCCGAGCGATGCGCGCCGAGCGAAGCGGTCGTCGTCGGCGCGGGCGTGATTGGCATGTCAGTGGCGCTCGCGCTCGCCGAAGAGTGTGGACGATTCGAGCGCGTGCGCGTGGTGGCGGAGCGGTTCGCGGAGGAACGCGGCACGACGTCGAGCGTCGCGGCGGCGTTTTGGTATCCGTTCCTCACGCGCACCGACCCGCCCGAACGCGCGGACGAGTGGGCGGTCGCGTCGTTTGAGTGGTTTCGAGCGATGATGCGCGAGGACGAGGCGTGCGGGGTGGAGATGCGACGGTGTAAGGAATTTTTACGCGAGCCTCGAAGACCGGCGGCGTGGAGCTCGAGCGTGGATTACTACGCGCCGCTCGTCGCCGGAGAGTACGACGAGACGAGACACTGCGGCGGATACGCGTTTGACGTCCCCGTGATCGCGATGCCCAAGTTTTTACCTTGGTTGAAGCGTCGATGCGAGACGCGCGGGGTGTCGTTCGAGCGACGAAGGCTGACGAGCGTCTCCGAGCTCCGAGGCGCCGAGCTCGTCGTCGATTGCGCCGGTCTCGGCGCGCGCGAGCTCTTCGGCGACGAAGAAATCAAACCGATTCGCGGTCAGGTCGTCTATCTCGATCAGGACTGCGGCGAGGGCTTATTCGACGACGATCCGGAAGCGCTCGCGTATTTGATTCCCAGAAGGGGCGAATTCGGCACCGTCCTCGGCGGCACGGCGCAGGTGAACGATTTCAATCTCGATCCGGATCCCGCGGACGAACGCGACATCGTCGCCAAGTGTTCAAAACTCTGGCCCCGGCTCGATCCGTCGCGCATCATTGGCACGAACGTCGGATTGCGTCCGTCCCGCTCGGTGGTTCGATGCGAGCTCGACGCCGACGCGTCTGACGCCGAAAATTTCAATTTGATTCACTGCGTCGGTCACGGCGGCGCGGGCGTGACGCTGTGTCGAGGAAGTGCGTTAGAGGTCGTCGACATCGTCGACGCGCTGTACGAGTAGAGTAGCTAGTACTATTTTTTCATTCACGCGCCGCGAGACTCGCCGCGTCGGCGTCACGATGCGCCTCGCGGTCGCCTCGAGCACCCTTCGCGCGCCCGCGCGATCGCGCGCGGTGACGATGCGCGCGACGCAACGCACCATCGTCGACGCCCACGTGCACGTGTGGCCCGACGCGTCGACGTTCGCGTACGAGGAAGGAAAGACACCGCCGTGCGCGGGTTCGCACGACCGACTCATCGAAGAGATGGACGCCAACGGCGTGCGCGCGTGTCTCATCGTCCAGCCCATCAATCTCGGATTCGATCACGCGTACGTCGATGAGGCGGTGCGCGCGCATCCCGGTCGTTTCGTGGGCATGGCGCTCGCGAATCCGGCGAGCGAGTCGGGGACGGAGGATTTGCGCGAGTCGCTCGCGAGCGGGACGTTTCGAGGCGCGAGGTTTAATCCAGCCCTGTGGCCCGAGGGCGAGGGCATGGACGGTGAGGTCGGTAAGCGGATGTTTCGCGCGTGCGCGGAGGCGACGCCGCCGGCGGTGGTGGGATTCATGTGCTTTCACGGATTACATTTACACTTGGACGCCATTCGGGCGCTGTGCGCGTACGAACCCAGAACGCCCGTTTTGATCGATCATTTTGGATTCACCAAGGGCGTGGATGATGAAAACTTTGAAAAGTTGCTTCAACTGGGTCGAGATTTCAAACAAGTCAACGTCAAGTGTTCGGCGCACTTTCGCGTACGCGTCGAGACGGAGGACGGCGCGGATTCGACGCGCGCGCAGCTCGATCGGTTACTTGAAGTGTACGGGCCGGACCGACTCCTCTGGGGCTCGGATTACCCGTTCGTGACGATGGAAGAGGGTGGGTACGCGGGCGCGGTGGCGGTTTTGGGCGAACAGCTCGCATGCGATCCCGAAGTCTTGGCGAAGATTCGCGGTGATAATTTCTTGCGATTGTTCCCCGGAGCTCTCGATTAAAGGCGATCAATGTTTACGGTCGTGTTGTAATTGTAGTGTTGCGGTCAGCTATTCCTCCCATCGCGATGCGTTCGCGCATGATGACTCCTCTAGTCGCGCGTCTCCCACAAGTCTTGTTCATTCTCGATGGCCAACAACAACTTGCTGTCCACGCCGGAATCGCGCGGAAGTGCGACGCGGCCACTTCTGGCAACCTCCAAGACGCCGTACGGTTCGAGAAGCGCCTGGATCGCGTTGATCTTACGTTGTTTCCCACTCACTTCGATGGTGACGGTGTCTTCGGAGATGTCGGAAACCTTCGCGCGGAACATGCCGCACAAGTCGATGATTTCGGCGCGCTGCGCACGCGGGCACACCACCTTGACGAGCATGAGCTCTCGCTCCGTGAACGGCGTCATGGTGATATCTTGCGCGGAGATGACGTACGGCACCTTCAAGATTTGCTTGAGCAACATGGAGATGTCCTCCGTCGTGCCGGGGACGACGGTGGAGATGCGCGAGACGTCGAAGGATTTCTCCGGACCGACGCCGAGGGATTGAATGTTGTATCCTCGACGAGCGAACACACCGGTGATGGAATCCAACACACCCGGGCGGTTATCCACCAAAATGGAAATAGTGTGCGGGCTGTATTTGGCGTTGTCGTCCACCTTGTCGATGTCCACCTTGTCGGTGCCGTGACCCAAACCGGAGAAGGACGAGCTGAGCACTGGCACGTCCCACACGCCGATGTCGTCGTTTTCGAGCGAGGTGTACACATCACCGACTTGCAAATCACCGTCGTCGTCGTGTTCCATACCCGCCACCGCGCGGACGATGCGAGACGCTAAGACACTCTGGTACTTGGCGCTCTTTTCCTTGATGTTCAAACCGCTCATGGCGTCCTTTGCCTTTTTCATCGCCTCCATCAGCCTGACTCGTCGCGAACGCGCTTCGCTATACACCGGCTCGCGCTTCAGCGCCAATTTCCCGGTGCGCGCGACTTGAATCACTCCGAACTTCATCAACGCGCTCTGGAACGCGCGGTTCTTACCCGGATCACCGGTCACGCTCATCGTCAGCGAGTGCTCCGCCACGTCCACCACGCTCGCGCGGAAGATGCGATTAATCTCCAAAACCTGCGATCGCTGCTCCGGCTCGCACTGCACCTTGACGAGCATCAAACCTCTCTCCACGCACTCCTTATTCGTCACGTTCTCAACCTTTCTCACCTTGGCCAGCTTATTCACCTGTTTAATCAACTTTTCCACGTCGGGGTCGCTGCAAATGACGCTAATCGTAAAAATCGCCTTGTCGATGTTTAATCCGACCGCGAGCGACTCGATGTTGTACCCTCGCCTCGCGAACACTCCCGCCACGCGATTGATCATCCCCGTCTCGTCCGCGACGTACACCAGGACGGTGTGTCGTCGCAAACCTCCCGCGAGTTTCGCCGGCCCCGCGTACACGTCCCCCGTGCTCCCCGTGCCGTCGTACGACGTCGGCGCCAGCCCATCACCGGTGCGTCCAAGATCGAGATCATCATCCTCCTCCCTCGCGCTCGACCGCGCGACCGCGAGACGACCGCGCGGCTTCGCGGCGCTCGCGAGCGCGAATCCATCCACGAGACGCGCCCTCGACGTCGGGCGCGCTGTCTTCACCCTCACGCGGCGCGTCACCGCCACCGGACGCATCGCGGTCGCTCGCACCGCGCGCGTCCCGACGAACGTCATCGCGCTCGACGCGGACGTGGACGCGCGCGCGCGTGTGTGCGGGGGAGATTCGCGCGCCGTCGGACCCTAACGATGCGCTTTTCGAGCCTCGAGACGTCATCGCGCGTCGCTCGCGAATTCCTCGGCATGCGCGCGCCCGTGGACGCGTGCGTGCGACGAGGCATGCGCGGGGATCCTTCGTCGGCGCGCGCGGGCGTGGACGCGGTCGTGAAGCGCGGTAGAGACGTCGGTGTGTGAAATGCGAGCGCGAGTGGAATCGGCGCGCGGAACGTCGCGCGCGACGCGCGCGAGGGCGAGTGGACTGACGAGAAGGCGACGCGTGGGGTGCGCTCGGTGATAGGGTATCGCGCGTTCGTCGTGGACGCGCGCGTGGAGGCGGAGGAGGGGGTGACGAGCGCGGACGCGCTGCGACGCGCGGCGGCGGAGGCGAGCGCGCGGGACGACGAGGGGGCGCGTTCGAGGTGTACGATCGCGTTCGGTGATCCGAGCGCGTTGCAACACGTGTTGGGGGTGTTTAAGAGTGAGTTGGCGAAGTTTGACGTCTTGGCGCTGGAACCGACGAGTGAGAGGGCGTTCGCGAGCGCGTGCGCGAGTAAGCACGCCGACATCGTGAGCGTACGCGCGGGGGGTAAACTCGGGTATAGATTCGCGGCGAGCGACGTGCGTGCGGCGCTGAAGAATAAGATTTGGTTCGAGTTGTGTTACGGCGAGGCGCTTCGCGACTCGACGTCGAGGATGTGGTTTTTCGCCAACGCCGGCGCGTTGGCGAGAGCGACGCGAGGCGGTCGAGACGGCGTCATTTTATCGAGCGGCGTCGAACGCGCGATCGACGTGCGTTCGATGCACGACGTGGTGAATTTAGCGACTCTATTCGGCATGCGCGAAAGCGACGCGCGCGCGGCGATGACGACGCAACCGTACGAGATGATTGCATTGGCGGGAAAACGTCGTCTCGACGCGTCCGCCACCTAGCGCTCCGCTCGTGTGTACGTGTACGTGTACGTGTGTAACAGTAATTGAGATGAATAAATTGTACGTATTTTCTCCTACAGTGTTTGTAAACGCACTGCCGCGAACGACGATGCGAGGTGCTATGAAACGAACGTGCGCGCGCGCGAAAGAAATCGGACGAATTGTCCACTACTGCGCCGTCTCGCCCTCTTCTCGATCCGATTCGACGAGACCGACGAGCGCGGCGCCGCCGAGATAGAGCGACATGAGCGGAACGGCCAACAACATTTGCGTGAACGGATCCGTTGACGGCGTCAACACCGCGGCGGCGATGACGGAACCCACGACGACGTATCTCCACACGCTCAACATTTGCTTGGAGGAGACGATACCCGTCTGTCCGAGCAAGAGCTGAATCACCGGCACTTGAAACGACAACCCGGTGGAAAACAACAGCACGAGAACGAACTCAAAGTACTGATCGATCGACCACAGCGATTCCACCGCCCCGTCTGCGTATCCGACAAAGAATTTTAACGCCGCCGGCACGAGCACGTAGTACGCGAAGACGATGCCGCCGTAAAAGAGCACCGACGAACCCAACACGATGGGACCGAGGGTCTTCCGTTCGTTGAGCGTGAGACCGGGCAAGACGTACGCGATCGCCTCGTAGAGCACCACGGGCGCGCCCGCGAGCAACCCGGTGTACCCAGCCACCTTGACCGTGGTAAAAAAGTATTCCCCGGGCCCGAGTTGTAAAAACCGAACCCCTTGCGACGCCACCGGTTCCTCCAAGAAAATCGTCAAATCCTTGGCGAAACAGAAACACACCAGAATCAACGCCCCCACCGCCACCGCACTCACCAACGCCCGCTCTCTCAGTTCCTCGAGATGTTCCCAAATCGTCATCGACACGTCATCCGGAAGCTCGTCCTCGCCCGGATACAAAAAGCTCCGCACCTGCTCGCGCTGCACCGACTCGGGCGGCGCGGCGACGAAGGCTCTCGATTTCATCCCTTCCGTCGTCACCGACGGCGTCATCACCGGCTCCACCGTCGACGCCGCCGCGGTGAACGCCGGGTCATCCGTCACCGACGTCTTATAAGACGCCGTCTCCGTCTCCGTCTCCGTCTTCGCCGCCGCGCTATCCTCTTCGCCCTCGCGCGCCGCGCGCGTCTTCACCGCCCTCACCGCGCGCGCGCGCGCGCTCTTCACCACCGACGCGCGCGAGACACCGACGCGCGCGGACGCACATCGCCGTCCGACGCGCGCGCACGAGACCCCACGCACCGTCGCCATCGTCCTCGACGCGCGTCGCCGTCGCGCGAGACGTCACCGAGACGATCGAACGAAATGTACGAATGAATGAATGAACGCGCGACGCGATGACACGCGAGACGTCGGTCGCGGATGCAACGCTCGCGTTCGCGTTTTCGCGTCGCCGCGGCGTTCGCGCGCGCGCGTGTGTCGTCGACGACGCGCGCGGTCGACCCGCCCTCGACCGGGGTGGAGGGTGTAGGGTTTAGAGTTTAGGGTTTAGAAGAGCACGCCACCAGTGTGTCTTTCAAGGCACCCGAGGGACTCGGTGAGGAGTCACGACCCATCAGCGGT
>MDTD01063092.1_pt1 | contig 30652 bp, 29 predicted proteins | sample 811221 | NCBI WGS metagenome assembly MDTD01 (sample SAMN05326646, study PRJNA326480) | marine metagenome | isolation source: seawater | place: Pacific Ocean: South West | collected 2011 | reverse complement strand
TTTAAAATCAAATAATGAGTAGGTATAATCAGAGTCGACATTAAAAAAATTTGAAAAATCATTTACAAAAACCTTAGGATTATTTTTTAAATCCTCATAAAATAAAAATTTTAATTTGCAATCTTTAAAATTGATAATTAAATTATTTAAAAGTTTATAAAAATCGTATTGATCCGCAAACAACTTAAAATTATAAATATTTTCAAAGCCATTTTTTACATCTTCATTAAAATTTATGTAATGATCACAATTTTTAAAATACTGCATTAGCGTATTAAAATTATTGATATTTAAAAACCTTGAAAAACTTTGATAAGCATTATGATAGATGGATCTTATAATCTCATACTGACTTCTTAAAACAATTAAAAACTCTATTGAAAAATCTATATTTTGATTTCTTAAAATTTTATTTAAATACTTAAATTCTCTAAAATTGTTCGAAATTACCTTGTAACTTGTATATCTCTCACCAGAAATAATATTTACTTTGTCTTTAGAAAATAATTCATGGTAATTTTTTTCTAATGGATAAATATTATTATCCTCAATATCAGTATCCAGATATTTATCTGATAAATGATTTAATTCTGCTTGAGTTATTTTTACACCCATATCTGAGCGATAGTCTTTTGAACCAAGATAATTTAGATCTTTATGTATTGGAAAAATATATTTTTGTAATAATGTGGAAGCTGTTCTTCCATAACCTAAATGATAAACAACTCTCATAAATTATTTAATAATTTAATATTTTTGGTCATATATAGTACATCTAACTCTAAAACCAAAATGAAAATATTCTTCTCAAGTATGGCTTGTTAAGTTAATCAAATATTCTTATAACTTCAAAACTTTCAGCATTTTTAAAACCACAAGCTGATCCAGCTAATATTGATTGCGAAATAATATATTTATTAGATCTTGGATAAGGATATGGTTTTAATTCATAATCATACAGATTTAACAATTTAATCTTTTCATTTATAAATTCGCTTATATTAACAAAGTAGGAACCTTTAAACTTTCCATACACATTAAATGCCCATTCGGTCGAAGATGGAATTTCAAAAGAAAGAATTTTTTTTATTTTAAGATTTTGATAAGGTCTGGTGGCAACAAGAACAGACTCTAAACATGTTTTGTGATCTATATTTAAATCTTTATTAGAGTGAGTATAAATAATATTGGGATCAATTTTTTTTATAAATGCATGTATTGATTTTGTTATTTCTAATTTCAAGTTTGATGAAGAATTTAAGTTTTCATTATCAAGGAAGTTTACGGATTTAGCTTTTAATTTTCTTGCAACACGAATGGCACTTTTTTTTCTCTTGTAAATATCTTTTTTTATTTTATTATCATTTTTGTTTTTATATCTTGCAGAGCTACCCTCAAAAACAAATAGTATATTGATTTGATCACCTTTTTTTTTATGTTTCAACAACGTGCCTCCGCAACCTAAAACTTCGTCATCTGGATGTGCGCAAATAACTAGAATTTTTTCCATAATTATTTATATATTTATAATAGTTAATTACAATTATTTATTAAATATTTGATAATCTGATGTTATAAAAAAATTGAAACATTGTATTTTATAATATACTAGATCCTCGTGAACTATTACCTAGGAATATTTGGTGGTGTTGGAGCTAACCCATCAGCAGCTTTATTAAAAGGAAAAAAAATAATTGCGTTTGCTGAAGAAGAAAGATTCAACAGAATAAAAAACTCTACCGGAGAATTACCTATAAATTCAATATTTTATTGTCTAAAAGAAGCGAACATTTCAATTGATAATGTAAAAAATATTTCATTTGGGTGGGAATGTAACAGACAATTTAAAGTGGTACCAAAAAAATTAAAAAAAATACATAATGAATTTAAAAATTTAAAAAATAAATTTAACCTAAATCTAGAAGAGAGAATACGTCTTCGTTATGACCCGGACAGAATTTTTAATGAACTAAAGTGGGCTTTTGCAAAAAGAAAACAGAAATTAAATCAAAAAATTATATATTGCGATCATCATTTGAGCCATGCAGCCAGTACTTTCTATCCCTCTGGCTTTAAAAAGAGTAGTATTTTAGTTTTGGATGGCTCCGGTGAAGAGTTTACAGGAGGTTTTTATATTGGAAATGGTAAAAAAATAAAATGCCTAAAGAAGTTTAAACTACCACATTCATTAGGTGGTTACTATTCAACATTTACAGAATTCTTTGGTTTCAGAAGTAATTCAGAGGAAGGTAAGCTTATGGCGCTGGCTTCATTTGGAAAATATTCAACAAAGATCCAAAAGAAATTAGATAATTTTTTAAATTACAACAAAAAAAATGGAAATTTTTTTATTGATCCAATACTAAGATTTGGTGGGAAAAGAAACTTTAACCAAAATTTTTCAGATAATTTTATAAAAATTTTTGGAAAACCACTTTTAAAAAATGATAAATTCTCTAATTATCATAAAGACTTAGCATTTAATGTTCAATGGAGACTAGAAGATGTAGTAAAATTGCTAGTAAAAGATCTTATTAAAATAACAAAGATTTCAAATTTATGTTTGGCTGGTGGAGTTCATATGAATTGTAAACTTAATGGTGAATTAGCAAATCTCCCGGAAGTAAAAAGAATATACATACAACCAGCCTCATCCGATAATGGTGTATCATTAGGTGCTGCAATGTTATCAGCGAAAAAAGATGGTGGGAGTTTTCAAAAAATGGAGCATTGTTATTATGGAAATAAATTCTCCGACAAAGAAATATTAAATTTTTTAAGAGAGTCAAAACTGAATTTTCAAAAATATTCAAACATTGAAAAAATAGTAGCACAAAAATTAGCAAAAGGAAAAATTGTAGGATGGTTTCAAGGAAGATCTGAAGTCGGAGCAAGAGCTTTAGGTAACCGATCCATATTAGCAAGTCCACTTATAAAAAATATGAAAAATAAGTTAAATTATGAAGTTAAACACAGAGAATCCTGGAGACCATTTTGTCCATCGATCATTGACTATAAATATCAAAGTTATTTTGGAAATGTACCAGAAAGTGACTTTATGATTCTAGCTTTCAAAATGAAAAAAAAATATAGAAATATTTTGCCTTCAGCCGTGCATATCGATGGAAGTTCAAGACCACAAATTGTGAAAAAAAAAACCAATAAAAGATTTTATAAATTATTAAAAGAATTTGAAAAAATTACCGGCCATCCAATATTAATAAACACATCTTTTAATATCCAAGGTGAACCAATCGTTAATCATCCTTCTCATGCAATTAGGTGCTTTTCAGGTACAGGCATAGATTATTTAGCTATAGGAAGTTTTTTATTATCTAAACAAGAGATAACCTAAAAACTACTGAAGTGTTGAACTTCATGTGAGTTATTTTTTTTAATTTATAACCTGTATTATATATAATATCTAGGCAACTTCTTTGGGGGACATAAAAAGTATTAATCCCAAGTAATATCTCACCAGTTGTAGATAAATAATTTTTAGCATCTATTAAAAATTCTTTAGTAGTTTTTAAACCGTCTGATCCACTAAAACGGATATTTGGATAATTATTATTACCCAAATTATTAGTTGTGGGTACATATGGAGGATTGAAAGTTATTAAATCAAATTTTTCGTTTAAATTTGAAAATAAATTAGATTTTATAATTAAAATTTGGTTATTATTTAATTTAGAGTTCATTTTACTATTTTCAATAAATTCATCATAAATATCTACTGAAATTACTTCTGATTTAATATTTCTACGTTTAAAAAACTGACCCAAAATTGCAAATTGTCCACAACCCATATCTAAATATCTAATTTTATCATTCATATTGCTCATTTCCTTTTTAATAACCAAAGTAGTTAAATCCCAAAATGTTTCATGACAATACTCTTTAATTTTTATACCCCATACAATAGATGTAATAATTTTGGATGATCTTATAGCTTTTAAAAATATATAAAATATCTTACCAATCATAATTCAAATAATTTTTTCATTTCAATTTTATAATTTTTTTCAGAATAAATTTTACTTTTTAAAATATTTAGTTGTATTTTCTTATAATTTTTAGATATTTTTTTTATTATATTTTCCAAACTTTTAGTATTTCGCTCACAATTAAATAAGCCATATTTGAAAGTTCTTTTAAGATGTTTTATATCGTTAAATATAATTATTGGTTTTAATCTTGACAGACTTTCCAAAATTACTTGTGGATATTGCTCGCTATATGAGGGTAAAATAAAGATATCACATTTGTTGTAGCTTTGAATTAACTTTTTTCTTGATGCAATTTGACCATAAATTTTTAAATTTGAGTTTTTAGGATAATTATTTTTTTTTAAATATTTATAATCGTTACCAATCATTGTTAAACGGACGTTTATTTTTAGTTTTCGGAATAATTTTAATAAACTTTCGTAGCCTTTTTCTTTTCTAAATCGCCCAACAAATAATATTTTAATATTACTAAAAGATTTTATATTTTTAATTTGTTTTTTTCTATTTCTTAACCAAACACTAGTTATTTCTGAAGGAAAAATATAATTTTTAGTACTAATTCCTGTGAGGGATTTAGAACAACTAAATATATTTAATTTTCTTTTTAAAATATTAAGCATCAAACCGTAAAAAAGATATCCTATAAAACTAAATTTTATATTGTATTCTTGATATCCATCACTTCTTAAAAAAAGGTACATATTCTTTCCATTTATTCCCATGACTAAAAATAATATTGTAATAAAAAAATTATAAGGCGTTAATGAAATAATGAGTATTTTAGTTTCTTTTAGCTCTTTTAATTTTCTGAAAATATCAAATGGACTTAACAATAGTATATTTTTTATGGAATTTTTAAATTTGAGTTTTTTTTTTGATTTTCTTGCAACTAAATAAATTTTTGATTGGTCAAAACAATTTATTGCTGTAAAAGTATTTATATTAGAATTAAATATATTATTATTTTCTACATAAAATTTATCGTTAGAAACTACAAATATATTTTTTTTCATTTTTTTTTAAAAAAATCTTTTATAAAATTTGGGAATAAGCTTACAATGAATAAATAAGATAATTTTTTAATAAAATGCAGTTGGTTTCTTTTAAAAAAATCATCTCTTGTTTGACTAAAGTACCAATTTTTGTACTCTTCATATGCCATTTTGCGATTTAGATCGCTAAAATTCTTTCCATGAATTCTTATACATAGTAGTGGTTTTTGAATCACATGAGCATCATTATTCTTACATATTTTCATAACGGCATCATAATCACCGATTATGTTATATTGTGGATTAAATAAATTTATTTTTTTTAATGTATTTGTCTCAATTAATAAGCTGCTTATAGCTACTAAATATTTTTTCGAGAGAAAATCATAAATTTTTCCATCGGGTAATTGTGTATTCGTGTTTATTACATACTTATTACTCTTTTCAAAAAAATAATTAAATTTAGAATATGAAAATTTAAGATTTTTACTTTCAAAAAAATTTTTTCTTGATGATAAAAAATCATTATACCACCAATCATCACAATCTAAAAAAGTTACAAATTTTCCAGTTGCTTTCATACAAGCTAAATTTCTTGCCTCGTATAGACTTGTCAATTTATCAGCTAGAAAATATTTAAACCGCTTATCATCAAAGCTAAAAAATATTTTTTTACTATCGTCATATGATTGATTGTCCCAAAATATTACCTCCCAATCTTTAAATTCTTGATTTTTAATACTATTTAAACATTTAGTTAAATATTTTGATCCATTCCTGCAATTTACTATTATACTTACCTTGACGGTCATTGTAATTTTATCTGATTTAAAGATTTGTAATATTGTAATGTTTTGTTTAAACCACTATTAAATTTTATTTTTGGTCTCCATTTTAATTTTTTTTTAACTTTCATAATATTTGGATATAATTTTAGAATTTCATCTTTTCTCATTTTAATTTTACCATAATTTGGGGTTCCTCCATTCGCTAGTGATTTGATTTGTCTAATTATACTTTTAATTTTCTTTGGTTTACCTGAGCCTATATTGAAAATTTCTCCCTCAATATTAGATTTTAAAGATTTTATTATAGAGTCAACGACGTCTGAAACATAAATAAAATCTCTAAATTGTTTTCCTTCAGAGCAATTAAATTTTTTATTTTTTAAACAACTATTAATGATGATTGGGATAAATCTATTCTTGTCTTGGTGTGTACCATATGCCAAATACAGTCTTAAAATAATTGCTGGAAATTTATGTTTTTTATACAAACTTATTAAATAATGAGATGCTTTAAGTTTTGATATACCATAAACGGATTTAATTGTTCTATAATTTTTAATTAAAACTTCTTTTTGAGGAGATTTTATTTTTCCATTTTCAATACTGCTACCAATTTGCACAAATTTTAATATTTTTTTGTTTAAAAAAAAATCAGCTAAGTTCTTGCAACCTAAATAATGACTTTCGCGGGTTTTTTTTTTATTTTTATGATCAACGTAACCACCTAAATTTACAACATAGTTAAATTTTTCATTAATTTTTTTTTCTAAATTTTTTTTTTTAGATATATTGCATATTTTATATTTCACTTTTTTCAAAAATCTCTCGCTCTTAGGTTTTCTTGTAGAAATACTTGTTACATCCCATTTAAGATTTAAGCACTTTTTACACAAATGATATCCAACAAAGCCAGTACCTCCAACTACAAGTATTTTTGTCAAAATTTGATTTCTTTCTTCGCAAATGAATTGTTTAATATCTCCATATCTCTAATAGTATCCATACATTGCCAAAAACCATAATGTTTAAAAGCAATTAACTGACCTTTTTGAGATATTTTTATCATTGGGTCTCTTTCCAAGTATGTTTTGTCATTCTTTAAATATTTAAAAATTGATGGTTCGAAAACAAAAAAACCTCCATTAATCCATCCTTCATCAATTCTAGATTTCTCTTTAAAATACTTAACTTTGTTACCGTATAATTTTACTGCACCAAATCTTGCAGGAGGTCTTACAGTAGTTAAAGTTGCTAATTTTTTATTTTTTTTATGAAACTGCAATAACTTTTTTATATTTACGTTCGACAATCCGTCGCCGTATGTTAAGAAAAAAGTTTGGTTTTTTAAAAGCGGATGCAATTTTTTAAGTCTACCTCCTGTCATTGTTTTGTTTCCTGTTTTAACAACTTTAATTTTCCATTGCTTAAACCCCTTTGAAAAATATTTTTTTATATATTCCCCTTTGTATCCGACCGGTATAATAAAATCTTTGTATCCAAAATTTGAATAATGCTTCATTATGTAATAAATGATAGGCTTTCCAGCAATTTTTACCATTGGTTTAGGTATTTTCTTTGTATACTCAGCTAAGCGTGATCCTAATCCTCCTGCCAATATAACTACTTTCATAAATTAATTTATATTTAACTTTTTCTTATAAAAATTTAAATCTTTGATTGAAATATTTTTTACATTTTTGCCTTTATTAGAATAATACAATTTGTACCAATTTATTGTTAAATTAATAGTATCCTTAAATCCCAAAATACAATTCCAACTTAGCTTTTTCTTTGATTTTTGTGAGTTTAATTTTAATAATTTTGATTCCTTGAATTTACTTTTTTTGTTAAACTTCCAGCTTGCTTGGTTCCAGTTTTTTCTAGCAATTAATAGCACAGAATTAACTGAGTAATCATTTTGATTTTTCGGACCAAAATTAAATGCCTCGCCATTAATTTTTTTATTATTTTTCAAGTTTATTGATAAAAGTAAATATCCGTAAATAACTTCTAAAACATGCTGCCAGGGTCTTGTTGAATTCGGATTTCTAATAAATGGTTTTTTATTTTTTGACCAATTTTTTACACAATCCGGTATTAGTCTATTAGGAGTCCAATCTCCTCCACCTACCACGTTACCTGCTCTCGCAATTGCTAATCTTAAGTTAGGCTTTTCTTTCAAGAAAGACTCAAAATATGATTTAATTGATATCTCTGCTGCAGCTTTTGAAGCACCATAAGGATCATTTCCTCCAAGAATATCAGTTTCTTTGTAACCTCTTAGAACTTCAAAATTTCTATAAGATTTGTCGCTTGTGATAATAATAACATTACACTTATTTTTAAGCTTCCTAACGCTTTCTAAAATATTTATTGTTCCAAGAGTATTGGTATTCCATGTTTCTAGAGGGTTAATATATGAGTGGCTCACAATAGATTGAGCTGCGAAATGAAAAATGTAATCTGGTTTAAAATTATTAATTATTTTAAAAGTTTTATAATAATTTTTAATATTGCACTTTCTGTTTATTATATTTTTATTTAATTTTAGTTTTGAAAAATGATTAGGTGATGTAGGTATGTTTGCCGAAATTCCCATAATTTTAGCCCCATAATTATGAAGCCATAAAGTTAACCAAGAACCTTTAAAACCTGTATGACCAGTTATCAAAACTTTCTTTTTATTAAAATGTTTTTTTAAGTCAAATTTCATTTGAATTAATTTGTATTAATGTAATCATGTTAATCATTTAATATAATCTCTTTCCAAGATTTATAATTTTTATTAAATAAAAAGGCATTTTTTTTAAACATAGTATTATTATATTTTTTTTTATATTTTAATTTTTTATTTAGGTCTTCAAAATCATATATATAATTCATATCAACGATATTTTTAATTGGTGAAAAATCAATACCGTCACCTGATAAAAATATATATGTGGGAATGCCAAGATATAAAAGATCATATGATGCTGCTGTCATATTAGAGCATATCGCAATATCATTTTTTTTTGCTAGCTCTAAAATTGACTCAGTCTTAATATTTATATTTTTTTGATTAAAAAATTTTTTTGAGAAATTTTTGTTTGGATGCGGTTTCGCTGTAAACTTTAAATTTTTTGAATCTTTAAGTTTTAAGATATATTCCTCTAATTGGTCATTACTTTTTTTATAAACATCGCCAATAATTAATATCTTTTTATGATACTTATTTTTTTCAAATTTTTTAAAATTAATTTTTTTATAGCTTTCATATCTAAGAGCTTCTACGATTTTAATTTTTTTAATTGGAAAATCGTTTCTTATTAATTGTAATTTTGAAAATTTACTCATAACACAAATTTTTGTAATTTTACTTAGAAACTTTCTCTTTTCAAATGTATGAGTAGAAAATCTCAAATCCCAAAATCTAATAGGTGTATAAATTATAGGATAAACTTTATTTATTTTTTTATTAATAGAATGAAGAAAAGATCTTTCCCATCCTTGATTTTCACATAAATAATAAAATTTTCTTTTAATTTGATTTTTTTTGAGTTTTTTGGAAATATTTTCAAACAAATAGAAAAAATATAAATTTAATAATCCATTAAATCCTATACTAAATTCAACAAAATTATCCTTAAATATATAAAAAAAATTAAGATCTTTTTTTCCTGAGAGAGTATTTTTGACTCTATATTTAAATAGTGGAATTTTCATTATCATTATTAGCCAACTAACAAATATTTTTAATATTATTCTAAAATTTAATAATGAGTCGGCGATAAAATAATCTTCTTTGTTATTCGCATTTAGCTTTTTAATTCCGTAATAAATTTCTTTTTTACTCATTTTGCAATATGGATCAAAAATGTGTAAATGAAGATAGTTGTCATTTTCACGTACTTTTTGAAATAAATTGCCCCAATACATAGAATCGTATTTTCCTAGCTTAAATTTTTCTTTGTTAAAATAAGCTAAATAATCAATAAATATTCTATTTTTATTTTTGAAATCCAAATGCTCTGGCTTCGGTAAGTTTACACGCAATAACAGAAATTTTAAAAATTTTGTTAAACCTATTACAAAATTAATTTTATTTGTTATTTGTTGCAAAAAACAAACTAAATAAACTTTTATATCTACTTTAAGTTTTACAGTATTTTTTTTGCAAAAATTCTTTAAGAATAACAAAACTCCATAATCAGGTATATTAAATCTAATGCTCTTTATATCGTTTTTTTTTATGATATCGCATAAAGCAATACATTTTATAAGATTATTTAAAGATCCAAATTTATCTTTATAAAAACTTTTTTCATTTATTATAGATATATTTAAAAAATTAAAATTGTTTTCTATATTCATGCTATTATTTAAAGATTTATTTTTATTTAAATTTTTTGCAATATTGTTTAATTCAAAAACTGCTTTTTTTTTATAATTTTTATAATCTAAATTAATATAAGTATTTATAGACCTGCAATTTTGAGATTGATAATAGTTATCCCATATGATGTTATAAAATCTATCAGACTTATTTTTAAATGTTGTGAGGTATATATTTTTTAAGTTATAATCTATTTCATTTTTCATAATTTAATTTTTCCAAGACATCTCCGGATAAACTATTAAATAATTCAAGGTTTTCTTGACTAAATTCAGTTTTCCAATAACCAATGCCTCCTCTTCTAAAGTTACTTGAAAGTGCCATTGGTTGAAATCGACCCTTAATTATGTTTGTAACCATATTTGATTTACCTTTTGTTTTTAAAATAATATTATCAATAATATTCTCACTTAATGTAATTTCATAAAAATTTAAAATTTTTTTAAATTCTTCTTTTGGGTTAGAAATCAAATCCTCATATTTACAAAAATGAATATTAAATTTTTTACTTTTTGAAATATTTAACCACCCATGAACCCACGGAATTAAATCTTTACAAACTACTCTTATACTATGGTTAATGGCTTTATTTTTAGAAACATTATTATAATCAATCTCAGAATGTGACTCGTGCTTTTTTTTTGGAAATTTTATTAATCGGTGATACCTGCTTATCGCAACATCTCTAGGGTCTCGGTATGAGACGATTATTTTGTTGATATTATTTTTTTTTAATATTTCAAGATTTGTTTCTTTTGGTCTTAAATGTGTCTTAAAGATTGAGTAAGACCAACTTGGTGTGAAAATGAATGCTGAATTTGATATATCTTGATCATTCCTTACCTGAAAAGGCATAGGCATAAGCCTCGATTTATAATCTGGAATCAATCCTACCATGTTTTTTATGTATGTTGTTGCACTCATGGGCATACCCGCAATAAAAATTTTTTTATGTCTATATTTTGTTTTAAATAGAAACTTTAAATCATTTAAGTATGAATAAATTAAATAAAAAATTAAATGGAAAATAGAAATTAAATGTACAATATACTTCATATAACTCTATCTTATCTTTTATTGCTCATAAAAATTTTGACCATTTTTTTTAAGAAAATTACGCATTCTTTAGGATATTTACCTACAGCTGTCTCAGCAGCCAAGACTAATCCATGCGCTCCCATTTCTAAAATACTATAAATATCATTTGCTTCGCCTCTGTTTGGTGTTAAATTTTCAACCATAGTTTCCAAAAGATTAGTTGCTATATAAAGTTTTTTACCTGCTTTTAAACATGATTTTACAAGTTGCCTTTGAATGATAGGTATATTTTCTATTTTAACATCTTTAGATAAATCTCCCCTATCTATCAAAAAAAATTTTCCCTCTTTAACCATTTGTTTAAAGCTTGTAATTGCATTTTTTGTTTCAATTTTAAAAATTTTATTTTGTTTTGGTAGAGCAATATTAAATTTCTTTATGTCACTTACAGAATTTGTAAATGATAAAGCAAAATGTTTAATATCAAGTTTTTTACCAATTTTTAATGCTTGATTGTCTTTGTCAGTCAGGTAGTTAAGAGAAATTTTCCTATTAGATAAATGAACACCCTTATTATTCTCTAATTTTCCGGTATTAATGACTAAAAGAGTTTTAAATTTTCGATTTGAGTAAACAATTTTAACTTTTAAATCATTAAATCCTATTTCGAGAATATCATTTTTTTTTAGTTTATGAAAAACACACTCAGGATAAAAATGAAAATGCTTTGAAGCTTGAGAAATTTTTAACAAATCTCCAATTTTAAGCTTTCTAGTTTTTAAACATTTTGTTCTTATTTGCGCTCCTTCGGTATCAATGCAAATAGGTGTGTTTGTATGTCTTCTTATAAATTTTATTTTTTTTTCAAGATCCTGAATATCAATATGAGACATATTGAGTCTTAATAAATCAATGTTTCTTCTTGAGAAGTTTAAAAATTTTTTGTTTAAGGAATTTGGGCCCAGCGTGCAAATAATTTTTTTCATTAAATTGTATTTAAAATGTTTATTAAGTTATTACTATAATTTTTGTTAGAAAAACAATATTTTCTCAAAAAGAATTTTATTTGATTTTGTATTTTCTTTGATACCCACCACTCATCAATTCTATTCCAATTATTATTTAAAAATATAGATGCCTGCTCAAAATTATCAAATAGAATTTTATTTTTCTTTAATTTTTTAATCACTTTTCGTGTAGCAGAATTATACTGATTATAATCTATATCGTTAACTAGGATTGTAGGTACGTTCATTGAAAGTGTCTCTAGGGCAATTGTTGATGTAAAATTAGTAATAACTAACTTTGTATCTTTTAAAGAATTTTTTAAAGATGGGTGTTGATCAATTTTAATTTTTGAAAGATTTTCTTTATAAAAATATTTTAAATTATAATTTCTTAAATTCTGAAATCGAAAAACTAAATTTTTATATATATTTTTATTTAAATTATTAAATATATATTTGTTAAGATTTATGAAAAAATATTTACTTGCGCGTGCGTTTCTATTTTCTGAATACATTTCATAGGTATTATGTGATGATAAAGCAATGAGTAATTTATTTGAATTATTTAAGCGTCTAATCTTTTGTTGAGGTATTCCTCCAAAACTAATTTTTAAATTTTTTTTTAAATTATGTCCCCATGTCAAAAAAGTATCACTGATTTTTTTTTCAAAATTTTCAAACCAATGATACTTTATCATGTTGTATCTACCACCATGTTGATTGATTATTAGTTTACAACCCTTTTCTTTTTTCAAAGCACAAAAAAACAAAAGCTCAGTAATTCCAATATGACCTGTAGTAAACAAAATTTTCTGAGGATTGATTTTTTTATATTTTTTTTCTATAAAATTCACTAGATAATCAAAATTCTCCAATGCCATTGTTGGTACATCAGAAATTAATCGATTGTATAATACATTAATAAGTTTGGAATTATTTTTTTTATAATTATTTATAAATATCTTTCTACTAATATATTTTTTATGCAAGTGATTTTCAAATTTAATTTTTCCAAGCTGTTTAATTTTAAATAAAATTTTTAAAAGCTGAATTTTGGTTGATGGAATATTCAAAATTAAAATTTTCGAAAATCTTAAAAAAAATTGATTAATTTTTGTAAAAAAAACGTTGGAATATAATTCGTTCATTGTTTTATAATCAAATTTGATTTTAAAATTAATTTTTTCTAATTTAGATTGTTTTTTAAAGTTATCTTCAATTACAATTTTCGTTATATAATTTTGCCAAATATCACTAGAACTAAATATAATGAATTCTTTATTGTCAAAAGGTATAAAAATATTTTTTTTATGATTAATAAAACCATATAAGAAGACCTTGTCTCCATAAATTTCTTTTATAGCAAAATAATTTTTTAAATATTTGTCTATATATGTGATACACCAGGGACCTAAAACCATCTCCCAAAAATTTTTGCTATAAGATATTTTATGATATTGGTTTAAATCTTTTCTTAATTGGTTAAGGCAAATGTTGTAATATTTGTTAATATTATTTTTTCCTCGAAATTTATCCAGTGACCATCTCGTAGTGTGAATTGTTCTAGATCTATCTCTCTCTGAAAATTTTTTTAAATCGAGAAAATCACCAAATAAATATGTAGTAAAGCGATTTTTAGTAGAATTTAATTTGTAAATAGAATTTGTTATTAAGAGATCTTTAACTCGCATAATTTGGACAAATTGTTTAACTAGAAGATGTGTTCAAAAAATGACGGTAATTTTGCTGTATGAATTTTGTAAGTAAGCTATTTTTAATAACTGAAACTAATAATAAAAAACTATTTTTTTTAGTATTTGTAATTATTTGCTCTTCTTTAGCCGATATTTTTTCAATTGGCTTAATTTATCCTTATACAAAAGTAATTCTAAACGATTATGATTTGATAAGAAATATAATCTTTTTAAAAAATTATACTAGTACGTTATCAAATAATGATATTTTTTATTTTTTGAGTTACTTCCTGATAATTATATTTTTCGTTAAATTTATTTTAACTTTATTTTTAAGATACATAATAATTAAATACACTCATGGTAGATTACCAAATCTACAATTACGACTAACTCAAAAATATCAATTCATGACCTTAAATGAAAAAAATATTAAAAAAGACTCAGATGTTATTCGTAATTTAAAAGAATTATCAGAAAGTACAATTTCTTGTTTAGAAAATATTTTAAGAATGGGTGCTGAAATTGTAATTTTACTATCAATTTCAATATATCTAATATTTGTAAATGCAGAGATTTTTTTAATCTTGTCGAGCATTATTTTTATTTTTGGTGTCATATTTTATATGATTGTCAAACCGATAGTTTACGATGCTGGTCAAAAAAGAATTAATGCGGACTCAAAAATTATTTCAATGATTCAAGATATGCTAACATCCTTTAAAGAAGTAAGAGTATTAGGAAAACAGAATTTTTTTGTACCTAAACTAGAAGTTTCTGCAAATACCATTTTTAGAAGTGTTCTGATAAATAATATATCAACCATTGTTCCCAGATACTCAATAGAATTAATTGTAATTTTTTTTGTTGTTATATATGCCATAATCAATTTTAATATTTCATCATTTAATACATTAATACTTCCAAGTTTAGCTGTATTTGGATTTGCTGGATTAAGAATAATACCATTAGCTAGTAGCATTATTAGATTATGGGTACATTTAAAATATAATTTGCCAGTAATAGATACGGTTTATCATGATTTTAAATTTAATAATTCAGAGACAAATCAAACTATAAAATTTGAAAAAGAAGATTTTTTAAATTTACAAATAGAAAATTTAAATTTTAAATACCAAGACAATAAGGAAAATATATTTGAAAATCTAAATTTTTCAATTTCGAAAAATGAATGTATAGGTATTAAAGGAAAATCGGGTTCTGGTAAAACTTCATTTATAAATATTATTGCTGGTCTCTTAAAGTGCAATAAGGGTAATATATATTTAAATAACAAACTAACAAACAAAAGTTTATTCGAAAAAGCAAAAGTGTCATATATTGCGCAAGATAATTTAGTATTAAAAGATTCAATTAAAAAAAATATTACACTAGAAAATAATTTAAATTCTATAAACCTAAAAAAATTAGAGGATTCTATTAATTTTTCAAACTTTGCAGATGTAATAAAAAAAAATAATTTATCTTTAGACGACATGATTGGTGATAATATAAAGTTATCTGGTGGCGAAGCTAAAAGATTAAGTATAGCTCGAGCGCTTTATCATGAATGTCAAATATTAATACTAGATGAGGCATTAAATTCTTTAGATAAAGACAACAAAAAAGATATAAATAATTTTCTTAAAACAATTAAATCAAAAATTACTATGATTATTATTTCGCATAATGAAGATGATTTAAGGATCTGCGATAAAGTATTTGAAATTAATAATAAAAAACTTGAATTGGTGAATTTATGAAAAGAGTTTTAGTAACCTGTAAATATATTTTTCCGTTTATTAAGAGCTTAAAACAAAAAAAAATTAAATTTATTTTAAGTGGTGCGAAACAGTTTTATAAAGAAAAGGAATTAATAAAAAAAATAAAAAATTTTGATGGTTTGATTTGTGGTGATGACGAAATAACTAAGAAGGTTATCGATGTATCAAACAAATTAAAAGTTATTTCTAAATGGGGGACCGGTATTGATTCTATAAATTTAAAATATGCAAAAAAAAATAACATCAAAGTATACAACACCCCTAATGCCTTTACAAAAGGAGTAGCCCAATTAGCATTGGGTTTAGCATTAAATCTCTCTAGAGAAATTATTAAAACTCACATTCAAATTCAACGGGGTGGATGGCCCAAAAACGAAGGAAGAAATTTATTTAATTTAAAAATTGGAATTATTGGATATGGTAATATTGGTAAGGAAATACATAAATATGTCAAAGTTATAAGCAATAATATAAAAATTTATGACATTAAGAAAGAGAAAGTTCCTAAAATTTTGTTTGATTTAAAAAGCAAAATTTGTAGACAATCTGATGTAATTTTTTTAGCTACAGATCTTAATAAAAGCTCATATCATATTATTGACAAAAAAGAGTTTGAGCAATTTAAAAAGAACTTAATATTAATTAATATTGCACGAGGTCCATTAATTAATGAGAGATATATTGCAAAATACGCTGATATAAAAAATATCAAATTTGGATTAGATGTATTTGAAAATGAACCGCTACCTAAAAAATCTCAATTTAAAAAACTTAAAAATTGTATTATTAGTAGTCACAATGCATTTAATACAAGAGAAGATGTTTTAAAAACAAATATAAATACTTATAAAAATTTATTGAAAGGTTTATAAATTATTAATGAATAAAAAAGTTCTTGTAACCGGTGGATCAGGATTTTTGGGGAGTCACCTCGTTGATTTGCTTTTGGATCAAAAATATAAAGTCACAAATGTCGACAAAAATAAATATCTAGTAAAGAGCAATAATTATAAATACGTAAATTCTGAAAAATTAAATAACACAAAATTTAAAGATCTTATAAAATCAAATGATATAATTTTTCATTTTGCAGCACAATCTGATATAGAAGAATCCTCAAGAAATCCAAGGGATACTTTGGAAAATAATATTTTAAAAACTATTGAAATTTTAGATACCTTAAGCAAATGTAAGAAAAATAAACTTTTTGTTTTTGCATCAACGTTATATGTTATGGGTAATCAAGGTTCTTTTTATAAAACTTCGAAACTTTGTTGTGAAAAAATAATTTTCGAATATGCAAAAAAGTTTAATATTAAATATTCAATTTTAAGGTTTGGAACAATTTATGGAGCAAGAGCCTCAAATTTAAATAGTGTGCAAAAAATTTTAAGTCAAACATTAAAACAAAGCACTATATCTATAAACGGCAAAGGAGATGAATTAAGAGAGTACATTCACGTCAAAGACGCGGTTAGAGCTTGTTTAAATATTATTAAGAAAAAACTATATAATAAAACAATAATGATAACTTTAAATCAAAAAACGACCTTAAAAGATTTGACAAACATAATAAATGAAATGTTTAACTTTAAAAAGAAATTTAAATTTTTAGGCTCAAATAAATCACATTATAAATTTACACCATATAGTGCAGATGATGATACTGATATTATCAAAATTAATTTAGGCCATTTTCGTGGTTTAGAAGAAGGGTTGCTAGATACAATTAATTTAATCAAAAAAAATAAATTTGATAAAAATTAACCAAAATAATAGTGTAGAAAACATCCTTAAGGATTTTGACACAGAAATAACAAAAAAAATATTCACAACGGAATTTAATAAAATTTTAGATGATCTTTCAAATGTTTATCATATACCCACAAACATATTAAAGTTAAAAACAAAGCAAATTCTGTATAATAATTTTAATTTTAAAATCAGAAAATTTAAAAATATTTTTTCAGGTATTTTATCTTTATTACTATATTTAATATATTTTAATTACGTTATTATTTGTTATTTGCTAAAACTCAAAACTAAAAAAAATTTTAAATATCAAATTATAATACCTGATGTTGAACACATTGATCAATATAACAGATTTAAAAATGTAATTGATCGAAATAATTCATTGATTATTATTAAAAATAAATTTAACAAAAATTTTTTAAATGAAATTGATGTCTCTTATAAATTTGAACCAAGTTTAAGATTCGATAATGATTGTTTTAAAAATATAACTATTCTTTTAAAAATTTTAAATAAATCTCTAATACTATCACTTTTGTATAGATTTAATTACGTGCATATTTTGTTCATTTTATTGATTTCTATTTTTAAAAATTTATCACTATTAAAAATATATAATGCAAAATATATGTTGATAGACAGATTTTATAATTCTTGTGCAATTAGAAATCACTATTTTAAAAAATTTGGAGGTATATTTTCAACATGTATACAAAAAAGTTTACTAGAAATTTCAATGATTAATTACTCAGAATTTGATATCCTATTCACAATTGGTAAAGAAAATATAAATAATTTTCAATTAAAAAAATATTGTAATATAAATGAGACTATTCCAATGGGCTCTTTCTTTCTAGAAACGAGAAATAATAAAAAAAAAATTATTTCTGATACAAAATACAGCTATGATATCACTTACATAGGGATGAATTTCACTAGAAATGTATTCATATCAAATGAGGTTATTAATTCATATTATGAGGCGTTAAGATGGATTCGCGATTATTCGGATAAAAACAAAAACTTTAATATTTGCATAAAGCATCATGACAATTCAATGATAACAGATAAAGAATATAAAATTTTTTCTAATTCAAATGTAAAGATTTTTTCAAAGTCTAAACACTATGGTGAAAGTTATGATTTTTGCAAAAATTCAAAAATTCTTTGCTCATTTGGATCTATTCTATTATTAGAAGCCGCATTGTTTAATAATAACATTTTTTTTATTAATCCACATCGTAATAATAACGGGCATTTTAATATTCAAGAATTTTCGAATTTACAAATTACCACTTACTTGGAAATGACTAAAACGTTTGACGAAATTTTAAAAAAAGAAGAAAAAAGAAACATAATAAAAGACAATTATTGTTTAAATGATTTTTGTCCAAGCAATAATCTACAAAAGTTTTTTAACTAATTTTTTGTTTCTATAAATTATTTCAGCTAACTGAAATGAGTTCATGTCATCAATATCAGTAGACAATAGTGAATTTATGTGAAAAAAATATGGTTTTTTGCCTACACATGAACCCCATTTTATCATATTGCTTCTACTCAATATATTTATAGCAAAGCTTAATGAAACTAAAGGCTTCAAGTCTTGAGATCTAGGCCAAGGTGTTCTTTTAAAATTTATTGGCTTGCTTTCAAAAAAGAAATTTTGCTTATTTTCAACTGCACTTAATAAGCAATCGTAATTTTTTTTTACTATTGACCATTTTTTTACTGCAGCTTCATATATTGAGGATGTTATAAGGGGATTAGTAATATTTATCCAAGCTATGTAATCTGCAGGAATTTCTGAAGCAATATTTCTGTAAACCTCACTCATTGGAACACGGCTTGTTGAAAAATAGGGATCACGTTTATGAGTAGATAATCCTTCTTGTTTGGCAATCGTCAAAATCTTCTCGGCTTCAGAGCTTACTATAATCTTTCTAAAACAATTTGTTTTTTTTAATTGACGAATTTTAATTTTTAATAAATTTGATCCTGCGAAACGTCTTAAATTTTTACTTTTAACTCTATCAGAATTTAATTTTACAGGAACTATTGCAGTTATTTCACTTTTTTTTGACATTTTGTTGTTTAATTTATAACACTTTAATAATATTTAAAAAATAATAATTAATATAATTGTGAACGCTAAAGATCTTAAAAAATACGTCATAGATATAAAATCAAATTTAGAAGATTGTTTAAAAAAGCTACAAAAAAATAAGTATAAAAATATTTTTGTTACTAACAATGGAAAATATGTGGGATCCATATCAGATGGAGATATTAGAAGAGGCTTAATTGAAAATAGGGATTTAACTATAAAAAATATAACTAATTTAAATTCGCATTTTTTAAAAAAAAACGAGATATTGAATAAAAAAATTCCAGAGTTTTATGAATTAATACCAGTTATAAATAACCAAAAAAAAATAATAAATATTATTGTAAATAAATCAAAAAAACAGGACAATTTCAATTTTGACGCTATTATCATGGCGGGGGGAGAAGGTTCGAGACTTAAACCTTACACCCTTAATAAACCAAAAGCTATGATTAAGTTTAAAGGAAGAGAAATAATTTTTCATATAATAAAAAAAATACAAAAGGCTAAACCAAATAAAATTTTTGTATCAACGAAACACAAAGCAAATCAGATTGAAAATTATATAAAAAGGAAATATAAAATGAATATTCATTGTATCAAAGAAACTAAAAAATTAGGTACGTTTGGAGCTTTATCATTACTTAGTAAAAATAAAATATCGGATAATATTATTATTTTTAATTGCGATGTAATAACAGATTTAAACCTTAGTAATTTAATTAATTATCATAAAGAAAGAAGATCTGATATAACTATTTGTGCAACAAAAGAAAAATTAAAAATACCTTATGGCATCATTACAAAACATTCAAAAAATAAAAGCGATTTTATAATTGAAAAACCAGATTTTCATTTTTGGGTTAACTCTGGAATATACATTATTAAGAAAAATATGTTAGATTATTTCAAATTTAATCAAAAAATAGACTCTGTAAAATTCATAAATAAATTACACAAGTTAAATAAGAAAATTAATTATTTTCCTATGTTTGAAAAATGGATGGATATGGGAACATTTAAAAATATTTTAAAAGCAAATAAAATGTTTAAAAACTATGTTCAATAAATTAAATAAAAAAAAACCATATATTATTGCTGAAATTGGATCAAATCATAATGGTAGTTTGATCTTAGCCAAAAAACAAATAAAGCTAGCAAAAAAAAGTGGTTGTGATGCTGTAAAATTTCAATCTTGGGATTTAACTTTAAACTCAAAAATAACATATAAGAAAAATAAACAAATTTACCAACAATATAAAAAATTTAAGCTAGACTATTTAAAATTACTTGAACTGAGAAATTTCTCAAAAAAAAATAAAATTGATTTTGGACTTAGTATTTTTAGCAAAAAAGAATTACTTAATGCAGAAAAAATGCATGTAGATTTTTTAAAAATTGCATCAATGGATCTAAACAATTATAATTTTATTAAAGAATGCTCTAAATCTAAAAAGACTCTGATTGTATCTACTGGATTTTCAAATGAAAAAGAAATTATAAAATCCTCTAAAATCATAAAACGTAACAAAAAAAAAAATGTTGTATTTCTTCATTGTATAAGTCTGTACCCACCAAAAAAAATTGAGATGATTAATTTACTTAACATGAAAAAAATTTCTAAATTAACAGGTTTTAAAACTGGATTTTCTGACCATACCACAGATCCAGATATCATGTTAACTGCAGCAACACTAGGTGCTAGCGTTATAGAAAAACATTTTACAAGCAATAAAAAACTGAAAGGATGGGACCACTCAATTTCTGCAGATTATAAAGAAATGTCTTTAATAAATAAAAAGATCAATAAAATAGTATTAGCAAAAGGGGGGTTAGATCGTAAACTTAGTGGAGCAGAAATCAAGCAAGGTAGACAAATGCGTAGGAGTATACATTTAAAAAAAAATTTAGAAAAAAATCAAAAAATCAAAATTAGTGATTTGATTTTACAAAGACCTGGTAGCGGTTTAGCTCCCGAATATATAAATAAAATATTAGGTAAAAGAGTTAAAATTAATTTAAAAGAAGGGGAGTTATTAAAAAAGTCTCATATTCGATAGTCCCACCAAAGACTGCCTTTTTTTAAACTTTTTAAAGATTTTGTATTTGAGATGATTTTATTTAATTGAGATATTTGTAATTTATAATTTTCCTTATAAGGTAAGAAGTATTTATAGTGATTAATTTTTTCTTTAATATCAAAAATCTTTTGTTTTAAAGATTTATTTAAAATACTTGAATTATTAAATTCATACTGCCTATACAAAGTCAAGCAGTTTGTAACATAAAAACCTTTAAATTTTTTTAAAAGCAATAATTTTGCCATGCACCAATCAAACGCAACTAAACTCGTATTGATATGATTAAGTACCTTTTTTAAAGCTTTTGTTTTAACAATAGTGTTAGAGCAACCTACAAAGTTTTTATGATCTATATCTTTTAATTTTATCTTAAAATCATTTTTAAAAGAAAAGAACTTTTTTTTATTTTTATAATTTTTTCCAAATAATAATAAATTATTTGTTAAAAAATCTGATTTATAAAATTTTATTTTTTTTAAAGAAATCTTCACTCTATCATTTGTCATTATGTCGTCTGAATCAGCAAAAATAATAAATTTGGGTTTCAGTTTAAATATTTTTTTTAAAACAAAAATTCTAGCTTTTTGCCATTTCATATTTGTTTTAAATAAAACATGATTTACGTTTATTAATTCTTTTTCACCTTTATTTAATTTTGTTCCATTCAAACACAAAACTAATAGAAAATCTTTTGAGGACTGAGAATTAACCGATTCTATAAAATCCTTAAAAAAAATTTTACTTTTTGGATAAACAACGCTGAATAATACATTCACGTTAATTTACCTTTCTTTCTCAATTCATCTCTGATTTTGGTAGCTGATATAGATTGTATGTCTTCAGATAAAACAATTTCTTCTATTTTGTAACCAACGCCTCGGCCATAACAAATATTTGTTATATTTGGAACTAGTGTAATTTTTAATCTGTCACCATATTTTGAAAGCTCTTTTTCAATATTTTTTTTTACCTCTTCAAAACTAAATGGATTATCGCCCCATCCTTTTACGTCTCTTACTTGAATATTTACCTGGCCAGTTTTTTTTATAATTTCTTCGAAAAGTGTCTGATGACCTTTGTGCCATGGTTGCCATCTTCCCAACATTTGAGCTGTTGGTTGATTGTTTTTCCAAACATGAGGTTCAATTTTTTCAGCAATTAAAATTGAAATTAAATCGGCATTCTTTTCATTGACTTCATAATCAATTTTCTTAGGCTTCTCAAAAACTTTATTAGTATCCTCAAATCTACCTTTTTTTATTGTGTTCATCCAAATAACAAAATCTGCGTTAAAATCGGCTCTGGTTTTTTCAGTAGGACAAACAAAATCTGCGATTACGTGTTTGTTATCGTTCAATGCATCAGCTGAAAGCTTTTTCATTCTATTTGCTTGTCTAATTCTACCTTCAACTGAAAAATCCCAATCATTTGCTTCGCCTCTAACTTTATCTGCATTAAGCCACGTGGCGTTTAAAATTATCTTTAGTCTTTCACTTAGATAGCTTTTGCCTGAACCTGGTAAACCACATACAAGAATTTTTAATTTTTTCATTTTGTTAATAATTTTTTTGCAATTTCATAATCTGCCTTGCTATCAATATCAAGAGAATATTTTTTATTCATTTCATAACAATAAGTTAAATTATTCATAAAATTTTTGTTTTTTTTGAATTGAAAATAGTTAAAAATATATATAGACCCGTTTGGTCTATAAACGCTTTTTAAATCTTGCCTATTATTAATACTAAAAGTTAAATTGTTAATCCTTTTCATTAAATTTTTTTTGTTTATATTGAAATGCCACTCTAATGGGTCTGTTTTAACTACCGATATAAGATACTTTAATTTTTTTTTTTTATATATATTTATAGCTTCATCGATATGCTTATAGTTTCTAACTGGGCATGTCGGCAAAAGCACACAAAAATCGCGAATATTTATTTTTTTTTGTTCCAGGTGTTTTATCATATGCATGTAAACGTCAAGTGAACTAGCCTTATCTGTACTTAAAAACCTAGGCCTTTTAAAAGGTATTTGAACTTTTGGGTCTTTCTTATAATAGTTTATAATTTTTTCATCATCTGTTGAAATGTAAATTTTTTTTATTTTTGCTGATTTTTTAGCTGCAAGAACAGTGTAATCTATTAAAGGTTTTTTATTAATTTTTAAAATATTTTTATTTTTTAGCTCTTTGGAATTTTTTCTTGCAGGAATTATACAAATCATTTTTTCCTTACTAAAAAATTACCAATTATAAGAAAATCTAAACCAGAGCTGAAAAATGTTCTAATAGCGTCCTCGGGCGTCATTACTATCGGTTCATTATTTAAATTAAACGACGTATTGATTAATACTGGGATATTTGAAAGTTTGTAAAATTCATTTATTAGATTATAAAATTTTAAATTACTCTTTTTGGAAACAGTCTGTATTCTGCCTGAGCCATCAACATGTGTTGCAGATGGAATAATATTTCTCCACTTTTTTTTAATCTTAAAGACTTTTTCCATAAAATATATATTGCTATCTTTTGGTTTTTCAAAAATTTCATTTTGTTTTTCAATTAAGACTGCTGGAGCAAATGGTCTGAAGCTCTCTCGAAATTTTATAGCTTTATTTAAAATTTCTTTGTTTTTTTTAAAAAAAGGATTAGAAATTATTGAACGATTTCCAAGAGCACGTGGCCCAAATTCCATTCGACCTTGAAACCATCCTAAAATATTATTGTCATATAATAGCTTTGCAGCTACAGCCTCAATATTTTTTTCAAAAGTATAAGCAACTTTATATCTATTTAGAATTTTTCTAATTTCATTATTACTATACTCTGGGCCAAAAAATGAATTATTTATTGAATTTCTTTGTTTAAATTTATTACTACTAAATTTATTAAAGGCGTTTAAAGCTGAACCAATTGCTAAACCAGAATCATCAGGTGCATAGGATATATAAACTTTATTATAAATTTTTGTTTTTTCTATAATACCGTTTAATACACTATTTAAAGCTGAACCACCTGTAAAAATTAAATTTTTTGAATCGGATTTTTTTTTCAAAATTTTTAGTAAATCTAGCACTTTCTTTTCAAAAACTCTTTGTAATGCACCAGCTATTTCCTTATGTTTAAATGATATTTTTTCAAATTTTTTTCTTGGTTGTCCAAGAATTGAAATTAATTTATTTGAAAATAAGTATTTTCTTTTATCAAAATTATAATAATCAAAATAAGAGAGATCCATTTCAAACTTAGTATCTTTAATTTTAATTAAATTATTAAAAAATTTGTAAAATTTATTTTTTTTCTTTGAATAAGATGCTAGTGCCATTACTTTCCATTCATCTGAATGTGATTTAAATCCTAAAAATTCTGTAATTGATGAGTAAAACACTCCTAATGAATGAGGATAATTTGTATGATCTATTTTTTTAAATTTTTTACCCGAAATACGTCCTAAAGTGCAACTTTCAAGCTCTCCTCGGCCATCTAATGACAAAAAATCAGCTTTTTTAAAATTTGATTGAAAGTAACTAAATGCAACGTGACATTCATGATGATTTAAAAAGACTACTCTAGTTTTTCCCCATTTCATTTCAAAGTGATTATTATTATTGGTGTGTGAAAGTTTCATTAAATTCGTTGGAATATTTACCAAATACTCCCCTCTCCACCTCAAACTTTCAGACCATCTACCTGACGCATTTTTTATGTTTAAAATTGGATTCCACGGAATTGCAATCAAATCTAGCTCATCAAATTTAACTTTTTCTTTTTCTAAACACCATTCAATTGATTTATAAGGAAAATCAGAAGAATTTTTTTTTCTATTAAATCTCTCTTCAAGTGCCGCTGATTTTAATTTACCATCAATTATTAACGCCGAACCTGAACAAGAAAGGTAAGGTGATATTCCTAGGATTTTCATTTTCGGTAAATTGATATAACACTTTGTCAAGACTATGTCATTGATACGTATCTAATTGATTGTGTTATAATCAAATATATATATACATGTTGTAAATTTCATACTTAAAATGATTTTAGCCTTAATACCAGCTAGGTTTGCTTCAGCGAGACTTCCAGGGAAACCTTTAATAAAAATAGATGGACTGCCTTTAATCATTCATATTCTTAAAAGAGTTAAGATGTCAAAAAAAATTGAAAAAGTAGTTGTTTGTGCTGATGACTTAAGAATAAAAAAAATTGTACAAAAATATGGCGGAGATTGTCAACTTACTAGTAAACTGCATAAAAATGGAACAGAACGGATCGCAGAAATAGCTCGGAAATATAAAAAGAAATTAAAATTAATAGTAGATATTCAATGTGATGAATTATTTTTGAAGCCAAAATATATTGATAAATTAATTAATTTTCACCTAAAAAAAAAAAATTTGATATTGTAGTACCACATAGTCCTATTTCGACAGCCGAGGCTAAAGATATAAATACTGTTAAATTAATATCAAATTTTGAAAATAAAATAGTTTATATGACAAGATCTTTGGCTCCTTCTTTTTTTAGAAATAAAAATAAAAGTAAATTTTGTAGACACTTAGATTTTATTTCTTTTAAGCCAAAAGCATTATTTAAATATGTAAATTTAAAAAAATCAAAAAACGAAATAAGTGAAAGCGTCGAATTAAATAGGGCCTTAGATAATGACTTTAATCTTGGTACACTTGAAATTAAAACAAACGATTTTTCAATTAATACAAATAGCCAGCTAATAATGGCGAGAAAATTAATAAAAAGATGTCAAATAAGAAGAAAATATTAAAGTATTACAATTTTATATTATTGGATCTAGATGGCGTCATATTTAATTCAAAAAATAACATGAGATTATCGTGGAATTTATGTAGAAAAAAATTTAATATTAATCAACCATTTGATCAATATTTCATGTATTTAGGCCTACCTATAAATGATATTCTAAAAAATTTAAAAATAAAAAGTAATTTTAAAAATATTATAAATTATTATCAGAAACACTCAAATAAAAATCTAAAAAAAATAAAATTATACAAAGGAGTTAAGACAACGCTTGATTTCTTAAAAAGAAAAAAAATAAAATTTTCAATAATCACTTCGAAAAATAAAAAAAGATCTGTTGCTTTATTAAAAATGAATAAAATTCAACCTAATTCAGTACATTGCGCTTCAAAAATAAAACCTGGAAAACCATCGCCTTTTCTTATCAATGAAGCAATCAGAAAAAATAGAATGAAATACAATCAAACCTGTTTCATTGGAGATACGGAAATAGATTACAAAGCTGCTAAAAAAGCTAATGTAGATTTCATTTACGCAGCTTATGGATACGGTCAAAAAAAAAATTACAAAACTAAAATTAATACATTTAAAGACATATTGCGTTTTATCAAAATACAACAATAATGTTTTTAAAAAAAATAATTAATCCATACATCAGTACTATTACGTAAATATATTTTGAAAAATTATTAATACTTATTTGTTTAAAAACAAAAGCTGAAAAACAAAATATCAAAGGCGTAAGTAATACAAAAAATAAAAAAATCTCATTTAAAAAAAAATTATTTAAAAAAATTAAAATAGAAATTTGAGTCGAACCAAAAATAAGATAAGCTGCGGCGATCGCATATCGTATCTGTATTTTATCTTTAACATAAAGCATTGATGAAATTATAGATATGAAACCCCCCCCAAGATTAGTTAAACCATGTGCATATCCACTAATAATTAAAGATACTTTCAAATTAAAAGGTGGGTAAATGAGTTTTAAAATATATTTTGAGTTTGCAATACTTAGTAAAGATATAATTATCATTATCAAAGAAATAATTAAGTTAATATTATTTTTTGAAATATACAATAACGCAAATGGTAAAGATAAAATAACAGCAGGGAGTGAAAATTTACAAAAGTTTTTTAAGAATTTATCAATATTTGATTTCTTAGATGTTGTTATTTGAATTAAACTGACAGAACATGATATGGGCAATAAAATTGACAGAGTTTCAGAATAACTGTAGCCCATCAACATAAACGTAGGCGTTCCGAATATAAGTAATCCAACTCCAAAAATAGACTGAATAAATGTTAAAATAATTAATATTATTGCTGTAATTACTGTCATAAATTATTTGTTGTTATAAATTAATAAATTCGTTATATACATGTTTTCACTAATTTATTTATATGAATTTTGATAAAGTTAAAAATAATTTTAATTCAAAAGGTTTTGTGGTAATTAAAAACCTTTTCAATAAATCAACTGTAGAAAATCTACTAAAAGATAAAGAAAGAATTGTAGAAAACCTGATTTTAAAAGGAAAAGTTAAAAAAAAAACCGCATTTCACAAAACAAAAGATGGAAAAGTAAATACGATACACAATATACAAAATTTCAGTAAAAAAAGTTTTGCCGTAAAATTATCTAAAAGTAAAAAAATTTTGAGCTTAACAAATAAAATACTTAATGGTGAAACAAAAATGAGGAATGTTGAATACTTTTTAAAACCAAAAAAAACCGGAATGCCAGCACCTTTTCACCAAGATAACTATTATTGGAATATAGAAAAAGCTAAAGCTGTTAATGTTTGGATAGCTTGCTCAAAGTCATCGAAAAAGAATGGTGGACTTATTTACCTAGAAAAATCACATAAACATGGTATCATAAATCACAAAATTTCATATGCGCCAGGCTCATCCCAAAAAATTGACGATAAAAAACTTAAAAAATTAAAATTTAGAAGAGTTTGTCCGTCTATAAATCCTGGTGATGTTATAATTCATCATGCAAACGTTATTCATGGAAGTTTAGCGAATAAATCTTCTTATGATAGAATTGGATGTGTCATGTCTTTTAAAATTAAAAAAGCAAAGATAATTCATAAAAAATTTCAGAAATATAAAGAGTCAGTAAAAAAAAATATTAATAAAATATACAATTAATCTTAGTAATTATGAATAGAATTGAGTGGAGCGGAAAAACATATAATTATTCAAAGAAAGAAATTAATTATATATCAAACGTAATTCAAAGATCAAAAACATTCACTCAAGGTGAACAGCAAAAAAAGTTTGAAAACAATCTAAGAAAATATTTGAAGAAAAAAACTGTTTTTTCTGTTAGTTCAGCCGCATCGGCTTTAGAGATAATTGCATTATTGCTTAAAATTAAAAAGGGTGACGAGATAATTATACCAGCTCACACATATTGTGCATCAGCTATACCTTTTGCGAGAAATGGTGCTAAAATTATTTGGGCAGATGTAAATAAAGATAGAGTTATCGATATTGATGATATACAAAAAAAAATTACAAAAAGAACCAAAGCAATAGTTATTGTACATCTTTATGGGTTTTGCGTTAATGTCAGTGAAATTAGAAAAAAAATTAATAAAAAAATAAAAATTATTGAGGATTGTGCACAAGCATTTGGGTCTATGATAAATGGAAAAATGGCGGGGACTATGTCAGATTATGGATGTTTCTCTTTTCATTCACAAAAAAATATCACCACACTTGGTGAGGGTGGAGCCATATACGTGAAGAGTATTTCGGAGGCAAATAAAATTCCAGGACTACGTCATAATGGACATAGTAATTTTTCTTCGACCAGAAAAGAATATTGGTTACCAGCCATGGGTAATCTTAGTGAGGATTTAAAAGAAAAATGGCCATTTAAATTTACACTAAGCGAAATTCAATGCGCCGCTGGTATTTTAGGTTTAAAAAAAGTAAATAAATATAATCAAATAAGAATTAAGCGTGCTAAACTATTTATAGACCAACTTTCAAACATCAAAGAGTTAGAGTTTACAAAACACTTTAAAAAAAAAAGACATGTTTATCATTTGCTTGTAGCAAAATGTAAAAAAAATTCTTTTTTTAGCCGCGATGATTTAATTAAAAAATTATATGAGAAATATAAAATTAAATGTATTATTCAATACTATCCGTTGTATAAATATGATCTTTTTAAAAATAAAGGTTTAGGATTTGCCAAATGTAAAAATACCGAGGAGTTTTATAACAATATGATATCATTTCCATTTCATATTCATATGTCTGATAAAAATTTCGATTACATGGTAGAAAGTGTAAAGAAATGTATTCAGGACTTAAAAAAATAATTAAGATAAACTCAGTTAAATTTGTTTAAAAATATTAAAGTAAGATACATTTAATTAGCCTTTTTAAATTTTTTTCCATCAAATATTATTAATTTATTTTTTGAGTATTTAAATAAAGAATAAATAGAAAATTTGTTATAACTTTTTTCTTTGATAGCCTTTTTAAAAATTTTTAATTTATGTTTGGTATTTAGAATTAAATATATTTTTTTTGATAACAATATCATTGATAGATTCATGGTAACTCTATTTACTTTTGGATTGCCAATTTTTTCTGTTACTAAATACCTTGGTGATATATTCGTATTAACAAGCTTTTTAAATAATTTTGAGTTTGTAAATATTGATGCATAATGTCCATCATTTCCCATCCCTAATATTGAGATTGTATAATTTTTTTTTATTAACCATACAGTTTTTTTAATATTTTTATTTTTTTTAAATTTGATATTTAATCGATTAAATTTTACATTTAATTTATAAATTTGAATTATTTTATTTATATTATGAAAATTTGACAATTTACTATTTATCTTAACTAATCTTTCATCAAGTAAAAATAGATTAAGTTTCGACCAGTTATTTTTTTTAGAAAAAAGTCGTCGGTAATACTTAAGGGGTGAAGACCCTCCTGCTAAAATTAAAGATACTTTTTTATATTTTTTAATATCCTTAAAAATTCTATCTGCTAAATCCATTTAAAAATTTTTTCAGTGCATAAATCAAGCCAATTGGGTTATTAGTACTGGTTAGCTGCACGCGTTACCGCGCTTCCACATCCAGCCTATCAACGTTGTAGTCTACAACGACCCTATAGGAAGAACTAGTTTTGAGGTGAGTTTCCCGCTTAGATGCTTTCAGCGGTTATCTCTTCCATACTTAGCTACCCGACACTGCAGC
>MDTD01118580.1_pt1 | contig 30656 bp, 28 predicted proteins | sample 811221 | NCBI WGS metagenome assembly MDTD01 (sample SAMN05326646, study PRJNA326480) | marine metagenome | isolation source: seawater | place: Pacific Ocean: South West | collected 2011 | reverse complement strand
TTTTAGGTTATAAAATTAAATATATAGGTAATGAATTCTTTTTGAATCGAAAAATTATGAAAGATAATATAGTTTATATTTTTAGATAGTTTTAAAGATCAATTTTTTTATATGAATTCCAAAAAGTTTGCATTTGATCTTTGGTACCTATACTAATCCTCAAAGAATTCTGGATATTTTTTTTATTACCCATATTTCTTATTAAAATCCCTTCTTTTTTCATTAATTCTTCTACAGTTTTTGGATCGTTGTTAGGCCAAATTAAAAAATAATTTCCTCCACAAAAATGGCTTCTTATATTTGTGTCTCTAAATTTTTCCAGAATCCAACTCCTTGCCTCTTTTACTTTTCTAACATAGTTATTTATATATTCTGTGTCTTTTAATGCTGCTATAGCAGCGTTAACTGCGAAACTATTTACATCATAAGGTCCAGTAATTTTATTTATATACTTCATTACTTCTTCATTACCAAAAGCAAAGCCAATTCTTAGTCCAGCCAATCCAGCTGTTTTAGAAAGTGATTGAATTATTACAATATTCTTAGTTTTCTTGAAGTCAATTTTATCAAGTAAGCTATCCCCATAAAATTTTTCATAAAGTTCATCAACGACAATTAATAATTTTTTATTTAAATTAGCCATTTCTATAATATCTTCTGATTTAAGAACAGTTCCAGTAGGATTATTAGGATTACAAATAAAAACTAATTTAGGATTGTACTTAATAATTTTATCTTTAAAATCTTTCAGTGGAAATTGAAAATCTTTTCCAATATATTCAGAGGTTATGATTTTCATACCTTGCATTTGTGCACAAGGATTGTAATATCCAAATGTTGGTTCTGTAGTTAGAAATATTTCATTTTTATTACCAAAAGTTTTAAATATTGCATTTATAGCAGCATCAGCTCCATTGAAAATACCAATTTCATTTTCGTGAAAAGTCTGATTACAATATTCATTACATAATTCTTTTATTAATAAATTATATTCTGGATAAATAGAAATTTGATTGATTTTGATTGCTCTAATAGCATCAAATACTTTTTGACTTGGCCCTAAAGTATTTTCATTAAAGTCTAATCTGAGTAGATCCCTTCTTCCTTCAAGTGGTGCAGAGTAAGACTTCATTTTTTTTATCTCATCTCTTGGTTCAGGCAAAGATTTATTCAGTTCATTTTTTTTAGGCATTACATTCTCTCTAAATGTTCTATCCCAAGAAGTTCTAAGCTTAATTTTAAAGTTTTTCCTGTTAGATGACATAAATTTAATCTAGAAGCCTTTATATTTCTTTCCGCTTTTAAAATTGGTAATTGATCATAAAATCTATTAAAGGTTTGGCATAACTCAAATAAGTAGGTGCATAGCCTATTTGGCATTAAATCATTTTCAACCGAGATTATAACCTCATCATATTTAAGTAATTTTTTTAGTAATTTCCATTCCAATGGGTGATTATAAATCATCTTGTTTTTATCTAATTTAATTTGGTTAGATTCATTTTTTCTATTGATCCCAGATATTCTTACAAGTGTATATAAAAGATAAGGCGCAGTATTGCCATTTAGAGCCAGCATTTTTTTAAAACTAAATTGATAATTTGTAATTCTGTTTTGGCTTAAATCAGCATATTTAACTGCACTAATTCCGATTACTTTTGATGTTTTTTCAATAAAAATAATATTTTCATTTCTATTCTCTTTCTTTAATCTTAAGGTTAGATCCTCTTTAGCTTTTTTAATGGCTTCATTTAATAAATCTTTTAATCGTACGGTTTTACCCTCTCTTGTTTTAAGTTTCTTTCCATCTGATCCTTGTACCAAGCCAAATGGGACATGATCTACTGAGCATCCTTCTGGGATCCAATTTGCTTTTCGTGCTACCTGAAAAACGCTATAAAAATGATTTGATTGACCTTGATCAGTAACATATATAATTCTTCTCGCACCATCACCCTTTGGACTTTGAGTTAATCTATATTTAATTGCTGCCAAATCAGTTGTAGCATAGTTAAAACCCCCATCTTTTTTTTGAATAATAAGAGGAAATGGTTTGCCTTCTTTATTACTTAATCCATCGATAAATACACATTTGGCTCCTTGATCATCAATAGAAATATTTTTTGATTCAAGCTCTTCAATTATTGAATTTAAAAAAGGTTGATAAAATGATTCTCCTCTTTCTTCTATTTTTATATCTAACTTCTTATAGATAAGATTAAATTCTTTTCTAGATTGATTGCATAATAACTTCCAAGCAGAAATAGAATCTAAATCTCCTCTTTGCAATTTAATAACTTCTTCTCTAGCTTTTTTTTGGAAGTTAATTTCATCATCAAATCTTTTTTTTGATTCTTTATAAAATTCAACTAGATCCCCAATTTTGATTTGTTCTTCAGAGATTAATGCTTCTGGGATGACATCTTTTAAGTGCGCTATGAGCATCCCAAATTGTGTGCCCCAATCTCCAACATGATTTATTCTTTTTACAACATAACCTCTTAATTCAAAAATTCTAGCTAATGAGTCTCCTATTATTGTGGATCTTAAATGCCCCACATGCATCTCCTTAGCAATGTTAGGACTTGAAAAATCTATAATAATTTTATTATTAGTTGCATTGTTAGAAGATGAAAAGGCCAAAGGGATGCCTAATCGAGAGCATTGTAAATTACTAATTAATTTATTTATGAGAATCGATTTTTTTAAAGAAATATTTATAAAACCAGGACCAGCAATTTCTAACTTTTCACATAATTTTGTAACTTCTTTGATACTTTTAACATCTTCAATAAAATCTAAAGCTATTTCTCTAGGATTTTGGCCATAAATTTTTGATAAAATTAAACTTATATTTGATTGGTAATCACCAAATTCTTCTTTTGAAGACTGAACGATGATGTTTTTCCTAATATTTTCAAATAGTTCAATTTTATTATTTTTATTAAGATTCTCTTTTAACGAGATTTCAAAATATTTTGTTAAAACGTTGGAAATTTCTAGCATAAAATATTAAAAATTAATCTAGCAATTTAATCAATATAACGCATACTGAAGTCAATCCATTGACTTTTAGTTGACCCTGAACTAGTAGAGATAAAATCAATACCATCGATTAAGTATTTTTCAATTTCTTGAGGATTAATTCCAGATACCTCAAAAGTTAAATCTTTTTTTGCATTTTTGTTCATCTTATTTAAAGATATTTCTTTAAGGATTTTTATATTTTCTTTTAATAAATTAACTTCAATTTCATCTAATAGAATACTATCTGCTCCAGCTAATATAGCTTCTTTTGCTTGTTTTATATTTTCAGCTTCAACAATTATATGGGTGGTAAAGGGTGTGTTTAATCTTATTTGTTTGATTGCATTAAATAAATTATCACTCCATGCAATATGATTCTCTTTAAGCATTGCTGCATCATAAAGACCCATTCTATGATTAATTCCTCCTCCGCATCTAAATGCATATTTCTCTAAAATTCTTAAACCAGGTGTAGTTTTCCTTGTATCTGCGAGTTTTATTTTTGTATGTTTTATTTTTTTAACTAATTTATATGTATGAGTCGTAATACCAGAAAGATGCATTGCAATATTCAAAGCAATTCTTTCACTAGCTAATAAGCTTATAGCTGGCCCAGTTAATTCTAAGAGGTTTTGATTCTTCTTAAATTTTTCTCCGTCCTTTATTGCGAAGCTGAATTTTAAATTATTATCAATTTTATTGAATATTTTTTTAATTATTTCAACACCGCAAAACACACCATCTTGTTTAGATATCCAACATGCTTGGCCAATTTCTTTAGTAATGCATGATTTTGTAAGATCACCACTACCAATATCTTCTAGAATCCAATTATCAATAATTGTTTCTATTTGCGGAGTATTCCAGTCCAAATTTTCAGTAAATATATTTTATATTTTAACTTCTATATAATAGAAAATCTTAATTTTTAGATTTTTTTATTTTTTGATTTATTTCCCAATACAAAACTTTGAAAATATATTATTCAATAAATCTTCTGTTAATTCTTGCCCAGTTAATTTAGATAAATTTTTCAGACTTTCTCTTAATTCAATTGATAATAGATCAAAGGGTAATTGATGATTAATAATTTCATCAGTAGCATATAAATTATCCAATGAGTTTTTTAAATTTGAAATTTGCCGTTCATTTAGAATAACTTCTAAATCATCAGATCTTTTATACGCACATTTCTTGATGATTTTTTTTATCAAGTCTTCTTCTCCTATGTTTTTTGCAATACTCATAAAAATAGAATTTTTGTAATTTATGTTTTTTTTTAAAATATTGTTTTCAATCAAATCTAATTTATTACCTAATAGAGTTAAAAGTTTTTTCTGTGGAATATCTTTAATTATTGATTTATCATATGAATCTAAACCTTTCGTTAAATCATAGACGTAAATAATAAAGTCAGCTTCTTTAATCATATCTATACTTTTATCAATACCTAATCTCTCAATTTTATCTTCAGTTTTTCTTATGCCAGCAGTATCTACAATACGAAATGGTATATCTTCAATAATAAGACTAACTTCTATAGTATCTCTTGTCGTGCCAGGGATATCAGTGACTATAGCTTTATTTTTTTTTGATAATAAATTTAGTAATGAACTTTTTCCTACATTTGTTTGACCTATAAGTCCTATTGTTATTCCATTCTCTAAATAAGAATTATTCTTTGAGTTATGTATTAAAATCTCAATCTTTTGTTTAATTTTTTTTAAATTTGCTTGAAACTTTGAATAATTAAATTCTTCAAAATCTTCTTCGAAATCTACTCTTGCTTCAATTTCAGCAAGCTGCTCTATTAATAAATTTTTAATAAAAGATATTTTTTTGTTTACTTCTCCCTGTAATCCTTTAAAAGCTAATTCAGCTGATCTAATATTTTTTGCACTAATTAGTTGGTTTATTGCTTCTGCTTGAGTTAAGTCTATTTTCCCATTTAAAAATGCTCTTTGGCTAAATTCACCAGGATTAGCAATCCGTATTTTTGGATTTTCTAGAAGAATACTTAAAACTCTTTTAACAATGATAATTCCGCCATGACAATGCAATTCAACAACATCTTCTCCTGTAAAGCTATTTGGGCCTTTCATTACAATTATTAAAATCTCATCTATTAATTTTCCTTTTACATTTTCTTTAATGTAACCATGAAAAACTTTATGAGATTCCCAAGCATCTTTTGATTTTGTTTTAACAATATTTTTGCAGCAATTAATTGATTTATTACCAGAGACTCTAATCACAGCTACTCCTCCTTCTCCTAATTTTATTGCAGAAGCAATTGCTGCGATTGTATCTTCTGTTGGGATTATTGATTCCATTGCTCGCTGTATAAAAGAATATTAAGTAGTATTAATTTAGATAATTTGAAGAATAACTATTTTTAGAATGAATCTTATAAAAGATTATAACTTTAAAAAAATTGTATCATTATTCTGGCAACAAGATGGAAGCCCTTATTACAAAGCAAAGGGAGTTGCAGTAGGTGTATTTAGTGGATGTTTCCCATTCTTTGGATTACAGACTTTAATTGGAATCTTTTTTGCTCAAATTATTAAAGGTAATTTATTTCTGGCTGCTTTAGGGACATGGATAAGTAATCCCTTCACTTATATTCCTCTTTATATTTTAAATTATAAAATTGGAAATTTTATATTAAGAGGTAAATCTGATTTAACACTAGATTTAACTCTAATAAAAGATAATTTCTTTGGCCAAGGATGGTTTATAACATCAAGATTAATATTGGGTTCTTCTATTGTAGGACTTTTTTTGGGAATATTATTTGGATCTATGACTTATTATTTATTTAGATTTTATAAAAAATAACTTTTAAAAAAAATTTATTTTTATAACCTTTTAAAAAACAATTATTCTTCAAAAGTTTATAAAATTATAATTTTTAAAAGTTATTTTAATTCAACTCTTGCTATTGCTAATACATCAGCCATTGATTTAATTTGTTCAATTGTTTTGTTCAGTTGATTAGAACTTTCTAACTCAACGCAAAGATTTATAATTGCAGGTTTTTCAAAGGCTGTTTTAACGCTCGCATCAATAACATTTATACTTTTGTCAGATAATCTCATTAGTATATCTTTCAAGACTCCTACTCTATCAATAACTTCTATTCTTAATTGAATAGGAAATTTATTATTGTGATGTTTATTATTTTCATTCCATCCTACAGGAAGTCTTCTTTCTATTGGAATTGGATTAATATTTTCACAATCTCTCCTGTGAATAGTAATACCATGATTTCCTAGTGATACAGCACCAATAATATCTTCACCAGGTAATGGGCTACAACATTTGCCGATTCTATAATCTAAACCCTCAACTCCAGAAATTGGAGATTTTTGAGTATCTCTTGCATGATTCTTGAATTGTTGATTATTATCTTTTATATTTTGTACAATTTCTTTATCGGTATCATTTTTATTATTTTCATTCTTTAATTTTATTTCTTCTCTCAGTTTATTTAATACTTGGTGCAATGTTAGCCCTCCATAACCCAATGATGCTAAAAGGTCATCAGTAGTTTTTAAATTACATCTTTGAGCTACTCTTTTCATTTCTTCACTTGACATTAAAGATTCAAAACCATTTTTCCCTATTTCTTTCTCTAATAAATCTCTTCCACGTTTGATGGTTTCTTCTCTATGACTTTTTTTATACCATTGTCTAATCCTATTCTTAGCAGTTGGTGTAATTGTGAAATTTAGCCAATCTAAACTTGGACTGGCATTGTTAGCAGTTAATATTTCTACAAAATCTCCATTTTTTAATACAGTTGATAATGGGGATAATTTTTCATTAATTCTTATACCATTACAATGGTTGCCTATTTCTGAGTGGATCCTATATGCGAAATCAATTGCAGTGGAACCTTTCCTTAGAGCGACTACATCACCTCTAGGTGTGATAACAAAAACCTCTTCATCAAAAAGATCTTCTTTTATAGAAGCCAAATAATCATTATGATCTTTTTCATTCTCTTCTTGTTGCCACTCAACTAGATGTCTTAACCAATTAAATTTTTCTGCTTCTCCTAAGGCAGGGGAGCCTCCCTCTTTATATTTCCAATGTGCAGCAATTCCAAATTCAGCAACTTGATGCATCTCTGCTGTTCTAATTTGAACTTCTATTGGCCTATGTTTACCAATTACTGAGGTATGCAAGGATTGGTAGCCATTTGGTTTTGGTAGGCCTATATAGTCTTTAAATCTGCCAGGTATTGGTTTAAAAGTATCATGAACTACAGCAAGAGATCTATAGCAACTGTCAGTATTAGGTACGATAATTCTTAATGCTGCTACATCGTATATTTCATGAAATTGCTTTTGTTGACGTCTCATTTTGCTCCAGATGCCATAAAGATGTTTTGGTCTCCCAGATATTTCAAATTTATCTAATCCTGCAGCAAATAAATTATCTTTAATTATATTTATTGTATTTTTTAAACGTAATTCTCTATCACTTCTTTTGATAGCAATTTGATTCTTTAAATTTTCATATTCTTCAGACTCAAGAAATTTAAATGCTAAATCCTCTAATTCCCATTTAAATCTGTTTATTCCTAATCTATTCGCTAATGGAGCATATATTTCTCTTGTTTCTCGAGCTATTCTTCTTTGCCTCTCTACATTTAGCCATTCAATTGTTCTCATATTATGAAGACGATCAGCCAATTTTACAAGCACAACTCTTATATCTCTTGACATAGCTAAAAACATTTTTCTTAGATTTTCAGCTTGAGCTTCTGTTCGATTTGTAAAATGAATTCCACCAAGTTTGGTAACTCCTTCAACAAGAATTTTTACTTCTAAACCAAATTTAGATTCTATATCTGCAAGCGGAATGCCTGTATCTTCTACAACATCATGCAGCAGTCCAGCTGCTATAACTGAATTACTTGCTCCTATTTTATAAAGAAGATCAGCTACTGCTACTGGGTGAATTATATATGGCTCACCGCTAGCTCTTAATTGCCCATGATGAGCTTCATATGCCAACTTAAAAGCATCGGAAACTAAAGTCGTATTTAAGTTCTTTTTATTTTTGCAATGATCATTATTATTTATTTGCTTCACTAGCCATTTTGGAAGTTTTACATCATATTGCGATAAATCACTTTTAAATTTTTTATTTTCAGGCAAAATAACTTTTGAAACCATTTGGTTTCTCTTTTTGTTTGAATTTGTTTTTGCTTCAAACATTTTCTTTCGCCTTTTATATATCTTATTTATTACTAGTAAACTTTGCTACAAAATTATGAAAATAAATTTCAGCAGAATTATTGAGATTAAGAACTTAACGGTTAGTTATAACTCAAATAAAATACCTATTTTGAGGAATCTTCATTTAGATATGAAGAGAGGAGAAAATCTTGCAATTATAGGAGAATCAGGATGTGGCAAAAGTACTTTTGCAAAATCATTAATAAATATGCTTCCAGAAGGCTCAATTTGTGAAGGAGATTTATTTATTGATGGAAAAGATTTAAGAAACATGACTAAAGAAGAATTAGAAATATTTAGGAGAACAAAATTTGGTTACATTTATCAAGACTCGATAAAGAAATTAAATCCTTTAATGTCTGTTGGAGCTCATTTATATGAATTACTAAAAATTCATTGGAGATATAAATCAAATATTTTTATAGAAAAAAGTGTTAAAGAAATCTTTAATAAAGTTAGGATTGATACTTCAAGATTAAATTCTTATCCTCATGAATTTAGTGGAGGAATGCGTCAAAGGGTCTGTATCGCATTAGCTTTAGCATTGAATCCATTGATTTTAATAGCAGATGAACCCACAACTAGTCTAGATTCTTTAACGAGTTATGAAATAATGAAAGAGCTTGTTGATTTGTGTAAAAATTTTGGTAGCACTTTAATTTTGATAAGTCATGATATTGGTCTAGCAGCTAAATGGTGTAAAGAAGTTGCCATTATTGAAAATGGAATGATTATCGAAAGAGGCTCCATAACAGAAATTTTTAATTCTCCTAAATCTGCTATTGGCAAAAAATTAGTAAATTCTTCAGTCTCTTCAGTTGAACCAAATTTAAATGATAATAAATTAAATGAAATAATTTTAGAGGCAGAAAATCTAAGATATTGGTATAGATTAAATTCTTCCATAATTAACCCTAAGTGGAATAGAGCTCTTAATGAGGTGACATTTAAATTAAAAATAAATGAAACTATTGGAGTGGTTGGTCTCTCTGGAAGCGGCAAAAGTACTTTAGGTAAGGCTTTAGTTGGTCTTTTAGAATTAAGAGGTGGAAATATAAAATACTATATCAATAACAATAAATTTAAATCTATTAAAAATCAAAAAATTAATAGTCTAAATATTATTCAAATGATTTTCCAAGATCCCTTTTCTAGCTTAAATCCAAAGATGACTATCATAGATACATTGGAGGATATAGGTAGGATGAATGATTTTTATAAACCAAAAAATTTTAGAAAAGAGATTTATTCCATTTTTAATAAGCTGCATTTACCGATTAATAATAATTTCTTAAATTCCTATCCTAGTCAATTATCTGGTGGACAATTGCAGAGGATTTCAATAGCAAGAGCAATTCTTTTAAAACCTAAAATCTTGATTTGCGATGAAAGTTTGAATATGCTTGATGCACCAGTAAAAATAGAAATACTTCAACTCTTGAGAAAAATTCAAAATGAGATGCAAATTTCAATTATTTTCATTACTCATGAACTAGGGTTGGCAAAGAAATTTTGCGATAGAATATTAATAATTAATAAGGGTAAGATTATAGAGGAGGGTTATTCTCAAAATATTTTTAAAGATCCAAAACATTCAATAACAAAAAATTTAATACATAGTAGTTTAGATATTTAATGATTCTTTAATAACTCTAATTAGTTTCTTGAATTCAAGAGGTGGTTCTGCTTCAAAAAGCATATTTTCCCCATTAATTGGATGAATTAAACCTAGTTTATTGGCGTGGAGAGCTTGTCCTGTTAAATTGCAAGGTAATTTTTTGCACCTCCCATATAAAGGATCGCCAAGAATGGGGTGTTTGATATATGCGCAATGAACTCTTATTTGATGAGTTCTTCCAGTCTCTAATTTAAAACTCATTAATGAGTAATTCCCTAATCTTTCTACTAATTTCCAATTTGTGCGGGCATGTTTTCCCATGCTCTCCTCAACAACAGCATATTTTTTTCTATCAATAGGATGTCTTCCAATATTGGAAGCAATAGTTCCCTCTGATTCTTTAGGCGTACCATGTATTACAGCAAGATAGTTTCTAGATGCAATTCTATTTTTAATTTGCAATTGTAAATTAACTAATGCTTCTTGACTTTTTGCAACTACTAAACAACCAGATGTATCTTTATCTAATCGGTGAACTATACCAGGTCTTAATTTGCCATTTATACCAGGCAAGTTTTTACAGTGATGAAGTAATCCATTAACTAAAGTTCCAGATTTATGCCCAGGAGCAGGATGTACTGTTAACCCCGAAGGTTTATTGATAACTATAATATGATGATCTTCAAATAATATTTTTAAATTCATCTTCTCAGGTTTTAAATAAGGTAAAGGTTCTGGAGGAGGTAACCATATTTGAACATTATCTCCTTTTCTTAATGGAGTTTTTGCCTTCGCTTCTTTATAGTTCACTAAAATCAGACCTGATGAAATAAGATTTTGTATACTAGTTCTGCTTTGCTCGGTTCTTTGACTAACAAGCCATCTATCAAGTCTCATGGGAAGAGAGTAATCATATGAAATCTCAATAAATTCACCCTCTCCTATTCCAAATAAAGAGTCCTTTTTAGAATCCATTCGGGGCCTCAAGACATATTTCGCCTAACATCTGTGTTCTAAAATCTTCAAGCAATCTATAAGCCATTCTTTTTTTATCGTGAGAGGTGTGTAAACTTGCGGTAAGTTTTAGCCATTTATCAGGTTCTTTAAAAGCTTCTTTTATATCTACACCATATCTGTTTGTAATCATCTTGGTTGAAATACTTGATATGGGATTATTATGGAGTTTGTGTAATATTTTAATAAATTCTTCAGCAACACTAACTAAATCATATGCAGCTTCCCCTATGTCATCGCAAATAGCAAGATTTAATGCTGACTTTTGATCTTCTAAATCTGGAGGTATGATCCCTGGGGCATCTAGTAAATCTATTCCATTGTCTAATCTAATCCAATGAAGAGCTCTCGTAACGCCTGCTTTTCTTGCACTTTGAACTACTCGCCTATTTGCGATTCTATTAATTAATGCTGATTTTCCAACATTTGGGAACCCTAGAGTCAATGCTCTTATAGGTCTAATTTTCATACCTCTTGATATTCTTCTGCTATCAATTGATTCTCTTAAGGCTATAGATGCTTTGCATAATTCTTTTATTCCTTCCCCTTTTTTTGAATTGCACCAAATTGGGAATTCTTTACGATTAATAAACCACTTATGCCATGATTCTTTTGCTTTTGGAGATATCATATCTGCTTTGTTAATTACTAATAAATGTTTTTTCCCTTGAATCCAATTATTTAAATGAGTATGGCTGGTTGATAGAGGTATTCTCGCATCTCTAACTTCGATAACCAAATCGACTCTTTTTATGATTTCTGATAATTTCCTTTCAGCTTTTGCAATATGGCCTGGATACCATTGAATTTTGGGTATTTCCACTTTAAATCTAGATCTAATTTTAACTACTAATAATTAATTATTAATATGACTATTTTATTCAATTAAACTAATTAAGACTTTTTTAATAGATTTATAATAAACTTTTTTAAATTTTATTAAGTCATTACTCCTAGAAACAATTTTTTGACCCAATAGTAATCCAGACACGTTAGGGTTTCAAAGTTGTTCAATAGATTTATGGCAAAATTATCTCTTTCAAGTTTAAAAAAAACAGAATTACAAGGTAAAAAAGTTTTAGTGAGAGTCGATTTCAATGTTCCACTTAATGATAAATATGAAATTAGTGATGATACCCGTATTAGAGCGGCATTACCTACAATTGAATATCTAATTAATAATTCTGCAAGAATTATCCTGTCTGCTCACTTTGGAAGACCAAAAGGCAAGGTAAATGAAAAGATGCGTTTAACTCCTGTCGCTTTGAGATTAAGTGAACTATTAAATAAGAAAGTACCCTTGTCTAAAAGTTGCATTGGTGATGAGGCACTTGAAATGTCTAATAATTTAAATGATGGAGATGTAATGTTACTTGAAAATGTACGTTTTTTTGAGGAGGAAGAAAAAAATGATAAAGAATTTTCAAAGAGTTTGGCTTCCATTGCAGATATGTATGTTAACGATGCTTTTGGAGCAGCTCACAGGGCACATGCTTCTACGCAGGGAGTAACTGAATTTCTTAATCCTGCTGTGGCTGGATTCTTATTAGAGAAAGAACTAAAGTATCTTCAAGGAGCTATTAATAGCCCTGAAAGACCACTTGCTGCTATAGTTGGAGGCTCAAAAGTTAGCAGTAAAATAGGTGTTTTGGACTCTCTTCTGGATAAGTGCGATAAAATTATTATTGGTGGTGGGATGATATTTACTTTTTTTAAAGCTAGGGGATTAGATGTTGGTAAAAGTTTAGTGGAAGATGATAAATTGCAGTTGGCTAAAGATCTTGAAGAAAAAGCTAAAACAAAAGGGGTTCAATTATTGCTGCCAACTGATGTAGTTCTTGCTAAAGAATTTTCACCTACAGCAGAAAGTAAAGTTTCTAATATTGACTCTATTAGTGGAGAGTGGATGGGCTTAGATATAGGACCTGAATCTATTAAGAATTTTCAAAAAGCACTTATTGATTGTAAATCAATAATATGGAATGGTCCTATGGGAGTATTTGAATTTGAAAAGTTTGCAAATGGTACAAATCAAATAGCCAGTACTCTAGCTGAACTAAGTACTTCCTCTGAAGTATGTACGATTATTGGAGGTGGAGATTCTGTAGCTGCTGTTGAAAAGGCTGGTTTAGCAGAACAGATGTCTCATATATCAACAGGTGGAGGTGCAAGTTTAGAACTTCTTGAAGGGAAGATTTTACCAGGTGTTGATTCTCTAAATGACAATTAGTTTAATTTGTCAACAATATCCACAGACTTTGTAAATGATATTATTCCCCTTGGATGAGCTATTAAACCGGTCCAAATTTGGGTCCCTGGATTAAGTGGAGCCCTAGTAACTTTAAAAATACCACCAGTTGGTAAAGGCTCTAAAATAACTTTTTGATCAAAAAATGTATCTATTTGATATTCTTTAATACCTCCTGCAATCATTATTTCATCGAGTGGTTCATTTAAAATGATATCTAGATTATAATTTGATCCTGTTAATACTTTATTAGGAATAGAGATATTTAGATCAATAGAATTTTTATCATTTCTTATGGTAGTTAAATGATTTGTGATAGAACTATCTTTAATTTTTCCATTATTAAAGTGAAATAAAAAATTAAAATTAGAATCTAAAATAAATTTTTTTCCATTAATAAATTTCGTCCCTGTTAAATTTATATCTAATACTTGTTTCTGATTATTTTTTGAATTTGATTCTTTAATCAACCATTTTAAATCTGGAAATTCGTTAACAATTTTTCTAAGTTTATTTTCAAACTTTATTTTTTCTTTATTGTCGAAATATTTATCTAAAGCATCAAAATTTCTATTATTTAAATTATTCTCAATATTTAAAAAAAATTTATTATTTAAATTATTGCAAATTGCAGATCCAGGAATTATGAGATACAAAAAGATATAACTAATAAATATTTTTGATAACAAATTTATTTTAATCATCTTATTCATTTTCTGAATTACTATACCCAATTTAGCCGTTTTTATGAAAAGAGTGAAAAATAATTTATTAGTAGCTGCAAGTGGCACAGGAGGACATATATTTCCAGCATTAAGTGTTATTGAAACCTTGGATGATAATTGGCAAATAAATTGGCTAGGAATTAAGAAACGAGTTGAGAAGCAAATTGTCCCAGTTAAATATAATTTGATTACTTTAGATATTAATTCTCCAAGTAAAAAAAATTTATATTTGATTTATCAATATTTTAAAATTCTTCTTGCAACCTTTAAAATATTGCAAATTATCAAAGAAAGAGAAATCTCATTAGTTTTTACAACAGGAGGATATATTTCAGCACCAACAATTTTAGCAGCAAAAATTTTAAATATTCCTGTCATACTTCATGAATCTAATTTAGTTCCAGGTTTAGTTACCCGCTTTTTTGGAAGATATTGTAATTATTTGTTAACAGGATTTAAAGAAACAGATGCTTATTTAAAAAAATGTAAAATAACTTTTACTGGAACTCCTTTGCGCGATCAGTTTTACTGTAAGAATGAAATTCCTAGTTGGGTCCCTGAAGGTGATGGCCCTTTGATTTGTATTATGGGAGGTAGTCAAGGAGCTCAAGATATAAATGAATTGGTTTTTGGATGCCTGGACTTTTTATTGGAAAATAATTTTAGAATCATACATATAGTGGGTCCAAATAAATCAAAAGATCTAAGAAATCTAAAATCAACTAATTATCTTCAAATAAATTTCACGAATCAAATAGCTGAATTATTACAAAATTGTGATTTAGTTATTTCTAGATCTGGTTCGGGTGCAATAAATGAAATCATTCACACAAAAATACCTTCAATATTAATCCCATACCCTAATTCAAAATATAATCATCAAGAGAAAAATGCTCAGATTCTTGCTTCAATTGGCGCCTCTATTTTAATTAATCAAAAGTCAAATTCCACAAATACCTTAAAAAGGACTTTACAAAGAATTTTTCTAAATAATGGAGTGGAAGAAAAAAGAACAAATGAATTGCTAAATCTAATGAAGTTAAATATTTCTGAACTGAGAACTAAAGATGCAAGATATGAAATAAGTAAAATAATTAATTCTTATAGGAAGGATTTATAAATTTCTAAAGCAATTTTTTTATTTTCTTCATGGGTTTTAAGACTAATCCTTGCCCATTTGTCATCTAAAGATCTAAAGGACGAACAATCTCGTATCAAAATTCCTTTATTCTCTAAATATTTAATATTCTTTATTAATGAATTTTTGCTTTTCATTAAAAAGAAGTTCGCTGCCGATTCGTAAACCTTAATATCTTTAATTTGTGATAACTTTTGGAAGAGAAAATCTTTTTCAAATAAAATCCAAGAGTGAATTTGTTTTGTGAATGCATTGAATAGATTCTTTCTTTTGAAGATTGCTTTGCCTGCAGTAATTGCAAAAGAGTTTAATGGCCAAGGATCACGAATTTTATTGATTTTCTCTAATGTATTTGGAGAACTTACCATATATCCAATTCTTAATCCAGGGATACCAAATAATTTTGTGAGGCTTCTTATTATTATTAAATTTTTATATTTTTTGATTAATGGAATTAAAGAATTTACCTCACCTTTTGGTGTGATAGATAGAAAGGCCTCGTCGCAAATGACCATCTCATAGTGATTAATGATCTTTTCTAAAGATCTTCTTTCCCATAATTGTCCTGTAGGATTATGCGGATTTGTTATCCAAAGGACTTTACATTTTGGCTTAATAGGAAATTCTTGAGCTTTTGTTGAGAAATTATTTCTTGGTAACTCATGGAAGATATATTCTGCATCCCAACAATCTAGAGCTCTTTCATAATCAACAAAGCCAGGAATTGGTAAACAACTTTTACCGCATTTAGATGCTATGTAAGCAGCCCATGTTATTAATTCTGATGCTCCATTGCCAGGTAAGATGTATTCAGGATTTATATTATGAAATTCTCCAATAATATTTCTTAATTCTATATTTTGGATTTCTGGATAATGCTTGAAATTATTATTTTTGATATCTATATATAGTTCCTCTTTAATAAAATTTGGAGTTTCGAAAGGAATTATTGATGCGCTTGCATCTATAATTTCTGAAACGGGTAAATTTAATTTAAGCGCTTTTGAATATATATTTCCGCCATGTTTGAATTCAAAATCTTTCAAAATAATTATAGTTATTTTTTATTTTAAATTAGTTTTTATTCTTTTTTAATTATTCTTCCCAATTTAATCCAGATCCAACGGCTTCTTTGATATTAGCTATTTTATGAATGTTTAATTGCTTTACTAATCCACTTAATATATGTGGTACTAATATTGGCCCTTGGTAAATCCAACCTGTATATAATTGAACTAAAGAAGCACCAGAACAAATTCTTTCCCATGCAGATTTTGCAGAATCAATTCCTCCTACTCCAATGAGAACTATTTTTTTATCATTATTATGAATGTACTTAATTATTCTATTTGCTTTTGCTCTGAGAGGTCTTCCACTTAAACCGCCACTCTCATTTGATAAATTTATTCCTGTTTCTTGAATAACTGTTTTTTCAAGACCTAGTCGATCAATACTTGTGTTTGTAGCAATTATTCCATCAGCTCCTACATCAGTTATTAATTGGCAAATATCATCAATTTCCTGGAAATTAAGATCAGGAGCAATCTTTATAAATAATGGAGGACATTCAGGTAATTTCTTAATCTCAATTAGTAATTCTCTAAGAAGAAGTGGATCTTGTAATCTTCTAAGTCCTTCTGTATTTGGTGAACTGACATTTATTGTCGCATAATCACAATAGGGGATTAGAAGTTTTAATGAATATACATAGTCTTCTGTTGATTGTTTTAAAGGTGTTATTTTGGATTTACCAAAATTAATTCCTAAACAATTTTTTACCCTCTGATTACTTTTTTGAATGTTTTGACTTATTAAATTTTTTACCAATAAATCAGCTCCTTTATTATTAAATCCCATCCTATTTAATGCGGCGCCTTCTTTTGAGATTCTAAATAGTCTCGGTTTGGGATTCCCTACTTGAGCATGCTTAGTTACCGTTCCAATTTCAGCGAATCCAAATCCAAAATCTCTCCACACATTTGCGCCTATGCCGTTTTTATCAAATCCAGCAGCAAGGCCAACTGGATTGGTAAAATTTATTCCACAAATATTTTGATTTAATCTTTCATCTTCCATGCATAACTCATTATGTAATTCCTTTAGAACTTTTGAGATAATTGGCCAATCTTTTTTATTTGAAGTAAAAGCAATAATATTTAATGAAAAATTTGTTAGATATTCTGCATCGATCCCTCTATCTTTTTTCAGAATTGGTTTTATTAAATTTTCATAAATTTTAGTAATCGATAAAATATTTTGTTTCATGAGAATTCGATATCTTTTTTATGAATTATCCAATGCTTGTCTTTTGTTGGTTTAATTATCCAATCGCGCCATGAAAATTCCTTAAAATTCATTATATCAGTGGTGTCTTCAAGCGATAGTAATTCAGATAATTCTTCTGAATTTATTCGAAATCTTTTTAGAGAAAATTTGTTAACTAATTCCATTCGATTATAAAGTTTACTTATTTTTACAGATGCTTTAGATTTGTCTTGAATATAATTATTGGATAATTTATTATTTTGCAACGGTATTCCTTTACTATAATTAGTTGCAATCAAATCAACTCGTTCATTGTGTTCATTACCACTGTGACCTTTAACAAATTCCATCTTTAATCCAGCTAATCTTAAGGTATCAATTTTTTTCCATAAGTCGACATTCATTACTGGCTTACCGCTACTTGTTCTCCATCCATTAGCCTTCCATTTGTTGATCCAATTTGAATATCCTTGAATTAAATATTTGCTGTCAGTTCTTAATTTAAAATTTTCTTTTAGTTTGAAATCTCTTAATTTTTCGAGAGTTTTGATAGCAGCTAATAACTCCATTCTATTGTTTGTTGTGTCATTTTCACCTCCACCTATCTCTATTTCAGTTCCATTATCAAGTATTATCAGACCACCCCAGCCACCTTTACCAGGATTACCACTGCAGGCGCCATCCGTTGCAGCCTCGATTGCGCAATATTGTTCACTATTCATAATTTATGAGCCGATAACAATAATTATCGGCTTAAAACTCTAATTACTTATTTTAGTGTAACTTTTCCTCCAGCTTCTTCAATCTCTTTTTTTAAGGCTTCAGCCTCTTCTTTAGCTACACCTTCTTTAACTGTTTTAGGAGCAGCTTCTACTAACGCCTTTGCATCGCCGAGGCCTAGACCAGTAGCATTTCTTACCACTTTAAGAACCTTGATTTTTGCGGAAGCATCAAAGCCTTCAAGAATTACATCAAATTCGCTCTTTTCATCAGCAGCAGAGGAATCACCCTCGCCAGCCCCAGCTCCTGGAGCAGCCATCACAACTCCTGCAGAAGCAGCAGCAGATACACCAAAAGTTTCTTCAATTTGCTTTACAAGCTCAGAGGCTTCTAATAATGAGAGTGATTTTAGTGACTCAAGAATTTCGTCGGTTTTTGCAGACATTTTTTTAGTGAAATAAATAGATTGGAATTTAGGATTCTGAACTTTCAGAATGTTGTTTAAGTGATCTAGCAAGTCCTGATGGGACCTCATTGATTCCTATAGCTAGTTTGGTGGTAACACCATTAATTGCACCAGCAATTTTCGCCATTAGAACTTCTCTTGAAGGTAAATCAGCGATTTCTTTAAATTCCGATTTACTTAAAAGTTTTCCTTCAAATAGAGCACCCTTGGTTTCTGATTTCTTTGTTTCTTTTTGAAAAGTTTGGATTGCTTTTACAGCACCTCCAACATCTTCTTTAATTAAAACAAAAGCATTAGTCCCAGTGAGAAGTGGTTCAAGACTTTTCCAGTTACTATCTCCATCAATAGCTCTACGCATTAATGAATTTTTAGTAACTTTGCAAATACCATTATTTGATTGCAATTTTGATCGCAAATCAGACATTTCTTTGATGGTTAAACCTTGATAGTCGAGAACGACAGCCATTTCAGATCCGTTTAAAAGATCTTTAATCTCTTGAACGATTAATTGCTTATTCTCTAGTGTTCGGCCCATTATTTTTTTGGATCGTTTGTTTAGGTAGAGCAGGGAATGCGGCAAAGTTCGTATGGGCCGCTTTCTTTAAGATCCAATTGGATAAAAATGAAAAACAAACCTCGGTGGAATTTAATAATTTAGATTAACTAAATTAACCCACTATCTTTGGCCGTATTATTGCAAACTTAATTATACTACAACGTTAACTTTCTTGTTGGAAATCTTGTAAAGCACTAATATCTACTTGAATTGAAGGCCCCATTGTTGATGATAAATACAATGTTTTCCAGTATTTACCCTTTGCACCAGTTGGCTTGTTTTTATCTATAGCTTCTTGCAAAGTTTTAAGATTCTCAAATAAATCATTGGTCGAGAAGCTTGCTTTCCCAAATCGGACATGAACAATTCCCGCTTTATCAGCTCTAAATTCTAATTTTCCTGCTTTAAATTCTTTAATTGCATTTGCAATATCATTTGTTACGGTACCTGCCTTGGGATTTGGCATCAATCCTCTTGGACCTAAAACTCTTCCAAGTTTTGCTACTTTAGGCATCATATCAGGAGTTGATATAAGGAGATCAAAATCCATATTTCCTTTATTGATACTTTCAACTAAATCTTCCTCACCAAATAGATCAGCCCCTGCATCTTTTGCTTTTGAAATATTCTCTCCGCTTGTAATAACCGCAATTTTTATTGATTGACCAGTTCCATGAGGTAAAGCAACTGTTGTCCTAAGTTGTTGATCTGTATATTTGGGATCAATACCTAATCTGACATGAGCTTCAATTGTTTCGTCAAATTTGGCTGTGGCATTTTCTTTGACAATACTAATGGCTTCTTGAGCTGAATAAATTCGATCTTCAATCTTTTGTGAAAGAAGTGCCATTCTTTTAGATAGTTTTTTCATAATTTAGTTGGGTTCAGACGGTTATGTCTAACCTCCCCTGATTGGTAAGTTTTATTTTAGGGTATTTAATCTGAAATTGATACGCCCATATTACGAGCTGTACCCTCAATTATTTTCATTGCAGATTCAATACTTGTACAGTTTAAATCAGGGAGTTTGGTTTTGGCTATCTCTTCTAATTGTGATTTTGTGATTTTCCCTGCGGAACCTTTAGCTGAATCACCTGAACCTTTTTCAATTCCAGCAGCTTTTGTTATTAAAACTGACGCAGGTGGAGTTTTGGTAATAAATGTAAAACTTCTATCTTCAAAAACAGAAATTTCAACGGGAATTACAAAACCAGCTTTATCTTGAGTACGAGCATTATATTCTTTGCAAAAGGCCATTATATTTACTCCATGCTGACCCAATGCAGGGCCTACGGGGGGAGCAGGGTTTGCTTTTCCTGCTTGTAGAGCAAGTTTAATTAAAGCTACAACTTTTTTTGCCATAAGTCTTTTTGAAATTGAAATGAAATTAAAAGATTAAATTTGTCAACAATGAAATTAATTACTTTTTATGAATTAATTTTGTTTGCTGATTTGAGAGAATTCTAATTCTACAGGAGTCTCGCGCCCAAAAATTGAAAGTAATGCTTTTAATTTATTTCTTTCTCCAGAAACTTCAATTACCTCTCCTTGGAAATCTTTAAATGGTCCACTTGTCACAATGATACGATCTTTTTCTTCTATATCTAACTTTACAATAGCTTTCTTTTCTGAGGCACGCTTAAAAATCCTATTTACTTCTTGTCTAGATAATGGTCTTGGTTTAATATGCCCTCTTGATCTACCGCTAGCTCTGCCATCTTCAGCACCTACAAAGTTAATCACGTTGGGAGTACTTTTTACTGCCATCATAGTATCTTCATCTAAAATCATTCTTACTAAGACATAGCCTGGAAAAACTTTTTCTTCTGTTGTTTGCCTTGAACCATCTTTCTTTAACTTTATCCCTGGGGTTTGAGGTATTTCTATTTCCAGAATTCTATTATTAACTCCTAAAGTTACTGATCTTTGTTCAAGAGTAGCTTTTACTTTATTTTCACAACTAGATGCAACTTGAATCGCATACCATCTTGCAATACCAGTATTTGCTTTCTGAGATGCAATACTACTTTTTGACTCGTTACTCATGGTTATTTTTATTATGTATTAGTTAGTAATAAATTAATAAAGATTAGTTAATAAGGTTAGTTTAACTGAAAGATTTGTGAAGCTGCCCATCCGTAGAATCTACTGACAGCTGCAATTGCTGCAGCTGAGAAAGACACCATTATTATTACAGCCACTGATTCGCTAAATAATTGTTGTTTATTAGGCCAAACTACCATTTTGAGTTCATCATAAGTAGAAAATAAGAAGTTTTTTTCCTTACTTTCAACTTCAATATCTGAAGTACTCTCTTTGGATGAGTCTGGATTAGAAGTTGGGCCTGTCACAGATTTTTAATCAAACAAGATAATTAACTATCACTATATTAACTTATCATTTCGCTCATGGGCTAGGAGTAAATAAAATAAGCTCTTTATTTTTTGGATCTAACTTAACAGAAATAGTTTTTTTATTTTTAAAACTATTTTCTAAAAGTTTTGTGGCTAATGGATTTTCGATTTGCCTTCTTAACTCTCTGCTGATTGATCTTGCTCCATACTTCGGTTCATAGGAATCATCAGCAATTTTTACTATTACTTTTTTATCAATTTTAAGTTTAATTTCTTGTTCTAAAAGTAATTTTTTTAGATCCTCTATCTGCAGAATTATTATTTTCTGTAATTGTTCTTTGGATAAAGGTTCAAATTTGATCACTTCATCAATCCTATTTAAGAATTCAGGTCTAAAAATTGATGAAAGGGATTCATTAATTGCTTTTTCTAATGCAATTTTTAATGAATTTGATTCTTCTATATTCTTTAAAACTTTCTCTTGATTATCTAAAATGGCTTGTCCTGCTAAATTACTTGTCATTATAAAAACTGAATTCTTAAAATCGATTGTGCTTCCTTGGGAATCTGTCAGTCTTCCTTCATCTAAAACTTGTAAAAGAATATTAAATACTTCTGCATGTGCTTTCTCAATTTCATCAAGAAGTATTACCGAATATGGTTTTCTTTTTACAGCTTCTGTTAATTGTCCACCTTCCTCGTATCCTACATAACCTGGAGGTGCACCTAAGAGTCTTGCAACTGCGTTTCTTTCCATATATTCACTCATATCTAATCTTAAAAGAGCCTCTTCTTCATCGAAAAGTGAGGAAGCAAGAGATTTTGCCAATTCTGTTTTACCAACTCCAGTGGGTCCCATAAAAAGAAATGATCCAATTGGCCTTTTAGGGTTTTTCATCCCAGCTCTAGCTCTTCTAATAGCGCAAGAGATAGCTTCAATTGCAATGTCCTGACCAATTACTTTTTGACTTATTTCTTTTTCTAAATTTACTAATTTTTTTCGTTCATTAGAAACAACTTTTGTTACTGGAATACCAGTCATTTTTGAAACGACATCAGCAATATCATCTGGAGTTACTTCAAATTTAATACATAACTCATCATCATTTTTTAAATTATCCTCAATAATATTGATTTCAGATCTTATATCTGTTAGATCTTGCTCTAATTCGTTTGAAGAAACTCTTTTCTCAGAGAATAAATTATTATTTTCAATATTTTTCATAATTGTTTCTTCTTCTTTAAAAAGAAAAATTAATTTTGAGATTTGTTCTCTTATCCTGATCCATTTATTATTAAGATATTCAAGTTTATTATGAATAAGCTCTTGTTTTTTTATAAGTAATTCCTTTTTTTCATCTTCTTCATTTGAAAAATTATTTATGAAATGATTTATCTGATTTAAATTATGTTCCTCTTCTAAAATTGCTTGCGGTTTTAAACTAGTTTCAATTTTTAATTGTGCAGCAGCTTCATCAATCAGATCTATTGCTTTATCTGGCAAATATTTATCACTTATATATCTATTAGCAAGTTTTGCTGCATACGTTACAGATTCACTTGTTATTTTTATCCCATGATGTATTTCATATTTCCTCTTAACTCCATTCAGTATTTTTGAACTTAATTCTAATGAGGGTTCATTGACAAATACTTTTTGAAAACAACTATTTAATACCTGATCTTTTTCTATAATCTCTCGAAAACGTTCAGGTGTAGTAGTGCCAATGCATCTTAAATCTCCTTCAGTTAAAAGTGGTTTTAAAATACTTTTTATATCAAGAGTGGATCGATCTGCACTAAGAATTATATGTATATCATCTATTAGCAATATTACGCCTTCTCCTGAATCTTTTAATTCATCAAGTATTGATTTTAAACGTTCTTCCAGTTGGCCTCTGAATTTTGTTCCAGAAACTAAAGCACCGAAATCAAGGGCAATAATTTTTAAACCTTTAAGGGAATCTGGAACATTTCCTGAGAATATTAATTGAGCAAGTAACTTTGTTATTGCGGTTTTACCAACTCCAGGGTTCCCAATCAAGATAGGATTATTTTTATTTCTTCTTGATAAAACTCTCATGAGATTATTAATTTCTGTTTCTCTACCAATAACAGGATCAAAAGATCCTCTTTTCACATCCTCAATTATATCTTTACCATAAAGTGAAAGGGCAGATATTTCAATTTCCTCAGATACTAAATTGAGGTCATTATTTTTTGTTGATGAAAGAATGATATCACTATTTTTAGTTTGATTAAATTCATCAATAGTAAATTTTTCTAGTTTATCAATACTTTGTGGCAGAATTTGTTCACTGGATAAATTTTTAGATCTATTTTGATTGATATAAGGATGATTTTTTAAATCAGATTCTAATTTCTCAATTGATAAATTGCTCTCTTCAAAAACAAAATATCCTAATCTTTGATCTTTCGCGATTGCTATCAAAATATGGGGAATTTCAATTAACTTTGACCCCCATTGAGTTTTGATATGATTTGCATTATCAAGTAGGATTTCTAAATCTTCCCCAATTACTAACCTTTCAGAATTACTTATAGAATTTTCTTCTAAGAAATCTTCCGTTATATCCAAAACAGTATTATGATCAATGTTTAGATTATCTATATGTTCAACAAATTCTTTTGATGTAAAGAGGGTTTGAATTATATGTTCAATATTAAATTCACTATGCCTCCATTTTTTTGCATTTTCCTCTCCTAGTAGTAATAAATTCCAAGAAAGATAACTAAATAATTCAGGCTTTGAGGTTAGTGTTTCATTCATAGATAGCTTAAGAATTTATTTTTTATATGCATATTTATTATCTAATATAAATAATTTCTGTTAAAAAGATCTAATTTAATTTGTTTCTAATTATTTTTATTATCAAAAATTAAATTTTGTTTTCAAAACAAATTAATCTAAATTTTTGAAATAGAAAATCATTTTAGAAGTCATTATTCTTTTTTAAATTCACTAATAGTAAGTGGTCTTAAACTAAGAATGCAATAATTAAGCATAATCTCTCATAAAAATATTATCTCTATTTTATTTCAGAAGTTAGCCAAATAACACGGCTATTAATAGGATTTATATAGTTTTTATTTAATTGTGAAAGAAACTTTTGATTTCTTGATTGATAACATCGAAGCAAGACAAGTACTTGATTCAAGAGGCAACCCCACTGTAGAGGCAAAAGTCTATTTAGAATGCGGTGTTTATGGGAAAGCGATTGTTCCTAGTGGAGCAAGCACAGGTGCTCATGAGGCTCATGAGTTAAGAGATGGAGGCACAAAATACAAAGGTAAAGGAGTTTTAAATGCTATTAATAAGATCCACGAAACGATTTCTCCAGCATTATGCGGTCTATCTGTATTGGATCAAAAAAATATAGATCAATTAATGATTGAAATTGATGGGACAAAAAATAAATCAAATCTTGGAGCAAATGCAATACTTGCAGTTAGTCTGGCAGCGGCAAGATCTGCTGCTAATGCATTAGATCTTCCTTTATATAGATATTTAGGCGATCCATTATCTACCCTATTACCGGTGCCTTTAATGAATGTGATAAATGGTGGCGCACATGCTCCTAATGGTCTTGATTTTCAGGAGTTTATGCTTGTACCTCATGGGGCTAAAAGTTTTAGTGATTCATTGAGAATGGGTGTAGAAATATTTCATACCCTTAAATCATTGCTAGAGCAAAAAGGATTATCTACTGCTGTGGGAGACGAAGGAGGGTTTGCTCCTAGTTTAAAAAGTAGTGAAGAGGCAGGGGACATACTTATAGAGTCAATTCAAAAATCTGGTTTTAAACCAGGAGATGAAGTCGCTTTGGCCTTGGATGTTGCTAGTTCTGAATTTTATACAGATGGTTTTTATAAGTGTGAGGGTCAGAATTATAGTAGTGATCAAATGATTGAATATCTTTCAAAGTTAGTTCATAATTATCCTATTGTCTCTATTGAAGATGGATTGGCCGAAGATGATTGGAATGGATGGTCAAATTTAAATAAGACAATTGGAGATAAAGTTCAACTTGTTGGTGATGATTTATTTGTTACTAACACTGAAAGATTAAAAAGAGGTATTGATAATGATTGTGCAAATTCAATTTTAATCAAAGTTAATCAAATTGGTACTTTAACTGAAACACTTGAGGCAATTGATTTAGCAAAAAGATCAGGTTATACAAATGTCATAAGTCATAGAAGCGGTGAAACTGAAGATACTACAATTGCAGATTTATCAGTTGCTACAAGATCAGGACAGATCAAAACTGGATCATTAAGCAGAAGTGAACGTGTTGCAAAATATAATAGATTACTAGAAATTGAAGAGGAATTAGGATCGCAAGCACAATTCGCAGGTAACTTAGGTTTAGGTCCTAAGAATATTTAATATTATTGTCTTAATCTTTCTAATCTAGAACCTTTTCTCATTTTTAATTGGCATTGTATCCAATCAATAAAGATTGGTGCTGCAAATATCAAAGGTAATATAGCTATATTTGAATTTTTGTTTTGTACTAACAACGCGGAAGCTATAGATAAACTTCCAATTAATATTGAATGACCAAGTGACTTTTGGGCGGTGAACATTTTTTTAAATTGTCTATCGGATTCTCCCATTCGGATTTGTAGCTGTAGATCTCCCTGTTCTAATCTTTCTAAACTATCATCAATTCTCTTAGGAATGCCAACAGCCTTTGAACCAATTTCTCCAACTTGTCTACCAAGTTGGTTAAATAAATCATTTGGACTTTGATTGGAAGATGACATGAGAGAAATTAGATAAGGTTTCGTTACGGATACAAGATTAAAACTTGGATCAAGCATTCTACCAACGCCTTCATAGGTTGATAAAGCTCTCATTACAAATATTAGATCAACGGGTAATTGAAAGGGGGTTTCATAAACGAGTTCATACAAATCCCCTGAAAGTTTATCTATAATATTAGGACTAAAAGGGGGTGTTAAGGCTTCTTTCAACATTAATCTGACTAATCTTCTTACGGGTCCAATATCGATATCTTCAGAAAGTAAACCAGCGTCTTGTAATTGTGAAACTAAAGATGAAGCATCTCTTAATGCAGCAGATTTAACCATTGAACCAATTCTTTTTTGTAAATTATTTGCAATATTGCCCATCATCCCAAAATCATAAAAAATTAATTTACCATCACTTGATACTGCTAAGTTGCCAGGATGTGGATCTGCATGAAAAAAACCAAAATTTACAAGTTGTTTTAGGTAACTTATTGCTCCAATTTCTGCAATTCTTGTTAAGTCATATTTTTTGGATTTTAATTCATTTATTTCACTAATTTTTATTCCTTTTAGATAGCTCAAGCATAGAACTCTTTCCGTGCTCATATCCCAAAAGACTTCAGGTACCTCTATATTTTCATCATCAAGGAATTGTTGTCTAAATCTCGCAGCATATTGAGCTTCACAATTGAAATCTAATTCTTTCATTAAAACTTTTCTACATTCCCTTGCAATTTCAACCCAATTTCTTCCTCTACTCCAATTCTTATTTTTCTGGAGAAGAAAAGCTATCTGCTCCATAATGTCTAAATCGATTTTGAATAGAGTTTGCAAATTTGGTCTTTGAACTTTAAAAATTACAGTTTTTTCATTTTTTAATACTGCTTTATGTACTTGAGCTAATGAAGCTGATCCAATGGGAGAGGGATCAATATATTTTATTTGTTCAAAATTCTTATTTAATTCATCCTTTATTATTTTTTCGACGATTTCAAAAGAAAATTGAGGTACTGCATCTTGTAATGTTGATAATTCTTTAATCCATGTCTTTGGAATTAAATCTGGTCTCGCTGATAAAAGTTGCCCAATCTTTATAAAAGCGGAACCAAGTTTAATTAATTCAGAAGTAAACCAACGAGCTCTTTCTTTTTGAATATTTTCTTTTCTCTCAGAAGACTTAACAAAAAACTTAAAGATTAAATTATCAAGCCATAAACTAGTTAAAAGAATAAAGAGTGTTTTCCAAATTAAAAAACTTCTTTTTAATTTTTTTAATTGTAGGTATTTATGTAGGCGATACATATAAGTTAGATCTTCATTTATCTAATAAATTATTTAATGTTGTTAATTGATTTTTTATTTTTTCTATTTTTATTTGTGATTTTTGAATTGCTTCTTCATGAGGTGTGTATTCCTTTTCAGTGTTTGCTCTTATATTGTCATTTTCTTCCATTATTTTAGCCTCATTAATAATTTCATCTTTAAGATTTTCAAATTCCTTTTTAAAAATTTCCGGCGCACCTTGAGCTGCATTTGCTGCCTCTTCAATTTTTTCTAAAAAGGTTTTATTTAATTTTTCACTTAGTTTTTTCACGGTAGCTTTTATTAAATAATCAGAATTTGTCATAAATGTATAACCTTACAAAAATTTAGTATTTATTTTTAATATAGATCAAATCATTCAAATAAGTTATTTCAATTTTAATAAAGCAATTTGAAATTTCAAAATTAAGATTTGCTTAATTTAATTAGCCTATGTTAATCCACCTATTTAAGTTTGTATCTATATTGTACTTTTTTAGTTTTTTTCTTTTAACTTATATATCAGGTTGGTTATTTAAAAAAATATCTAACTTAATTTTTAAATAGCATTTATGGAGTTTCACTAAATTGGAAATTTATGAGTCTGATGTTGTTATTATTGGTGGTGGTCCAGCAGGATGCACATGTGCGTTGTATACATCTAGGGCAAATTTAAAGACAATAATTTTAGATAAAAACCCATCTGTAGGCGCATTAGCCATAACCCACCAAATAGCTAATTATCCAGGAGTGCCAAACGATATAAGTGGAGAAAAACTTCTCGATTTAATGAGGGAACAAGCTATTGAGTATGGAACTGACTACAGAAGAGCCCAAGTTTTTGGAATAGATGTATCTAGTGAATGGAAAACTGTTTATACACCAGAAGGGACTTTTAAAAGTAAATCATTAGTTTTAGCTAGTGGTGCAATGGGAAGGCCTGCATCTTTTAAAGGCGAAGCAGATTTTCTCGGAAGAGGAGTAAGTTATTGTGCTACTTGTGATGGTGCATTTTATCGTGATAGAGAAGTTGCAGTTGTTGGTTCTAATAAAGAAGCTATAGAGGAGGCAAATGTGCTAACTAAATTTGCGTCAACTGTTCATTGGATTACTTCTAGCGATCCTAAGCCCGAGAATGAAGAGGCACTTGAACTGATGAAAGTATCAAACATTAAACATTGGAGTAGAACACGTTTACTCGAAATAGAAGGAAACGATATGGGTGTTAATGGAATTATTATAAAAAATAAACAAGATGAACAACCAATTAATCTTACCTTGGAGGGCGTCTTTGTTTATATGAGTGGGTCAAAACCAATAACTGATTTTTTAGGGGAACAAATTGCTCTAAAAGAAGATGGCGGCGTTATTGTCGATGATTTTATGTCTACAAATTCAGATGGGGTTTGGGCTATTGGGGATATAAGAAATACTCCATTCAAGCAAGCGGTAGTGGCAGCTTCGGATGGATGCATAGCGGCCATGTCAATTGATAGATATTTGAATAGTAGAAAAAATATAAGAGTTGATTGGATTCATTCCTAATTATTTCCGTTTTTTATAGAGAGGTTGCTTCTGAAATATAAGCTACCCCTCCATAATAACTAAGTAAAGATCTTATCTCATCTCTCATTTTATCAATAATCTTCTGTTCACAAAAGACTATGACATGAGCATTAGCTCCTAAACCAGTAAATTCCATGTCTTCAGTAACAACTCTCTCTGGTCCTCGTCCAGTGGCATGTTTTGTAACGGTATATCCAGGTACTTCAGCTTTCTCTAAAGTATTTAAAATTGTTTGTAGTTCTCTTTCACTAAAAATTAAATCTAATCTTTTCATTTTTTAAATTGGTGAGATGGGGATAACTTTATTGACGAGAATCATATAAAGCGGAATACCTAGAATTATATTGAATGGAAACGTTAGTCCTAATGTCGTTGAGATGTAGTAGCTTGATCTAGCTTCAGGCACAGTCATCCTCATTGCAGCTGGAACTGCTAAGTAGGAGGCACTTGCACATAAAACCACAAATAAAAGAGCATTGCCAGGATTAAGAGATAAAAATCTTGCTACGAATACCCCAATAATTGCATTAAAGATTGGCATAAAAATGGCAAATCCGATTAGGAATTTCCCTGTTTTTTTTAAACTTGGCAGTCTTTGTGCTGCGACCATCCCCATATCCAGCAAGAAAAAACATTCAACACCGTAAAATAAAGAATGGGTAAATGGTTTCATTTTATCTATTGCTGTTGGATTACTTAAAGCTCCAAGGAATCCAATTATTAAACTACCAAGAAGTAAATACACTGAGCCATTTAGAAAAGACTCATGCAATATTGCCCCAAGATGAAGTTTTCTTGAATTTGGTCTATTTTTTGGACCAGCAAATTTTACAAGTAATAAGCCTACAATTATTGCAGGTGATTCCATTAATGCCAAAGCTCCAACCATAAAACCATCAAAGGGCATTCCTTGACTACTTAAAAAACTCTCAGCAGATATAAATGTTACTGCACTTATAGAACCATATGCAGCTGCAATAGCAGCTGAATTAAATACATTAAACTTCAATCTAAGAATAAGGAATCCTAAAATTGGTATGATTAGAGACATCAATATTGCTGCACTTAATGTAGCCAATACAGAGTCTGAGAAGCCACTTGCTTGTATTTCTATACCACCTCTAAAACCAATAGCAAGAAGTAAATAAAGAGAAAATAATTTTGGTAAAGGTGCAGGAATTTCTAGATCAGATTTGCAAAATACTGATATTGCTCCTATGAAAAAAAATAAAACAGGGGGAGCAAATATATTTTGAGCTAATAGGCTAAACTCCATAAATTTAAATTTTTAATTCTTCTAATGCTGCCATTAATGCTTCTTTTCTTGTTTCTACAATGCCATCAACACCAAATTTTGTAAGTCTTTCTTTTACTTTTTGATTTGCTCCTGCTACGAAAGCTTTTCTTGAATTATTTTTTGCTTCCTGCATCATATCTTCAATCGCTAGTGTTGCAGTTACTCCTAATCTTGGGACATCAGTAATATCTAAAATAAGAATCTTATAATTTCTAACCAACATCATTCTTTCAGAAATTCCTTTAGCGGCTCCAAAACTAAGTGGTCCTCTTAATCTGAATAACATTACATCACCTGCGCATTTATCCAGTATCGATTTTTCATCTGCA
>MDTD01175769.1_pt1 | contig 30676 bp, 30 predicted proteins | sample 811221 | NCBI WGS metagenome assembly MDTD01 (sample SAMN05326646, study PRJNA326480) | marine metagenome | isolation source: seawater | place: Pacific Ocean: South West | collected 2011 | reverse complement strand
TTTCGATAGATGCCTCTAGCAAATTCATTGGATTTATCTCACACTTTGCTTTTGAAATGCTTGAAAAAATTCACGCCTGTGCCAACTTCCAAAGAAAATCAGTTTTTGGCGCTGTTTCATTGATCGAGCGCAGTCAAAATTACACTTCAGCAGTCGGTCGCACCTTTGCGTCGGATAATAAGTGAAACATCCTTTGCTCTGCTTCTTCTGGTTTCTTTGCGAAAATAGAGTTTGCTACATCCTGATGTAGAGAAAGAGAGGCTTTATTTTGCCTTTCATCTCGATTGGCAAGATGAATCGAACTAAGTAGTGATGTGAAAATGATACCATCCATCGCGCTAAAAAACTCGTTGTATGTGGCCAGCAAAATAAGACGATGAAAGTTAGCGTCTGCTTCTACAAAAACCTTAGCTGAATCGACGGTTTCGCTCATCTTATGAATTGCCTCCTCAATACTTTTGTAATCTTCTGCCGTTCCGTTTCTCGCGGATAGCTGGGCTGCTTTTGGTTCAATCACTAACCTGAATTTATGAAGTTGCATCAAGAATTTTCGATTTGGAGGTGCTGACTGATGCCATGCGCCGATTTCTGACTTTGGTTCCTATTTCTCGCCGCACTGCTGGTAACCCCTTTCCTACAAGAATTTTCACTGCTTCTCGTATCGCAGAGCGACTCACTCGGTATTTCTCTGCCAGAGTCATCTCATCTTCAAGACAGGTACCCTGTGGATAGAGTCCTGCAACAGTTCTACGTCCAAGTTCACTGGCAATTTGGGTTGCTAGACTATGCGTCAGGCCATTCGTCTGAGTCAGGTTTTAGAACAGTATTTCGTTCATTCATTTTCAATTGAAAAGAGTCCAATGCTCAAAGAGTTTTAGGTTTTAGGATTCATAGCGGGGTTTGAACCTGCTTAGAAGACTTTGATTGTCTGTCCCATCGATAAAAATTCCCTAAATTTTCTGTGAAAACATTTTTTCAGTGTTCGATGGTTCATTTCAGAATCAATCAGATTGATACATGAACATAATTTATCTTTTGAACAGGAGGGGTAGTCCCTAATAATCTGTTGTAAGTGAAACTTCATCATTTTTTATTACAAGTATTGTTTTATTAAAAATCATATGTTTAATAGGCAAACAAATAAGGTAATCGATGCTTTGAACCATGTTTAGAAGCCAATAACCTGAGTAGAATAAGAGGGTTAATTCATGAAAATTAAGGAAGTCAAGAGTCATATTCTCCAGTACGACCTCAAGGAAGAATTAGGTTATTCCCAGCAGTATTATCAGAAAAGGACTGGGCATCTAGTAGAGGTAGTTACTGACGAAGGGATAACGGGGTGGGGCGAGTGTTTTGGTCCGGGGAATGTAGCTATTGCTAATAAGGTGATTGTCGAGCGCGTAATTCAGCCAATGATCTTAGGCGAAGATCCTCTGAATCGTGATGTACTCTGGCACAGGGTCTACAACCTCTTGCGTGATCATGGACAGAAAGGGATGCCAATTCAGGCACTTTCTGGGGTAGACATTGCGCTATGGGACATCTTAGGCAAAGTCTCTGGCCTGTCAATTTCAAAGTTGATTGGTGGAAGATTCCGAGAAAAGGTGCCAGTTTATGGCTATGGAATGATGCTTCGCCGTGAAAAATTACTGGTACTTAAGGATCTCTTTGAAGATGAGGCTGCTGCAATCAAGTCTGCAGGATTTGTCGCGACAAAGATGAAGGTAGGGTTAGGGCCCAAACAGGATGTGCAGCTTGCAGAAGCGGTTCGACGAGGTGTTGGTGATGATTTCCCATTCATGGTGGATGCGAACCATTGCTACACTGTAGACCAAGCGCTCTATGTGGGCCGGGCATTGGAGGAGATAGAAGCGTATTGGTTTGAAGAGCCTGTTGCACCAGAAGATTTAGTGGGTTACCAAGAATTGCGCACCCAATTGAAAATCAACATTGCTGGAGGTGAAGCAGAATTCACGCGTTGGGGTTGGCGTAATCTCCTGGAGAAGCGTTGTCTAGACATTGCTCAACCGGAAGTGTGTGCACTTGGAGGAATCTCAGAGTATTTGCGGGTACTGGCTCTAGCTCAGGCTCATTTCACACAGGTGATTAATCATGTATGGGGCTCAGCCGTCGCAGTTGCAACAAATCTACAGTTGTTGGCTGCCCTTCCACCTCTTCCGGGTGGAATTCATCCGCAGGAACCGATGCTGGAGTTTGATACGACAGACAACAAGTTCCGCGATGATTTGCTGACTGAACCGCTGAATATTCAGCGCCAGGTCGCAAAAAGTGGTGGTCATGTTGGGGTTCCAGATGTTCCAGGGCATGGAGCAGAACCGAATCGTGAATTCTTGGAGCACTTCGCATTGGAAGTTTAGTCTATTTTGATCCAGACGGGCAGCCACAAGAACAAAAGGCAGAGTTGGTGATAATGGTATGCAGTGGGGTAGGGACTCCGAGGATTATGCCCAACTCTAATTCCAAAGAATTTCCGGATGATATTGCCAATCGTCATGGACAGCTAGAGAAAAATCTGATGTTTTATCCACTATCTGGGGTAGTTGGCCTATTCGAAGAACCAATGGAAGATTTCAAAGGACCGATGGCCTGTGGCATTGTCAGTCAGGAATTTTGTGAGGTAGATCTAAGTCGAGACTTTGTCAGAGGTTACAGTCTACATGGTGGTCGTTTCACTACTTCAATGACATTTGCCTTGGGGTCAGAACACCGACAGCAGATTCGACGAAATTTGTCCCTATTGCGCAGGGCTGACTATCGTTACAGAGAATCTACCTTTGCAGAGTAACATTGTGACGCTAGATCCTGAACTTACCGATAGTGATGGCATTCCAGCTCCTAAAATTAATTACCAGGTTGATGAAAATACCCAAAGAATGTTTGCCCATGGCGCGGCAAGAGCTGAAGAGATACTTTTAGCTGCTGGAGCAAAACGCATCGTTTCTTCTAGAGGAGATATGTGGTGGAGGGCTGGCTGGCATTTGATGGGTACTGCTCGGATGGGAACAGATTCGGAAAACTCTGTGGTCAATGGTTGTGGGCAATGCCATGACGTCAAGAACATCTTCATTGTTGATGGGAGTATCTTTGTGACCTCAGCCGCTGTCAATCCTACTCCAACCATTCAGGCTCTCGCACTGTGTGTGAGAGAATAGTATCAAGAAGAATCAGAACTTACTTTTTTGAAGGAGGCTTCTGAGCTGATATTTGGCAAAATATTGCGTGAAATAAGTTTGCAGGATCTGACCTTTCGCCTTGACAAAACTTTCTCATCTCCTCAAATTTTTTGCTCACTAAGAAAGCAAAGTATATGATATTCCCAAGCTTTGTTTTCTGAGCAAGGCTGTGCCTTGTGAACTCTGAAACCGCCCAAATAGGAGGAAACAAACCCCCACGCTTCCCTTGTGTCAAATCGAGTTAATGAATTAATGCTAAAGAGGAGTCCATGAAGATTTCCAAACTATCGATTGCTTTGTTGGCAGTCACGACTGCCTTCTCAATGTTGACGACCTCGCTCTTTGCAGGTGGTCACTCGCTAGCCAAGGTGCCCCGAGAGCAGACCTTGGTACTTGGATGGAGCATCACTTCGCCAATTGGGGTGACTAATCCCTTTGCATCCACGGGATATACACATCAGGAAGCGAACAACCTGATGTGGGAGGGTCTGTCCTATTTTGGTATTTTCAACGATGAAGAGATTCCTTGGTTGGCTGACAGTATGGAGTACACCAAGAGTGACTACACGCAGTTGACCATCAAGCTCAACGCAATGGCCCAGTGGAGTGATGGAACCCCTGTCACGTCTAAAGATGTGGTCTTCACCTTTGAGAGTCAGAAGAACAATAACAAGTTGCCCTATCACGCTAATTTCAAGCAGTTTGTCGACAAGATCACTGCGGTTGATGACAAGACTGTAGTTGTTGACTTCAAGATGCCAGCACCTCGATTTAAGTTTCAGGTACTGACGCTGAAGTTCGATACGGGAATTCCGATTGTTCCAGCGCACGTCCTCTCCAAGGTGGATAACGTTAACGAATACGAAGGTGGCAATGACATGCCTCACTCCGGCCCCTACAACCTCGTGTTGTGGGATGCGAATCAGAAGATTTTTGATGTGAATCCCGATTGGTGGGCGGTCAAGGCTGGCCGCATTAGTATGCCAGAAGTCAAGCGTGTGGTGATGTTCAATATTGGTGGCCAGGTTGGCCAAGGAATGGATGTTGTTGCCCAGCGTGTGGTGAACAACGAATTTGACGCCACCCTGGACATGCGCAGTTCGGTGATTGGAAACATCCTACGTCAGAATTCCAAGGTGACCACTCATTCGGCAGACAAGCCTCCCTACGGTTACCTCGATTGGTGGCCAAACTCTCTTTGGGTCAATACCCAGTTAGAGCCATACAACGACCAACGAGTCCGTCGCGCAATGAGCCTGTTGATTAATCGTGAATTAATCAATGAGATTATTTACGAAGGAGCTGGTATTGCTACAATTTATCCCTTCCCACTCTACCCTGGGCTTGAAAAGTTTGCTAACAGCCCAGCGGTTAAGAAATTGGAAGCTGAGCTTCAACCAGGACTCTATGATCCAGATCAAAGCGCTGAATTGATGAAAGCTGCAGGCTTCACTATGAACGGGGATGATCTGTGGGAGAAGAATGGTAAAACTGTGGGTGCGGTGATCAACGGATTTGAAGGAATTCACAGTGACATTGTTCCTATACTAGTAGAAATGTTGCGTAATGGTGGCATTGATGCGGATATTAACTTTGGTACGGACGCTTATCAGAATATGGCCGACGGCAAAGCAGGACTCTACATGTTCGGTCATGGCGCAAGCCTGAAAGATCCTTACACCGCTTTGGAACTGTTTCATAGCCGCTACAGTGCAGCTATAGGTACGACAGCAGGTTCTAACCGTTTCTCCCGCTACGCTAATCCGGAGTACGACAAGTTACTGGATGAGATGGCTCCTTTGGGAGGCGATGATCCAAGATTCCAGGAATTAGCAGCGCAAGCACTAGGAATTTACTGGAAAGATCAGATTGACATCCCTGTCATTCAATGGCTCCATCGAATTCCTTACAACCAGACCTACTGGACAAATTGGCCAACTATTGCCAATCCCAGCTTAGGTATGAACGGAGCTTTCTGGGCTCATACAGGCATGCTGGTTGTCTCTACCCTAAAATCTGCTAAATAATCACTTTCCACGCGCCCTCGTTCTGGGGGCGTATCTGAGTTCCTCATGTTCGTTCTTAAAAGACTACTATTTGTCCTTCTGGTGGTTTGGTCTGCCTCCACCATTACCTTTTTTATTCCCAGAATTTCAGATATTAATCCGATCCGGGAACGCTTTGCAGAACTAGCCCGACTGGGTGGATTCTCCGCGGGTGAGTTGGAGAAGATCGTCGAGTCCTACTCCAAAGCCTTTGGGCTAGACAAACCTCTGATGCAGCAATATTTCGATTACATTGGAGGAGTGATGACTCTGGACTTTGGAGTCTCACTGAACAAGTTTCCTAAAACAGTCCTCATGCTGATTGCCGAGTCCTTACCATGGACGATCGGCCTGATCCTTGTTACTACGATTCTTTCTTTTGTGATTGGGAATCTCGTTGGGGCTTTGGCTGCCTGGCCGCTTTCTCCCGGATGGGTTCGCAGTATTTCTACCAGCTTTATTCTGTTTCAAGGCGTTCCTCCGGTCCTACTCGCGATTCTATTGATTTTCTTTGTAGCTTTTAAACTGAATATCCTACCGATCGCAGGTGCCTATTCAATTGGGACTGTCCCCGACTTTACCTTCGAGTTTATATTAGATGTGTTGAGGCATCAGGTCTTGCCTGGTATCGCCCTCATCTTTGGGTCCCTCGGAACGTGGGTTCTCTCGATGAGGGGAATGGGCATCACAATCCAAGGCGAAGACTATGTGGTCTTTGCGGAACACAAGGGGTTGAGTTCTTACACGATCTTTAAGGACTATTACCTGAGAAACGCCATGTTGCCCCAGGTCACTGCCCTCGCCCTAGCGCTTGGCAACGTGATTACCTCTGCGATCGTCGTAGAAACTATCTTTGGCCTTCCTGGTCTCGGATTTGTTTTGATCACAGCGATTCGCTCCAACGACTTTTTAGTGATCTACGGGATTGTCCTGTTTATTACGATTGCCGTGGCTTTGTTGATGGCCCTGGTTGAGCTGCTCTATCCCTTGCTGGATCCACGTGTGCGACAAGGGCAAGAATGATTAACTACCTCAAGCGTAACATCAGCCTGACGATTGGTCTTGGGTTGCTGATTTCTTTGATTCTCTTCACAGTGCACGGGCTGTTGACGATTGAGTTCAAGCAGGCCTATCCGTTGGCTGTGCGGCCCAAGCAACCCCCAAGTCTGAAATACTTATTTGGGACTGATTTCTTCGGGCGGGATCTTTACACCGCAATGGTCGTGGGAGTTTGGCAAACCGCCATCATTGGTTTACTGGCAGGAGCCGCAGGAACGATCATTGGCATAGTGTTGGGATTCATTTCTGCGTACTTTTCAGGACTGGTTGATGCGGCTATCAAGTTTATCTGTCAGATACTCACCCCCATCCCAGCCTTTCTAATCCAGGTTGTGATTGCCAGTTCGATTGACAAGCGGGATGTCACGATCATCACGATGGCAGTTGTCGTTTTTCTGCTCTCCTGGATGGCACCAACACTGGTGATTCGTTCACAGGTGCTTTCGATGCGAGAACGTCAGTTTGTTGCCGTCGCCAAGCTCTCTGGCATGAACTCATTAGAAATCATCTTTAAGGAAATTTTTCCGAATCTATTGCCGTTCATTGCAGCGGCTTTCGTAGCCCAGGTCTTCCAGGCTGTCTTCGCTTCCTTCTATCTCGCTGTGATTGGGCTCGGCCCCTTGCGTGAACCCTTGCTGGGCAACACAATCTGGGCGGCGCAAAGTCAATCTGCCTTTTTCAATGGTTGGTGGTGGTGGCCTGTCGGGCCATCTTTAGCGATGATTTTGATTTTGGGTTCGCTAGCGCTGATCAATATGGGCTTAGATGAAATGGCAAATCCCCGCATCCGTAATAAGGAATAACGTTGGAACATTTGTTGGACATCACAGGCCTGACTGTCAGTTACTATACTGACATTGGTCGGGCCATCGCCCTAAATCAAGTGGACTTGAAACTTAAACAGGGCGAGAAACTTGGTTTGGTAGGCGAATCCGGTTCTGGAAAGAGCACGATGGGCTTAGCCATGATGCGGATGATTAAGCCACCTGGAAAGGTAGAGGGGGGCTCCGTTGTCATTGGCGGAGTGGATATGCTGCCGCTTAGCGACAAGGAAATGCTCAAGAGGCGACTCAGCACGATCTCCTACATTCCCCAGGGAGCGATGAATTCGCTGAATCCTGTGTTGAAGATCAAGCGTCAGATGATTGATGCCTACAAAGCACATTATCCGAACCACAAGCTGGATCAGATCCTCCAAGTGGCACATGAGACTATGATTTCTGTAGAGTTGCCGGAGCATGTCCTAGAAATGCATCCTCATGAATTATCTGGAGGCATGAAGCAGCGGGTCTGCATCGCCATTGGGATTCTTCTGCGACCCCAGATCATCATTGCTGACGAGCCAACCAGTGCGCTTGATGTGGTGACCCAGCGTCAGGTAATCGAGACGCTCAACCGAGTGCAACAAAAGATTGGTTCTGCATTAATTTTGATCGGTCATGACATGGGCTTGATGGCTCAGTCGATGGACAAGGTAGCGGTTATGTACGCTGGCGAAATTGTAGAAATCAATGACGTGCAAACGGTCTTTACCAGCCCCAAGCATCCCTACACGCAGGCGTTGATTAGCAGCTTACCCCGACTGAAGAATCGAGGAGAGTTCCGTGGAATTCCTGGAATGGCGCCCTCGCTCTACCGTCTGCCAAGTGGTTGCCGTTTCCATCCACGCTGTAATCAGCAACAGCCTCATTGCCAGACAACCTCACCACGCAAGAGTATTTTCGAAGATGAAAAGTACGTGACCTGCCATCTCTACGAGGCCTCATGAGTACGGCTACATTAGAGTTAAAAAACGTCTCCAAGCTCTATCGGGTGAGTAAGAAGGAAGTTCACGCCCTAAATCCGATCAGCTTTGATCTGTTGGGAGATCCAGCCCGCATCATCACTGTGGCTGGAGAGAGCGGTAGTGGAAAGACAACCCTGGCCTCCATAATGTTGGGCTTGCTGGGACCAACTACAGGCCAAGTGCTCTATGAAGGCAAGGATGTCAGTACACTCAGTGGTTCGCAGTACCGAGATTTTCGCAAGAATGTGCAGGCAGTTTTTCAGGATCCCTTTGCGGTCTTTAATCCCTTCTACCAGGTGGACCATCTGCTGGAAGTGCCAATCCGCAAGTTCAATCCTGGACTCTCAAGAGCTGCTCGCCGCAAGGCGATGGAAGATGCTCTAGAGGCGGTTGGTTTGCAACCCAGTGAGATCCTGGGACGCTATCCCCATCAACTGAGTGGAGGACAGCGACAGCGAATCAACGTGGCTCGAGCGATCGTCATCAAGCCGAAGATCCTAGTTGCAGATGAGCCAGTTTCGATGGTCGATGCCTCCTTGCGAGCCAATATTCTCGAAGCGTTGGTGTCCTTGCGCGAGAACTACAAAGTCAACATCCTCTATATCACCCACGACCTGACGACTGCCTACCATGTCTCCGATTCCATCATTGTGCTTTATCGGGGGAGCGTGATGGAGGCCGGAGATATTACCAAGGTGGTGGAATCTCCACAACATCCCTACACCCAGCTACTCATCAACTCGATCCCCTGGCCGGATCTAGAGCGCAAGTGGGATAACCAGCAATACGCCAACCCTGATATTCAGGAAATTTCGGGATCAGGGTGCAAGTTTTACAGCCGCTGCCCGAACCGCCAGTCGGGTTGCCAGGTGACTCCCCAACTGGTTCCTCTGTTCCCCAGACACCTAGCTAGTTGCCTGTTACATCAACCCCAGGCAAACCTGGATTCTAACCTAACGCAGAACTTGTAAACTGCAGAAAATGTCCATGCAAAAGATCGCAGTCACCGGAGCTAACGGCCACTTTGGAAAAATCCTGGTTCAGTTTCTGAGAGAACAGCATTTCGAGGTGAAGCCCTCGGATCTTTTCTCTGGTCGTCCCGAAGAGGGGGCGGTCAATTGTGATGTTCGTGATTTGGGCCAACTGGTCAGTGTTTTTCAGGGTTGTGATGCAGTTGTCCATCTTGCAGCTTTCCCGAGTCCCTGGATGCAGCCAGATTCCAAGGTCTACCAGGACAACACCGTGGGCAGCTACAACGTGCTGCTGGCTTGCGAGTTTTTGGGCATCAAGAAGATCTGCCTCGCTTCGAGTATCAACGCAATTGGTGGGGTGTATTCCCGCCTACCGACTTATGAATACTTCCCCGTAGACGAGGAACATCCCACATACAGCGAGGACCCTTACAGCCTCTCTAAGTGGATTCTAGAAATTCAGGCAGACTGCTTTGCTCGACGGCGTGAAGACATTTCCATCAGCAGCATGCGCTTCCACTGGTTGCAGTATCGGGATTTTGTGGAACCCCGTACGACCAATGGGATCTCCTTTAAGCATCTCTGGGCCTATACCGACCCGATTGCTGCTGCCAAGGCCTGTTTAGCCAGTCTAAAAGTGACTTGGACTGGACACGAAGCGTTCTTCATCGTTGCCCCAGACACCGCTAGTCCCACCGACTCTGAAGAACTCATACGTGAGCATTATCCACAGGTTCGTATGAATAAGCCGATGCCTGCCAGGCATGGGTTTTATTGTTGCGCTAAGGCTCAGAGACTGCTGGGTTGGGTGCATGAAGACCACGAACACTGAGCGATCCAGAAGCAGAATCTCCCGAAGCTCATTCAAATTCTGCAGAATCCTGTATTTCAAGCATTGACTTCCTCGGTGAATTGCAACTACACCTCTGAAAGGTGGACTGACCGCTTTTCTTGGTACCATCCTATCCGCCTGTATTGAAATCATAAAGGCTCACCTCAAGTCTTAACAACAAAACTCCCATGGCACACAAAGATCTCAAAATCACACGCCTTGAACTCCTGATGGTGAAGCCACGCTTCATGTTTTTGAAGATGCACACCAACCAGGACCTCGTTGGTTATGGTGAACCTATCCTTGAAGGCCAGACTCATGCAGTTGCAGGCGTGGTACGGGCGATGGAGAACTATCTGCTAGGCAAGGATCCTCGACAGATCGAGCACCACTGGCAGGCTCTCTACAAGGGGAGTTTCTATCGGGGAGGGCCAATCCTGACAAGTGCACTCTCGGGGATTGAACAGGCAATGTGGGACATCCTCGGCAAGTCCTTGGGTGTGCCGGTGTATCAACTTTTGGGTGGATCGGTTCGAGAGCGGATTCGGATCTATGCCCATGCTCACGGAGCAGACAAGGAACAACTCTGCAAGAGGGCCCGCGAACTGGTCGATATGGGCTTCAACTTCCTGAAGACTGGTTTTGAAGCGCCTATTGCCTTTGTTGAGAACCAGCAGTTCCTCCGGAATTGCGTGGAACGCTTTGCTGTGCTACGTGAGGAGGTTGGTCCAGAAGTGGATCTCGCGCTGGATTTCCACGGACGATTCTCACCGACGATGTCCAAGCGCCTGATCAAGGAGCTGGAGCCAATCTACCCCTACTTTGTGGAAGAACCCTGTCTGCCGGGCAACACGGCAGCGCTGGTGGAGTTGAAGAACTCAACGACGGTTCCGTTGGCCACCGGAGAACGCATCTTCACCAAGTGGGGTTTTCGAGATTTGGTGGAACAACGAGCGGTCGATATCCTGCAACCAGATCTCTGCCATGCAGGGGGGATTATGGAGGTCAAGAAGATCTCAGCGATGGCTGAAGCCAGCGACCTGGCCGTGGCACCACACAACCCACTGGGGCCCATCTCATTAGCGGCTTGTCTGCAACTGGATGCCTGTACCCTGAACGCAGTGGCCCAGGAACAGGTAACTCTGGGGGATGGCTACCTCGTCAAACCCTTCGAAATGCAGAACGGCTACATCAACCTGCCAACCGAGCCGGGATTGGGGATTGAACTAGATGAAGAGAAAGTGCGGTCGCTGGAATATGATGGAAATTGGGAAACTCCACGGGTCATTGATCAACGCGATGGCTCCGTGGCTGAGTGGTAAAGATAACGAACAGGAAACTATGAACTCTCCGAAGATCAAGGACATTCGGGTCATCATGACCGAGCCCGATGGCATTCGACTGGTAGTGGTCAAGATCCTTACGGATCAGGACGGACTCTATGGAGTTGGCTGTGCGACCTTCACACAACGACCACTGCCGGTGGTCAAGGCGATCACTGATTACCTGCGTCCTTTCCTGATTGGCCGCTCTGTTGTGGACATTGAGGATATTTGGCAATCATCTTACGTCTCTTCCTACTGGCGGAACGGGCCGGTGCTGAACAATGCGCTGAGCGGGGTTGACCAGGCCTTGTGGGACATTAAGGGCAAGATGGCCAATATGCCCTTGTATGATCTACTGGGTGGAAAGGCGCGAGAGGCTGCAGCGGTCTATGTCCACGCTTCGGGAAGCTCTGCTGAGGAAGTTGGTGACAAGATGCAGGCCTTTATGGAGCGTGGCTTTCACCATGTACGGGTGCAGGTCTCCACTCCGGGCTACTCGACATATGGCAACAAGTCAGCGAAAAGCGGCAAGGAAACCAGCTCCAATCGGGACGTCAGCCAGGGGCCGATTCCAATCACAACCCGCTTGCGAGAGTACGACCCAGCTAAACGCTACGCTCATCCAGGAGGTGTCTTTGAACCCAAGCCCTACCTACGCTCCGCCCTGAACCTGTTTGAATACATCCGCGATCGTTTTGGCTATGGCGTGGAAATCCTGCATGATGTGCATGAGCGGATTCCGCCGATTCTCGGTGTCTGGTTCGCTAAGGAAGTTGAACGCTTCCAACTCTTCTTCCTTGAAGATCTCTTCAGTCCCGAGGACAACGAATACTTCCGAATGGTGCGAGCTCAGTGTGCCACACCAATTGCGATGGGCGAACTCTACTCTTCCCCCCACGAGATCATCCCAATGATCAAGGACCGGTTGCTAGACTTTATCCGGATTCATATCTCCGACATGGGCGGCATCACACCCTGTCGCAAGCTGGCAGCGATGGGTGAGCTGTTCTCTGTGCGAACGGCCTGGCATGGACCCGGTGACACTTCACCGGTTGGCCATGCAGCCAACCTGGCACTGGATCTTAACTGCTCCAACTTTGGCATCCAGGAATATGCGATCTTTGGTGAAAGGACCCAGGAGGTGTTCCCAGGATGCCCTGAGGTCCGAGAAGGGATGATGTGGCCTAACGGCAAGCCAGGCCTAGGGATTGACATCAACGAGGAGCTGGCAGCGAAGTTTCCTTACCAGGAATACGAGTTTGGTGGAGCCTGGGATACCGTCCGGCGAGCAGATGGTTCGGTGGTGAAGCCGTAATCTGAATCTTTATTTAATTGATAGATGAAAACTTGATGGAAGTTCTAGAACTGAGGTGGTTGGCGAAGAAAACGAGAATTTTCAGTTTTGCCTATCTGAACCCAATAAGCATTTCCTGATTCAAGTGAATCGTTTAGTGGCCACTCTGGAATATTTTGTTTCTGTCGATCTGCTTCAAAGTCACTATGTGGGGTGAAGACCTGCCAGTTCCCATCAACTAAACGCCAGAGTGCCAGAACTTCCATTGGTAAATTGTTGAGTAAATCGCTAATTGAAACAGGCCTGTCTGTGTTATTTCCTAAAAGATGCCATTCACCTATACGGTTCTCTTTCAATCTAATTAAGTCGCCTGGAGGGGAATCAGGCAATAAAATTGTGATCTCTTCCTTATTGAAAATTGAGATTCCATGTCCGCTCTCAATGCGCTTGTTTAGTCGTGGCACGCGTAATTCTTTGAAGATGAGCACATTCCTTTCTAAAAAAGGACTGTATCCTTGCCACTCGTGATTTTGAGTATCCCAAGACCAAATGGAATGAGCCCTCCGTGCTAGAATCTCCAAATCTGCTATACTAATTGCTTCCTCTATTGGAAATGTGACATGACTGTGGCCAGTTTGTAAATTCATTCTTTGGCCACCATTGTAGATCTCTAGTTTCTGGCCAGTCTCCAACACTTCCGTCATTCCATTATTTTTTTCATAATAAACCAATGCTGTCCCGCGTATTCCCTCAATAAGAGTGAGTCCCTCTGAAAGATCTTCACCTAATTCTCGAGTTACCAGTATTTCTGAATCAGTTGTCATTGCAGCGATATAAATTGCTACATCGGTTACTGGATCTCTACCCAAATAGTATTGGGAACCTTTTTCAGTAGTAATAAGAACTCTGTTTTGTGAAGAACTCGTCGTCGAAGTATTAGTATATAAAGGCATTCTTGCCGAGAAAGAGAGGCTTCCTGAATCTTCAAAAATTTCGACAGTACTCCCCTTGGCAAGTTTTGGAAGTAAGATTGGCTCAGCTGTTATTTCATTATTCAAATCATATTTTTCTAGTGATACCTGTATTTCCCCATCGAAGTTCTGCGTGATAGTTGGAGATAATTTTTGTTGATTTACTTTTATTGAAGGTAAAGAGCCGATTAGAGCTCCGGTATATGTGACTTCGATATCAGTACACGAAGGCACAGTAGAATGCGTTGTTTGGGACCCAACTGATAAAGGAGATTTAGTGAGAATCTTACCATCTTTATTCATTTTTAATGTGGTTTTTTGAATATTACTTCGTGAAAATAATTCTGGGAAAATTTGACTCTCTAAACTTAGTTGGCTAAAAGTTGTTCTTGAACCTTCCGGTAAAGTTACTCTTGTTGGTTTTCCGTCAATGCACATGACTGCAGAAACAAGTTCTATACTAACTTTCCCTTTAGGTGTTATTTTTGCGTCAACTTGAGAACTATCCCATAAGAAATAACTTTTAATTGATCCGTCAGATTGAATCTCTGTTTGAGTTCCATTTGGAAGGTTAATAAGTGCTGAAGTGACAGGTGTTTCTGCTGGATTAATTGTATTTACCTCGATTGATTGAGTACCTTCCAGTGTTTGTGTAGCACGAATTTCTATTTGAGATTTACTTTCTGAAATTGGTAGCACTATTACCATAGTGATCTGCTCATTAATATTACCAAATAACTGTGTTTCATATTTAGAATTTGAAATAATTATTGAGTTTCCACTGGATAGTTTTGGAAAGTTCCCATTTCCTGGCCTATTCTCTCCAGTAATTTGAATAGCAGGAGGAATAGCTTTGGGTTTGTCAGTGGTTTCAATCGGGATTGCTTTTAATAGAGTTGCTTGTACAAAGATGTTAAATACTAATTCTATTTGGCCTCCAATACTATCTTGGATTGTTAGGGTGAAAGGATTATTACCTTCATGAGCACGGTCTGGTAAACCAGATAAATTCAATAAAAGTGGATTATTACCGGAAACTGAAAGATTTAGCCAGGAAGCTCCTGAGATTTTCGCAGTTAAATTATCTTCTGTATTTAGATCAGAAAAAATGAAATTTTTAAGAAATAGCTCTCCGATAAACACTGAAGAATCAGAGATATCACCTGAGATTTTTTTTGGTGGATGATTAATTTTTACAGAAACTGTAGCGTTATCAGATGCGTTGTTGTTATCTTTGATTTGAACACTAAATTTATCGTTGAGGGACAAACTGTTATAGTTAGAAATGTATGTTATGTTACCAAGACTACTATTGTCGATAAATACGGTGCCATAGGTAGAATTATCAACAATTGTTAGACTATGACTATCTAGTAAATCATTGTCAAAAAAACTGAGAGTTTGAGAAACTTCAGATCCATGTTGTGCAACAAAAGACATATTTTCAATAATTGGTGGGTCATTAGTTCCGAGGACTTGAAAAGCGATTGTAGCAGGTGTTGAGTTGTCACTGTGGTTATCAGTAGTTTGGAAGGTAAAGTTATCGACGAGTATCTGATTTGCACTGAGATTATCATAGGGGGCAAAGGTGAGTGATCCAGAGATGTTGTCGAAGTTGGAGATTAAACCGTAGGTTGGGTAAGAGAGGATTGTGTAAGTGAAGTTGTCCCGATCAATATCTAATCCAGTCAGTGTCAGATTATCAGGTAGATTTTCAGTGAAATTACCACTGGACAGGTTATCAAAGGCGGTAGGTGGGTCATTTTCGCCTAATATGGTCAGAAAGACGAAGGAAATATTTGATTGATTACTTTTGTTATCAACAACAACATAGGTGAGATTGTCGTAGTAAACCGTTCTTGAACTTAAATTATCATATGGACTGTAGGAAAGATTTCCTGAGAAAGAAACGCTAGTATTATCAATAACACCAAATTTCGCGTTGCTGGTTATTATATAAGAAAAATTATCTAGATCACCGTCTCTTCCAATCAATTGAATAGTTGCAGTTTTATTATCTTCATTGATGGTTTGAGTTATATTATCTGCAGTCGGAAAGTCTTCTGCAGAAATAATATTTATGAAAGATGAAGTAGTGAAGTTATCACCATTGTCATCCTCAATAGTAACTAACAATTGTCGATTATTTGGGGGAGAATCTGAATTAAATTGATATCGAATCCGCTCCATCAATTTTTTCAGGTGAAATCCTTCGAGAGGGACTGTATTTGAACTTTCAGCAGAAATGTTGTCTATTCCTAATGATCCTCCTAACCTCCTTCCTCCAGTTGCGTCAAATGAGCCAGCGACGAATACATAGCGATAGGTTCCATTGTCACCAGATCCAAGCCTAATAGTTTTTTCCTGAAATAGATTGTCTGTTACGGTGTCATTATCTGTTTCATCTAACAGATTTACAGTGTGCCCTGTTTTTATATCTAGAAGGTAGGCATAGGCATCATAGGCGTCACCACCTGGGATTCCTTTCCAAGCAAAAGATATATTATCATTTTCTACTAAACTTACTGCTGAGCTAGAATATAGTACTGGTCCTCTAATGATGCCATAGCCGTTACCAGAGCTCATTTGAACACTGTTTCCGGTTCCTAACTGCACATATCTCTCAGCTCCATTATCTGTTACTTGAATTGTCGGATTAAACCCTCCAGAAATTGACGCATTATCAAAAAGATTCCTACTACTATTATTGTAAGGCCATGTAATGTCCAAAGGTGTTGGCAACCCTACTAGTATCGACTGATTGTCCAGATACACCCTTTCCAGTATCTTTATCCAACCAGGGATCTCACCGTTAACTTCAGCTTTTTCAAAATTACCATTGTAAAATGTATTTGAAAAATCAGCACGAAAATGAGAGCCATTATCTATCGTGACGATACCTACACTATTGGCAAATACTCCATTTCCAACGTAGATCGAATTACCAACAACGGTGACTTCGCCAGATACTATTGAGGCATTATCATCCCTAGTAATCGTTAAGTTATCATAGTGATTCGGTTCATTGATTTTTATCTCGAAGTAGCCATTTGTAAAATTGTCTGTACTAACAAGTGTAATGTTATCATCAACAAGTGAGGCAGGACTATCTTCAGAGTAAGTAGTATTATCAAGGTTTGATATCGTGGGTCCAGCTAGACAAATAGTTGTTAAACATAAGAGGGAATAAACTGTGATAATTAACTTAATACTATTTTTTCGATTAGAGTATTTCACTAAAAATCTTTAATTCTATTAAATAAATTCTCTTTCTAAAAAATTTAGTTTTTCAATTATTTGGAATACATCAGGTGGTTTTTCCAATTTTTTATTGATCCTGCTGTTACCTTTTTGATCAGCACAACTAAATATCAGAAATAGTGTAATAAAAAATATTTTTAGATTTGTCATTTTTCTATTTCTGCATCTGATTCTGATTTTTTGTGATTAGTTCCTAGCATAAGGTAAAAAACTTTGAATCAAAAGATGGAAAGTCCTAGGCGGTATTGATTAGATATTTGATGATGCTTCGGCAGTTAGCTACGTTGCCGGGATGCCGAACGGCCTCAGGTGCGTGGCCTGGGAGGTAAGTGACGATCTTCCCGCCCCAAGGTGTGATCGTCTCGTAAGACATTGGGAAAGTACCTTCCTCAATCGTGGTTGTCATTAAGTTGATGGTTGGACAACTTTGCTCTAGACCAACATAAATCTCGTCGGTAGGTTGAGGAACAGCCTGTAGTTTTTGACACAGCGGATGTCTGCTTTTAGCAACCTCAACGAGGTAAGGACGCATCGGGTGTGAGCTGGGAGCAAACCCATCAGGGTCATTTTTGCGGACCCAACGTAAACCAACGATCGAACGCCACCACGCACACTGCCAGAAGGCAGCACTAGAACCATGCAGTAGGAACATTGGTTTGCCTGCCTGCAAGTAATCTCTCACTCGTTGCTCGGCTACAGGACTTGGAGCTGGAATGTTGCAGGTGCCTCCGATCAAGTGGAGAATCATGAGATCGTACTGGTCTGCTAGATTGGCTTTTTCAAGGCATTGCCAATCATCTTCGTGAAAACAGATTTCATAATCCCGCTCAAGACACCTAAAGAGAGTCTTTCCTGCATGAGTACCGTAGTGATTGTCTGCTACAAAAAGAATCATTGCTCCTCAGAAAAAAATACAGTATCAACAAGTTAATTAGTTGATTTCAAGCCATTCCCTCAAGCATCTCGAGAGTCACTGCATAGCGCAAAAGTTTATTCTCTTGCCAGGCAAAGAACTCTTCGATTACGGTATTGGCTATTCTCGAGACTTCGCCACCAATTGAACCTGCAATATGGCTGCTCAGAATTGCATTGGGTAGTTGGTACAGTAATGAATCACTGCGAGGAGGTTCGGGATCGGTGATATCCAGCAGGGCAGTTAAATCTGGACGTTGTTTTAATATATCAATCAGGTCGGCTTCTATCACGGTAGCCCCACGACCAGTGTTGACGAAGACAGAATTTTCTAACATGCTATGAAAATGATGGGCCCGCAGCATCCCTCTTGTTTCTGGAACATCAGCCAGGTGATTAGATACGACCCGTCCGTATTGAAAAGCTTCCTCCAGTGATACTTTTTTGAACGCGAGACGATTTGCCTCTTCTTCGGAGAGGAAAGGATCAAACACCACTACCTCCAACTGGAAAGAGGATAGTAAACTAATAACACTCCTGCCCACCATCCCAGCTCCCAGTAATGCGGCGGTTGACCTATAATTTCCCAAACCCAAAAAAGCTGATTTGTACCCTTCTGGGCCGACACAATCTCGAATGTTGCGGAAATAGCCCTTATTTGCCAGCAGGATTTGAGATACGGTAAATTCAGCAACTGGTATGGCGTTAGCCGCCTAGCCGCTGACTACGACCACTTGCTGCTTCAGGAAAGGTTTTGCAAAATACTTGACCGAACCAGCAGCATAAAACAACGCTTTTAGTTTAGGAAGCTTGGCAATTTGCTCTTCATTCAAAACTGGCATGCCCCACGTGGAGAAGATGACTTCCAACTCTCCCAGATCCTGAGCATGAGACTCAAAATTCTCACTGGAAATCACTACAGGATAGGTTTCGCTGATCTGCGCTAAATGTTCTTTGGCACCGTTGCCGAAGACTTGATCAATTGCTGTTTCATGATTGCTGAAAAAAGCAGTTTTTGTTTTCAAATTCAGATCTCTGAAGTGGATGCTTATCGTTAGCTGATATGAGGGGAAGGAAAGTAGATTTTAGCTTTTTGGTTAACTACAAGTGTATGAAAAATTTCTGATTCAGGCCGTTGCATATCAAAAGGAACTCTATCTTCCATCACCTGCTTCCTCTGACAATAAGGGTTGTTATTGGAAGGTAAATGGGATCTAATCTCCTTTCCATTTACCTGCAGGTTCTGCTTCCCTAGGCATCTGATTGAGTGCAGCACCGGATTGTATCCTCAAAACGGTCATCCCCCCAGAAGATTTCTTTTCCAATTGAAAAAGTGGGTACTCCAAATACGCCGTGACTCTTGGCGAGTTCCGTGTTGTATTCGTAAATTTGAATTGTTGAAGCCATTGTGGCTCTCGAAATCACATCGCTAGCATCTTTGTTCAGCAAGGAAAAAACTTGGCTAAGATTTTCATCGGAACCAGCCTCTAGTCCTTCGAGAAACCAAAGGGAATAAGTGGTCTCGAGATAGTCGAGAAACCAGCCTTCTGTATTGGCTACAACTCCCACCTGATTGGCCAAATCAAAATTTTTCAGAGGGTAGGGAGCTGGCACCTTGGGAATTGGAATCCCATAGTATTTGGCTCTACGTTCAATATCCCTCCACATATGCTGGACTTTCGGTTTTTTGGAAGGAGGAAATGGGATGTTGTTCATCTCTTTCATGATTTTCCGAATACTGATTGGAACGAATTTCAGTTGAAGATTGTATTCTTGCAGCATGGATTTCATCCGCATGGCTGTGAGGTAGGTGTAGGTGCTCCCTACAGAAATCCAAGCTGTTATTTTTTGGCGACTCATTTTTCCTTTAGAACTGGCAGTACAAGTTAAGGAACGGTTTCGTGAAACTGATGAATCCAAAATCTGTTTTTGCATTCATATCGATTCTTCTCGACAACTGATTGAGCAGAAAATCAGGCATTGACCTCCCTTGAAAATTTGCATTGCTATGCCAATTTTGGGAGATTGTTGACCATAGTTTTTTTCATCCAATTGCATGGAAGAGATAACTTAGCTTTCAATGAGTCCAGGTGGCAAACGTAAAATCCAACTGGTCGGTAGATTGACAATAAAAGTTTGGGCAAAGTAGATGAGCTCACATTGAGCTAAATAAGTTTCTCTATCGAAGATATTTGATGAAAGGATTCAGATGGTGAATTGGAATGATATGAGTCAGTTACAAAGAAGGATTTCTGAGACAAGTGTGGGAGTCCAGAGAAGAGAAGCTGTGCTGAAGGAGCTAAGCCCTGAGTTGGGACAAGTCATCCTGGAAATCGGATGTGGGGGTGGTCAACTGCTAAAGGAAGTGGGATTGAGAGTCGGGCCCAGTGGCAAGGTGATTGGCCTGGATATCAGTGCAGATCAAATTACAGCTGCAAAAAACTTTTGTGAAGAGGTCGACAACATTGAGTTTTTCAACGGCAAGCTTGAAGAACTCGAATGGAGTGATCATCAATTAGATTCAGTGACCTCTACACAAACCCTGGAATATGTTGAAGACTTGGACTCCCTGATGACTTCCATGGTGAAATTGATGAAACCAAGGTCCAAGTTTGTGAACTATTCCACCCTTTGGGATTATTTTCGATTCCACGGACCAGAAGATAAACTAAATCAAATGATCCATACAGCGGCTATACATCAAGCTCATTTGATGTTGCCTTCGAATCTGCTTGGGATCTTGAACAATTATGGCTTTCACAATGTTAGAACGACTCCGACACCTTTCTTCTTTACCAAGCGAGACGGTAATTCCTTTGCGAATTTCACAGAAATGAATCTAGCGAAGGTCGCTCTTCAGAATGGTGTTGCCGAGGAAACAGTCAGCGAATGGAGAAGACAACTGAAAGAAGCGGAGAAAGAAGGGAGGTTTTCCTTCACTGTGATTGGTGTGGTGACGGCAGGGTATTTGGCGTGATAGTGAAATTTTTTGGGGAATAAAGCGATTTTCTCAATTTCTATTAGTTGCTAGGATGCGGAAATTACAAATTCTTCAGCAGTTCAGGTAAGTCCTACTTGCTAGAAATATCTTTCTCGAATTCGATCTATCCAATTCTTGACTTACGAACATCAGGGACCCTCGCTAGTCTTCAAATTCGAATACTTGGCCTGTCCAATCATCCAGCAGTGAGACCTGCATCTGCCCGAAAAACCCCACCGTTGCAGAAAGTGGATTCGTCCGAAGCCAGAAAAAGTGCAAATTGTGTGATCTCTGAATCAGTTCTCCATACCTGTTCATCAGGATCATTGCTTTTACAAAATCCTCAACCTGTTCTGGAATTTCCGTATTTACCTGTTGATGCAGAGATTCCATCATCCGGTTCGCAATTGGACCTAGTGCTAGAATGTTGAAACGAATGCCACTAGATCCAAACTCTAGGCACGCAGTTTTAATCACCCACAGACCGCGTGCTTGCTGGCAAAGGGTACAGCCCGTTAACACCAATGACTCCTCTACCTGAGGATATAACTACGAAAGAACCACTTTTCTGTTTGGTCATGATTGGATTGGAATGCTTCAGAGGCAACCAAACTCCTGTGATGTTGATTTCAAGTACGGAGTTGAATTGTTCATAAGTGTGCTTGTCAGTGGTTTTACCGCCCCTTCGGTTGCAGCATAGGCAATCACAGCGTCCAAAAATCCAAATTTCTCATTCGTTTTGTTGATCGCAGAGGCAACAGCACTTTTGTCTCTGGATTCGTATTCAAGATAGATGATGTTTTCATCAATACTCAATTCAGTCTGAAGTTCATTTAGCTTGTTCCGGTCTCTTCCCAGCAGCGCTAGCTTCACACCATTTTTTTGAATAACTTCGCGGATTCCTTGCCGATGCTTCCTGTCGCCCCTGTAATTAGAATACTCTTGTCTGCTAGTCTCATTGGCACTATTTCCTCGTCACCAAGTAAAAGTGATTTGGCTCAGGCTCGTGACCTTTAAATTTTTGGTGGCTAAACTTGAGAATCAGTCTTTGCTGCTAACTGCTTTCAGAAACTCCTCATGATCCCAATTCCAAAGCGGAATTTAGGTTCTCTTTGCTGGAATTGTTTGTCTTGGTCATTAGCAAATTCAAGCAGCCGAATGCTCGCTTCCTGATCATTGATCTCTCCACTTTTTACAGAGTCTACAAGCTTATCCCCAACGAACACATACTCTGAAATATGCTTTTCCGTTCGGGTGCCATTGTCGTTATAGATCGATTCTACCTTTGATTTGATGCAGTCCCATTCCTCCAAGAAACTTGGGGAAGCACACTCGTTGATTTGAATTTCTTGAATCGTGGGCCTAGTGGAGGTGCATCCAAAGGCTAGGACTAGAAGAGAAAACCCACAACAAATTCTGGTCATTGAGTTCATTCAATTATTTTCTCTAGGATGTTTGGTCAATATGAAGGTGAGACCGTCTCATTAGACGATTTTTTAGTAGGAAGAATATAAATAGTAGTTAAAGTTCTGTTAACCTCGACATGATTGGTCCCATGAATTCTTCAACCAATACTGTATCGTTATCAGTGCTGCTTTTTTCTCGCTTCACTTGTCTTTTTGCTATTTCCTCCTCCGCGATTTTTTCTGAAGGATAGATGATTAGAGATTGATGATGGTTCTCATCAATTTTCCACCAGATGACGTCCTCAGCAGTAGTATCCCCACTCACAGACTTATTCATATTTGCCTGCAATTCTGCTGGACTTGGAACACTATTTTTCCAATACCACTTCGTGTAAACTGCAAATTTCATAAATAGTCTCTCTGCTTGTTATAATCAGTAGTTTCTTAAAAAAGTCTCCTTATAGTCAATTGACAGAGAATTGCTAGATTGAGTTGGCTCATGCATAGACCGCTTGCCGTAGGCCCTTAAGATAGCCGATCGCGAAAAGTCTACCGATCTCAGAGTAACCGAAATTTTGGTTGCTGTCCTCCCCCATCGTGGGAACGTGGTCGGGGCGACAAATACCATTATAGCCCACTTCCTTGTAAGCCTGCATGCAAGCAACCATATCGGTCTTGCCGTCATCGTGGAAGGTCTCGACAAAATCAGTGGCCTGTCCCTGCACATCGCGGAAGTGCACAAAGAAGATCTTCTGCTGCTTACCAAACTTACGGATCACCCCCGGTAGATCATCTGTCATTAGTGTGAAGTTGCCCTGACACAGGGCGATGCCACTCATCTCACTGGGATGCAGGTCTAGCAGTCGCTGGAAGTTGTCGATACTATACATGATCCGAGGAGTCCCCTTGACCAGCGGAATCGGGGGGTCGTCGGGGTGCATGGCGAGCTTGACTCCAGCAGACTCAGCTTCGGGAACCACGGCATCTAGGAAGTACTCCAGGTTGTCCCAGAGTTTCTCTTCAGTGAGGCTGTATTCGTTCTCGTAAGGATCCGTAACATCCTCGAGTCGAAACTGGGTCACCAGTGCTCCTCCCCGCGAGGGTAGGTTGGTGGTAGTACGAATCCAGTTGAAGATTGGCATCCACTCGTAGCACCAGACAGGAATTTCCAGTTTTCCCATGTTGCTGATCAACTCGAGCACCTGCTCAATCTCCTGGTCTCGTCCCTCGATGCCGAGCTTGACCTTCTCCATTGGTGGTCGGTTTTCCAAGGCGGCTAGATAGAATCCGGTCTCCTCGTAGCGTTTCTTCTGGGTAGCTAGCTTATCCATACTCCAAGGCAGTCGCTCCTTCGGAACCTCCAGCCCTTCGCTCCAGTCCATTGATCCTACGACATCGTTCACTCCACACTGTTTGACAAGGCGGATCAGGCTCTCCTGGTCGGGCTGAAAAAATTCAGCAATTCGGATCATCTCAACCTCCACTTTTATGAGTTTTTTTCCACTCTTCGAATTCCTGCTGAGCTTCTTCGGTCAGCGGATAGTACTTACGGAGATCTCCACCCTCAGATAGTCTCAGCTTGGAGAAGACCTCCCAATCCTTGTGCGTACCTGCATGAGCAATGATGTCGTCAACGAGTTGTAAGGGGACAACAACAACACCATCATCATCAGCGATAATGATATCTCCCGGGAAAACAAGCCTGCCTCCACAGGCAATCGGACAGTTGACCGAGAAGGGAAAAATGCCGGTCTGAATGTGGTAGTTGGGTGTAAATCCACGAACCCACATGCCTAGTCCGGTCTCCAGTGCCGGTTGGGAGTCACGAACCACTCCATCGACGACAATGCCCTCCCCTCCCTTGCCTTGGAGATAGGTTAGCATCATCTCACCAAAGACCCCACTCTGCATATCTGCACGGGCATCGACAACTACGATATCTCCAGCCTCTGCAAGGTATAGGGCGTGTCGGTGAAGTTGTTTCTCCACTTCCTGGTATTCTGATTTGTCCTCATAGTAATCTTCACGAATTGGCATGAACTGAAGCGTGATCGCTGGACCTCCGATCACTCGTCCTTTCTCTTGGGTCACGGGTCCGACAATGTGAGAATTGCGGATTCCTGCTTTATGTTTGAGTTCAGCACTGAGTGTCGCGCTACCGATCTCCTTCAGTTGTTCGATCTTGACACGTTCAGGTCTCTGAAATCGGACTGGGTGGACTTGGGTTTCCATAAGATCTAGCTCCAAAGGCGGTCGTGGGAGTCCAGAACATTCCAGCTGTCAGTTGATTCAAAGAAGCCACGAAGCTCTGGAGTAAGAGGATTGAGGTGTGCTTGCACCACTTCTTCATTCAATTCGATACCAAGGCCTGGGGCTTCCGGAACCCGAATGTGGCCATCTTCAACAAGGGCCTTGCCTTCAAAAGTCACCAGATCTTCCCACCAAGGAATGTCGACGGAGTGCATTTCCAAGGCAACGAAGTTTTCGGTTGCTGCAGCACAGTGGACGTTTGCCATTGCGACGATGGGAGAGCCAGCTTGGTGCAATACCATCGGCACCCCGTAATCCTGAGCAAGATCACCAATGCGCTTGGTTTCAAGGATACCACCAGAAGTGGCCAGATCTGGATGAACGTAGGAGACACAGTCTTCATCGAGCAGTTTCTTGAATTCCTGGCGCAGATAGATGTCTTCACCGGTACAAACTGGAGTCTCGACTGCGTCCTTGACAGCCTTTAGCTGCTTGGGGAACTGCCAAGGAAGCATGTCTTCATACCAGGCGAAGGTGAAGCGATCCAGCTCACGACCAAGACGAATGCAGCTGTCGAGTCCAATGTGACCAAAGTGGTCAATGGCAATCGGGATTGTGTTGCCCAGCTTTTCGCGGATTACCCGGGCGTATTCGGCCAGATGCTCGATACCTTTCTGAGTAATTTGTGTAGCCGTGAAAGGATGCATCAGGTTAGGATTAGTAGCAACAGCTGGATCCTGAATTAAGGTCCCTTCGATGCCACGCAGTAGGTTGATACCCACATCCATCTTGAGGAATTGGTAGCCCTTGTCGATGCGAGTCTGCATACGAGCCGCCATCTGCTTAGGATCCTGTTCTGAAGGAGTATCGGCATAGACCTTGATCCGGTCACGATACTTTCCACCAGCGAGCATGTAGGAGGGTACTCCGTAGGCCTTTCCAGCCAGATCCATCAGGGCCATCTCTACACCACAGACGCCTCCCCCCTGTCTTCCATGAAAGCCAAACTGCTGGATTTTGCGGAAGATTCGTTCAACGTTGCAGGGGTTTTCTCCAAGTAATCTACTCTTGAGCATCAGTGCGTATCGGACACTGGCGCCATCTCGCACCTCACCTAGTCCAGTGATGCCCTGATTGGTGTAGATCTGCAGCAGAGGCCAACGCCAGTTGTCATGACCCACAATGGTAAAGCGGAGGTCGGTGATTTTCAGTTTGGAAGGCTGTGAATGGGTTTGGATGCTCATATGTTTCCGATGAACAAGAAAAAGAGAATGGAAGTTTAGCTGACCATACCTCGTGCGTTGACGGGGACGGTGGCTTCCAACTGATCCTGCCGAATCAGGTTGACTTGATCAAAAAGGTTGGAGACCAGACAGACATGGTTCGGGATGATCCGAACCTTCTCTCCGATGGCAGGCTTATTCGCACAATCTGTGAGATCGATCGTACCGTGTTCTTCATTGAGGGTCGTGATGATTGCTTCTGGATATTCCACCAGGTGTCCCATTCCTGGTGCATCACAACGATCCGAACCGAGTGACTTGGAGCCAGTATCGACAACAGCTCGGTTCTCGGTGGGGCGACTGACCACGGTTGCTAGAACGGTCAGCGCACAGTCGTCCAATGTTCCAAAACCATAACTGGCCATCATGCGGTCACAGTAGATGTAAGTCCCTGGACGGTGCTCAGTCACAGCCTTGACTTCCGCAGCCTGGTAGTAGTTGGGAGTTCCTCCGCTGGAAATGACCTCTGGAGCCAGACGATTTTCAGTCAGCAGCTTGCGTGCATCTTCCAACCATTGATCAACTTCAGCCACACGATTGCGTGGTGGATAGGTCATCAAACCAAGGAAGTGCAATCCAGGTTGCTCGGCAATGAAACGGGCAAGTTTCATTGCTTCCTCCGGAGTTTGGACTCCGCAGCGACCTGCACCCGTGTCGCACTCAACCAGCACCCTCAGTTGGCGCTTGGGATTCTGAAACTTGTTGGCATAGCCTTGGGCCACGGTCTCATTGTCAGTGACCACACTCACCTGAATGCTCTCGTGTAGCTTGGCCAGTCGCTCCAACTTGGCTTCTCCTACCAGATTGTAGGTGATCAGGATGTCTTGAATTCCACCCACTGCCATACTCTCAGCTTCTCCAACCTTTTGACAAGTGATTCCACAAGCTCCGAATTCTACCTGTAAATTTGCAAAGCGATGGAGCTTATGGGTTTTGATGTGAGGTCGCAGCGTCAGACCGTGGGTGTCTGCATAACCTTGGACACGCAGCAGATTGGCAGAGACTTTTTCCAGATCGATCAACACGGCAGGGGTGTCGACATCACTCCAGTTGGGCATTGGAAATCCTGGCTGAGAGTTGTTGGAACAGACTGAAGGTAGGGAGCACTAGACAGTGCTTAGTATCCTCTTGATCTCTTATGAACAGTATCATTGAAAAAACTACAGGAGGCGTTGACCCTACATTCTGATGGATGACTTGGAATCCGGAAGCTAGAGAAAAGACTCTAGATTTGCAAGTTTCCCAAGTGCAGCCCTTTCCAAACAAACAGCAATTTGATCGTCAGTAGTCAGTCGAAGAAGCTTACATCTTCTGGAGCCAGATATTGTGCTGCCGCTTCTGGAATCAGGTCAACTCCCATTCCCGGTCGCTCGATTACGTCAATCATGGAATTTTTTACGATGGGATTGGGTAGGCCTTCCACGATCTCGTACCACCAGGGATTATGTCCTGTTGGATATTCAAAGGCAATGAAGTTGGCTGGCAATGTGGCACAGACCTGAATCAGCGCTGCTAGCCCCAGGACACCGTTGCCCGTCCCATGGGGTGCCATCAGGATGCCGTGCAGGTAGGCGTATTCGGCAATCCACTTCAACTCTGCGATTCCACCCACATCTGCTGGATCGGGCCCCACGACATTGACTGCATGACTTTCGATCAGATCCTTGAAGTTCTGGCGCAGATAGATCTGTTCACCTGTATGGATTGGGGTGGAAGTGAAGTGGGTCAGGTCCCGATAGACATCTGCGTTCACGTAGGGAACGTAATCCCCAGTGAGCATGTCCTCCAGCCACATCAGGTTGTAGGGTTCGACCGCTCGGGCAAAGCGTAGCGCATCTGCAGGCATCCATCCGGGACCACAGTCGAGTGCAAGTCCTACTTCATCACCGAGCACTTCTTTCATGGCGGCTACGCAATCGACTAGTAGTGCAAGTCCGCGTTCCGTCAAGGCCCCCTGATCCATTTGTCCGTGGAAGGGACTTTGCGCTGGCTGTCCATAGAAGAAATGATCGAGCTTCTTCATTGGTGAATGGAAGGCGATCCCCTGCTTGACGATATCAAAACCCTCGGGCAGGGATTTCATCCAAAGACAATTCTCCGCCATCGCCTCCGGAGTCCACTCCCCCATCGGTCGACGAATTGAACCATTGTAGGTGCGCACCTGATCCCGGACCTTGCCACCAAGCAATTTATAGACAGGCACTCCGGCAGCTTTTCCCGCAATATCCCAGAGCGCATGTTCAATGATCGAGACCGGTGCACCATAGGGTTTGAATGAACCACGTTGTCGGATTTTAAGCATGCAACGCTCAACATCAGTGGGGTCTTCTCCAATCAGTGTTTCCCGAAACTGCAAGATCCATGGTTTGAGATAGGGCTTGTACTGCTCGGCTTCTCCATACCCAGAAAGACCTTCATCTGTGACAATCCGGACAACGGGGTTTTTGCCAATCAGTGCACACTTTAGGTCTGTGATCTTCATTCTGCTCCTTTTCCCTGAATGCGTTTGGAAAAACTGCTAAAACTAATTTTTTCGATGAGCTTCAACAAATAACCATAAAACCAAGAAAGTCATAAGGATGAATCGTCCAGTTTCAATGATGGTTCGAAGGATCGACTCGCAGTCTACTGTACGATGATTTTTATGATTGTTACTACAGACTAATTAAGTTCTTCGTTCATAGTAGCCATCTGTTGAATTCCCCACCATTTTCAGATTCATCTGCAATTCAGTAAAAAATTGAATGATGCTGGCGAAGCCAAAACTATATAAAGAATCGAACCAAAAATCTTGCAAACGCAGTGGATAAAGAAAATGGTACGCAGATTTGAGAAGATGGGGAGAAAAGCCAAGGTTTGAATTCTTGTCAATTTTTTGGGAACAACGTAAACACGCAGTTAACTCATCACTCCTCAGTCTTCCTCACAGTGGATCTGGAGCGAGACGGCAAACAGTTTGGCCACATCAATATCCCACAGTCACCGAACAATGACGTTTGGGGAGTTCAACAGGTGCCGATTGCTCTGATCAAAAATGGTAGCGGCCCTACCTTGATCTTGACAGGAGGTAATCATGGGGACGATTACGAAGGGCCATTCTTCATCTCGGAGTTGGTGAGAGATCTGGATTCCACTCGTGTTTCAGGTAGGTTGATCCTGATGCCAATCCTGAACAATTCTGCAACACAGGCAGGACAACGAGTTTTTCCCCTGGATGGGTTGAACCTGAATCGCACCTTTTCCGGCGATCCATATGGGTCGATCACTGAGCAGATTTATTTCTATCTGAACGACCACCTCTTCCCTGTCGGAGATGCCTACGCAGACCCCACTCTGGAGGCAGTTCCCCGTACCTTCTACCAAGTGCGATTGTTGAACCAGCACTTGAGAAAGAACAATTAGAGCGCAATATTGCGATTGCTTCGGCTTTTGGTGCTCCTTGTACAGTCGTGGTCGACAATCGTTGAGATCCAAGGACTGCTGGGGCTTTGGCAGTCCGAGCTGAGTTGACTACGATCGGTACCCAGATGGCTGGAGGTAGAATTGTCCGAAGTGAAGTACTCTCCATCTACAATTGTAGAGTCCAGAGCATGATGAGCCATCTGGAAATTTTGCTGGGAGAAAAGCAGTCATCAACAGTAACAAAGGAGAAGCTTCCGAAGCTGCCAGGTACAGAAGGTTTTGTTTTTACGCTAATAGAGGATGTTTTTGAACCATTTTATGAATTGGGAGAGAAAGTCTTCGCGGGTTAGAAAGCTGGGTTGGTACATAGTCTGGTAAATCCCTTTGAGATGCCCAGAGTGGTGCACTACGAAGTAGCCGGAATTCTCTACGGAGTGTGGATGATTGGAAAAGTAGTGAAGGGCAACTGCTGTGCAGTGATTGCCATTGAATAAGAAGTTTAATTTTAAACGAGTAAACGAATGACAGGCAAAGTAGATCTCCTCCTTAAGGGAGGACGGGTGATGGATCCGAGTGTGGGTTTGGACGCACAAAAAGATATTGCTTTCAAGGATGGCAAGATTTTCGCGATTCTGGACTGCAACAGTCCCATCGAGGCCAAGGAGGTTCAAGATGTGTCGGACTGCATTGTGTGTCCAGGGCTGATTGACCTACACACCCACGTCTACTGGGGCGGTACAGGCCTTGGGGTAAATGCTGAAGACATTGCTGGACGTAGTGCAACAACAACTTTTGTTGATGCCGGAAGTGCAGGGGCAGGAAACTTTGGTGGGCTCAAACACTTCATTGCTGACAAGACTGATCTTCGTATTCTGGGATTCCTCAACATTTCCTTTGCGGGTATCTGTGGTTTCAGCAAGAAGAAAGCGAATCTCTTTCCGGAGTGTGAAGATATCCGTTTACTTGATATCGACGAGTGCATGGAAGCGATTGAGAAGTATCGGGATAGCATCGTTGGGATCAAGGTGCGGATTGGCCGTTACGCAAGCGGCAGCGCAGGCATGACGCCACTCCAAATTGCCCGTGAGGTTGGCGAAGAGACAGGTCTGCCATTGATGACCCACGTAGATTTCCCACCACCGGACCGAGATGACGTACTGAATTACCTGCGCCCTGGAGACGTGCTGACGCACTGTTTCCGACCATTCCCCAATGCACCTCTATATGGCAATGGCAGTATTCGGGAAGCTGTCGCGCGCGCGCGCGAACGCGGGATCATCTTTGACTTGGGCCACGGTGGAGGATCACTCTCTTTTCAGGTCAGCCGGAAGATGCTGGAGCAGGATTTCCTCCCGGATACGATCAGCAGCGACGTGCACTTGATGAGTGTTGATGGTCCAGCCTTTGATATCTTGGTCACCATGTCCAAGTTCCTCTGCCTGGGAATGCCCCTGATGGATGTGATTCGGGCTTCGACTACTCGCCCTGCTGAAGCGATTCAACGACCAGACCTGGGCAACTTACAAGTGGGTAATCCTGGGGATGCAGCGGTGCTCAGGATTGAGGAAGGACGCTTTGAGTATTATGACGTCAAGCAGGAACTGTTGCTTGGTGACAAGCGTATGATCGCAGAAAAAATGGTGGTCAAAGGAAAAATCTGGGGATAACCAAGGAGTTGAGGATGGAGAAAGGTTTTTTTGTCTAT
>MDTD01065864.1_pt1 | contig 30679 bp, 29 predicted proteins | sample 811221 | NCBI WGS metagenome assembly MDTD01 (sample SAMN05326646, study PRJNA326480) | marine metagenome | isolation source: seawater | place: Pacific Ocean: South West | collected 2011 | reverse complement strand
TCTGTGTTGGTAGAACCAAAGTTTGAGAATAGAACTTATAGTGCTCTACTAACACCAAGAAAAGTGAAATGAGTAAATTGAAGAATCACTCTAGTGCTAAAAAGAGGTTTAAAGCTACAGGTTCTGGTCTCAAAATGAGATCAGCTGGACGTAATCATATATTGTCTAAGCATAAGACCAAAAAGAAAAGACATGCTAGAGGTACATCACACCTTGAAGGTGCAAATCTGAAAGTAGTGAACAAGTTATTGGAGGCATAATGCCAAGGACAACTAAAGGAAATTTAGGAGCAAAAAAACATAAAACTGTTCTAGCAAGGACAAAAGGGCACTATGGTGCAAGATCTCGCTTATTTAAGACAGCCAAACAATCTCTAATTAAGTCACTCCAATATGCTTATAGAGATAGAAAGAATAGAAAGCGTGATTTTAGAAGACTCTGGATAACAAGAATTAATGCAGAAGTCAGAAACCTTGGCTTCACCTATTCAAAGTTCATAGCAGGACTCAATAAAAAAGGCATAGAACTTGACAGAAAGATGCTGTCAGAGTTAGCTATACAGGATAAGGCGGCTTTTGAGAAAGTTGTTAAAACTGCTATAGATTAATGTCGAAGCCTAAAGATACATTTTTACCTTCACTTGATAGAGAAATTGGGTCTATTCATCCTATAAATCAAGTTAAATTTGATTTGATTAAACTTTTAACTTCTTTTGGATTTGAGGTTGCCGATGGTCCTGAAATTGAAAGCGAGGAATATAACTTCGATATGTTGAATATCCCAGTTACTCATCCCGCAAGAGAGATGCATGATACTTTCTATGTTGATGGCATGAAAAATGTTTTGCGAACACATACTTCACCAGTTCAAGTAAGGTGCATGCTAAAAAACAAAGGCTCTATGGCCTACATATCTCCAGGCAAAGTTTATCGAAAAGATGATGATGCTACTCATCTCCCAATGTTCCATCAGATTGAGGGTATATATATTGATGAAAACATAAGCTTCGCTCATTTAAAAGACTTAATTTTTAAAATCTGTTTTTCATTATTTGGAGAGGAAACCAAAATAAGGTTTAGACCATCATACTTCCCTTTTACAGAGCCATCAGCTGAAGTAGATGTTTTATTTGGAGAAAAGTGGCTAGAAATTTTGGGCTGTGGTGTAGTAAACCCTAAAGTTTTAGAAAATTGTGATATAGATTCAAAGAATTATTCTGGATTAGCTTTTGGTCTAGGCATTGAAAGAATCGCCATGCTTAAATATGAGGTAAAAGACATTAGAGATTTTTATAAATCCAATCTTGATTTCTTGAGGCAATTTAAATGAAAATCGTAGCTCCACACTTACTAAATTTTCTTAAGAAGAAACCGAATCTTGATGAGTTATCCAAAATGCTATTTCAACTTGGGCATGAGCATGAAATAGATGGAGAGACTTTCGATTTAGAAATTACTCCGAACAGGGGTGATTGTCTCTCTCTTAAAGGAATAGCCAGGGATTTAAATTATTTTTACGAATCAATTCAAGATCAAGATATTTATACTGACGTAATACCAAAATTAGACCTTACATTCAATAATCAGGCAAAAGATGTTTGTCCAAATATTTCTTTTTTAGAAGTTGAAATAGATGGGAATATTTCTGACTATAAGCCTTACTTGGAAAGTTATTTCTTTGATCTAGGCATCAATAAGAACAATTTTTTTACAGACATATCAAATTATCTGGCCTATGAGACTGGCCAGCCAACTCATTGTTTTGATGAAAAAAAGATGCAGGGCCAATTTGCATTAATCAAAAGAAACAAGACAGAAAAATTTGAAACGCTCCTTAACACTGAAGTTGAATTAGAGGGTGAAAATTTAGTATTCACTCTTGACGACAAGCTTATCAGTTTAGCTGGTGTGATGGGTGGTGCAAGTACGGCTTGCGACGACAAAACTACAAAAGTTTTAATTGAGTGTGCTTACTTTAAACCAGAAGAAATTTTAGGTAAAGCAAGAAAATATAATCTTGCTTCTGAAGCAGCTTACAAATTCGAAAGAGGAGTAGATTACCTTGCTCAAGAAAAAGTTTTAAGAAGGTTTATCAAAATTATCCAAGATCATGCAAATATAAAATCAATAGCAATTTTTAGTATGCAGGAAATGTCCAAACTTCGAACTATAAAATTCGATCATGAAAAATTAAACAAGATCATCGGCTTTAACCTTGAAAAATCAAAACAAATTGAATACTTAACCTCTCTAGGGTTTCATATTGATAAAGAGGTAGTTGTTCCTGCACATCGTTCTGATGTTGACCAAGAGAATGATCTTGCTGAGGAGATTTCCAGAATGATTGGCTACGATAATATTCCTGCTGAGACTATCATGCTTCCAGTGAAGACTAAATTGATTAAATCAAGTTTTGAAGTTAAATGCAGAAATTATCTAGTAAAAAATGGTTTCTATGAAGTAATAAATTTCCCTTTTAACGATAATGAAGATAAAGATGCAATAGAGGTTGACAATCCACTGGATAAGCAGAGATCAAAAATGAGAGTTTGCCTAACAAAATCTCTCAAAGACAACTTGGTCTTTAACCAAAACAGGCAGAAAGACTCTATACGGCTTTTTGAAATTTCAGATATTTATACAAAAAAAGGATCAGAAAGAAAGCTTGGCATCATTATTAGTGGTAGGGTTAATAAAAATTTTAAAGAATTCAACACTTTGCTCGACTATGCGTATTTAAAAGGAATAATAAATACATTATTTAAAGAAATTCTAAATCATGAGCTGTTATTTAAATTAGAATCTTCTAAGAATTATGATTTTGTTGAGCATATTTATTGTGAAAACAATCATATAGGCAGAATAGGAAAACTTTCAAAAGATTTCTTGGATTCAAAAAATAAAACACCTGTTTTTAGCTTAGAAGTTTGTTTAGATGGGCTATCTATCCCTAAAGTTAAGCACATGAAATCGTCAGATTTCCCTGCATCCTATAGAGATCTTTCTTATAGTTTGGATGACATATCTTGTTTGACTGAATTAAACAATCTTGTGAGAGAATTGCATAGTTCAAATATGATAATGACTGAAGCATTTGTTTTCGATTATTTTGAAAATAAAAAATTGGACTTACTCAAAATAGGATATAGATTTAAGTTTCAGTCTCTGGAAAAAAGTTTAACAGATGAAGAAGTTGATTCTGTAATGAGTGATTTGATTAAAAGATCGTTGTCATTAAGTGGCATAAATATTGAGGGCTTATAATGTCCTATATTTTTACATCTGAATCTGTTTCAGAAGGTCATCCTGACAAAATTTGTGATCAAATTTCGGATGCAATATTAGATGAGTGTCTTAAATCAGACCCAAATTCACGTGTAGCTTGTGAGACACTCATAAAAAATAATACAGTAATTGTTGCAGGCGAAATCACTTCAAAATCCGTTGTTGATTATGAAGAGGTTGCTAGAAAGGTTGTAAAAGACATAGGGTACACAGAAGATGATCTTGGTTTTACTAGCAGTAGCTTCAAATTTCAAAACCTTATCTCAGAGCAAAGCAAAGACATAGATGCTGGAATTTCTAAAGATGAATTTTTAGGTTCTGGAGATCAAGGCTTAATGTTTGGCTATGCATGCAAAGAGACACCAGAATTAATGCCCTTGCCAATTGCGCTAGCACATAAATTAATGCTTAAACATGCTGAGATAAGAAAAAATAGAGACTTGGGATTAAGACCAGATGCTAAATCACAAGTTTCTATAGAATATGACTCAAATTATCAGCCAAGACGTATAGATTCTGTTGTTATTTCAACGCAACATAGCAATGATTTAGATTTACACAGTCTTAGAGAAATTGTTAAATCACAAATTATTGATTCATGTTTGCCGGCAAAACTTTTAGATGAAAATACAGAGTATCTTATTAATCCTGCAGGTCGATTTGTAATCGGTGGTCCAGTGGGAGACTGTGGGCTGACTGGTAGAAAGATTATTGTGGATACTTATGGAGGCATGGCAAGACATGGAGGCGGAGGTTTTTCAGGAAAAGACCCATCCAAAGTGGATCGCTCAGCTGCCTATGGCCTTAGACAATTAGCAAAATCATTAGTTAAAAATGATTTTTGTGATTATTGTGAAGTGCAAGCATCGTATGCAATAGGGTTACCTCAGCCAATATCTATTTTTATAAATACTTTTGAATCAGAAAAAATTAGCCTTAGAGAAATCTATGATATTGTCGAAAGAAACTTCGATTTGTCTCCTTCAGGACTTATAAATGACCTAAACTTAAAAAGAGCGTTATATCGAAAAACTGCAACATATGGTCATTTTGGTAGAGAAGATCAGGGTTTCACTTGGGAGATTCCTGTAAAATTGTAAAATACTGCTAAAATTAATACATGAAAATTTCTGTTGTAAGTGGAGGCTTTGATCCAATACACTCTGGCCATATTAGTTACATAAATTCTGCAAGAAAATATGGAGACTATCTTATTGTTGCCCTTAATAGTGATGAGTGGTTAAGGAAGAAAAAAGGCAAAGAATTTATGTCTTTTACAGAGAGAAAATCTATTCTTGAAAACATTAAGAATGTAAATGAAGTGCTTAGTTTTGAGGACGATGAATTGGGAAGTTGCATTAAAGCACTTGAAAAAATCAAGAATAAATATCCAGAAGACGAAATAATATTTTGTAATGGAGGCGACAGAGAAAAGGAGAATATTCCAGAGATGTCAGTTGATGACATAACTTTTAAATTTGGTGTCGGCGGTGATGATAAAAAAAATTCAAGTAGTTGGATTCTCAAAAACTGGAAATATGATAGTGAAAGAAGAGTATGGGGTGAGTTTTTCAACCTATTTGAAGATGACCAAGTAAAAGTTAAAGAACTAATTGTTGAGCCTAACAAAGGAATGAGTTTGCAAAAACATAATAAGAGAAGCGAGATCTGGTTAGTATCTCATGGTAAATGTATAGTAAATTATTCCAAACTTTCTCCAGAAAATACAAAAAAAATTACATTGGATAAACATAATAGTCTTCATGTTGAAATGGGTGATTGGCATCAAATCACAAATCCATTTAGCTCTCCGTGCAAGATTATCGAAATACAGTATGGAAAAGAAACTGTTGAAGAAGATATAGAAAGACATAGTTATTATAAAGATGATGAATAAGTTAGATTACAAGGTGAGAGATATTTCATTGGCTGAGTATGGAAGACAAGAAATATTGCTTGCACAGGATGAGATGCCAGCCTTAATGCAGCTGAGGAGTAAATACGCAAAAGATCAGCCACTTAAAGGAGCAAAAATAATGGGCTGCATTCATATGACTGTTCAAACAGCAGTTTTAATTGAAACTCTAGTAGATTTAGGTGCTGAAGTAAGGTGGTCTTCATGTAACATTTTCTCTACACAAGATCATGCAGCTGCTGCAATAGCTGCTAATGGGATTCCTGTTTTTGCATGGAAAGGAGAAACAGAGGAAGAATACGAATGGTGTCTTGATCAAACAATTAATAAAAATGGAGCTCCATGGGATGCAAATTTGATATTAGATGACGGTGGAGATTTAACTATAAAAGTTCACAAAGAGTATCCAAACATGCTTAACAGAATTCATGGAATATCTGAAGAGACCACCACTGGTGTGAAAAGGTTAAAAGAAATGTTGAGAAATGGAGATTTAAAAGTACCTGCAATTAATGTGAATGATTCAATTACTAAATCTAAAAATGATAATAAATATGGATGTCGACATGGTCTGGATGACGCTATTAAAAGAGGCACAGATATGCTGCTAGCTGGAAAAAAAGCTTTAGTTATTGGTTATGGAGATGTAGGGAAGGGCTCTGCAGAATCATTGGCACAGCAGAAAATGATTGTTGATGTTACTGAAATAGATCCAATATGCGCGATGCAAGCTTGCTTTGATGGATATTCTGTTGTTTCAGCATACCAAGATGGTTTTGTATCGATTGATGGTTCAAATTTAGATACTGAGTTGATTAAAAAATATGATTTAGTTGTAACAACTACAGGCAATATCAATGTTTTAGATAAGCATATGCTTGATGGCTTAAAATCTGGTTGTGTAATATGTAATATTGGACATTTTGACAACGAGATTGATATTGAACATCTAAAATCATACGAGTGGTATGAGATAAAAGAAGGTGTACATAAGATTCAAATATCATCAAATAAATATCTGATTCTTCTTGGAGAAGGAAGGCTCGTTAACCTTGCCTTAGCAACAGGCCACCCCAGCAGGATAATGGATGGTTCATTTTGTAATCAGATTTTAGCGCAAATAGCTCTTTTTAAAGAGGGATTCGCTAACAAAAATGAAAACGAACGAGAAGTTTATGTAAAAGTACTACCAAAAAAATTAGATGAGGAAGTCGCATCCTTAATGGTGCAAGGTTTTGGTGGAACCATTACAAAGCTAACTGAAGAACAAGAAGGATACATATCAACCTCAAAAGAGGGTCCTTTTAAAAGTGAATCTTATAACTATTAGTTTAAAATATAGTCTGGGCTGAGTGGCAGAGTGGTTATGCAGCGGACTGCAACTCCGTTAACATCGGTTCGATTCCGTTCTCAGCCTCCAATAAAGTTAAGCGTTTACTAGTTTTCAAAAAGATTAAATTCTATAATGACATCTTCAAATATAATATTTAATGAAAATTTTAATTATGGGCCTTCCAGGCAGCGGAAAAACTTACCTTGCAAAAAGATTAAAACCTTTATTGGAATGTGCTTGGTATAATGCTGATGAAGTAAGAGAAATGGCAGGAGACTGGGACTTCTCTGATGAAGGAAGGAAACGACAAAGCGAGAGAATGAATACTTTTGCGGAATTTGAAAAATCCCATGGTAGAAATGTTATATGTGATTTTGTATGCCCCACAAATAAAACTAGAGAAATATTTGAACCAGATATATTAATTTGGATGGATACAATTAATGAGGGTAGATTCGAAGATACAAATAAAATTTTTGAACCACCTACAAATGTAGATTTCCATATTACTGATTGGAAGGACGACACACCAGAAAGAATCTCAAAGGAATTAAAAAATGTTTGATTGGAAAAAACCTACTGTACAAATGCTTGGCAGATGGCAACCATGGCATGATGGTCACCAAGCTTTATTTAAAAGATGTTTTGCAAAAACTGGGCAAGTAGCTATACAAGTAAGGGATGTTCAGGGTGCATCAGGTGGTGAAGGCCAAGATGATAACCCATTTGATTGGGATACAGTTTGCAAGAATATTGAAGATGGGCTCGCGAAAGATGGCTTTGTAAGAGGCAAGGAATACGAAATTATGTTGGTGCCTAATATTGTAAATATCACTTATGGACGAGGTGTTGGTTATAAGTTCGAAGAAGAAACTTTTGATGAAAATATAACGGAAATTAGCGCTACAAAAATAAGGCAAAAGCTTAGAGAAGAAGGTAAACTTTAAGATGAATGCAAGCATCAAAACGAAGACATTTATCTAAAACAATTACTTGGAGGATTGTAGCAACTACCGATACCTTTCTAATTGCGTGGCTAATAACTGGTAAAATCGACTGGGCTGCAGGCATCGCTACAATTGAAGTAGCAACAAAAATGGTTCTTTATTATTGGCATGAGAGAATCTGGTACAAATATGTTAGATTGGGCCGCAATGATAATAGAACAAAATAAATTCCAAGATCTCTTAAATCTTATAGAAAAACTAAATTTTGAGGTTGAGGAAATAAAGAATCAAAACATTAAAATTTCCATAAAAAATGACCAAACGCCCGTAACACAAGCCGATTTATTCGTAAATGATCAATTAAATAAATTTATTAAAACTACGAATTATAAAAATGTTATATCGGAGGAAAATAAAAAAGCTGATTACGAAGACAGATCATCTTGGGATTGGTTTTGGATAATTGATCCAATAGATGGCACAAAGGAATTCATTAAAAAAGGAAATGATTACACAATTAATATTGCTCTGTGTTACAAAAATAGACCAGTTTTAAGTGTAGTATCTAAGCCGAGTTCTGGTGACATTTATTATGCTTGCAAAAATGGGGGAGCATATAAAAATGGACATAGCATTTCATCTAATAATGTGGAAAATAATATTAAATTAATAGCAAGCAAGTCACATTTAAATAAAGAAACAGAGAGATTTATATCAGAGCTGAGTAAGTCATTAGATTTTGAAACAATAAGTATAGGCAGTTCATTAAAAATTTGTGTTCTTGCTGAAGGAAAAGCTCAGATATATCCAAGGTTTGGTACCACAATGGAATGGGACACTGCAGCTGCTGACTTAATATTAACTGAATCCGGTGGTAAATTATTAAATTGCAGCAACCTAAAACCTTTGATATACAATAAAGAAGACTTAAGAAATGATTATTTTATCTGCTTTTCAGAATCTCTAAGTGATGAACAGAAAAAAACAATTAAAAGTTTAGTGAATACAAATGCCTAAATTAAAACAAAATCAACTAATTAATTCGCCCTTATTTGTTATGGGTCCGCCAAGGTCGGGAACAACAATTCTTACACAAATATTAAATACTTCACCAAAGGTTTTTTTAAGTGATGAGTTAAGAATTGTTGCATGGATGAGCAAAGAAATTGACCGCATAAGTGAAGGGTTTAATGTTCATGGAGATCCTTATCCATTTCAAATGGGAGAAAGATTCGCATTATATTTACAAAGCAATGGAAGTAATTTTTTATTAAATTTTTACAAAAAAATTTCTATTGAGCAGGGTAAAGAAAAATTTGTCTACTGGGGTGACAAGTATCCACATTTCGACAGGTATCTTCATAGAATTGCAAAAATCTTTCCAAGAGCAAGATTTATTTTAATTTTCAGAAAAATAGATGAAGTAATAAATTCTGTCATGGTTGGCCATAAGTGGACATTCAAGAAATCCTTAGACTATTGTATTAGGATCTATGAAAATTATTTAAATAAGATTGATTTAATTAATCAAGACAATATTTACGTTTTTGACTATGCTTCATTTAATAGTGAAAAAAAACTTGAAGAAATTGAAAAAATTTTTGAATTCCTGAATTTAGCATTATCTTACAAAGAAAAAGAAATGATAGTTGAGAAATTAAGTTACCAATCACATTCTGTTAGAAAAGATTTATCCGAGAAAAAAAACTTTGATAAAAATAAAAGTAAATTAATACTCAAAGACAAAGATATTAATAATATTTATAAAAATAATTCAGTGATTGCTTTAAAAAAGAATATTAAAACTAAATTTAAAATTGATATTTAAATAATATTAGATTCTGCTTATCTCTCTTTTAACTATTTTACTAACAGCGTCTATAGAATATTCTTTATTTACAAAAGATTGAGCTCGTTTAGCAATTTTTGATGCAGCAATTGAATTTTCATAAGCCCACAATAGCTTTTCAGTAGCGTCTTCAACTGATGGATCAGCCCAAAATTGTCCAGCCCAATAAGGATATTGCTCTTCTTCAATTGGAATAAGACTGTAATCTACTAAAAGACTGTTGTTGTTATCCATATAATCAGTATTTCCTGAGTAATTAGTTGCTATTACAATATTGCCAGCGCTCATATTCTCAATGACATTTAATCCAAAGCCCTCACTTCTATGTAAACTTATAAATACATCTGTAATATTTCTTAAAGATTCCATCTCTTGATTTGAGAGATTTTCATCTATAAGAGTCAAAGAGATCTTTGCTTTTTTCGCTTTCTTTAGAATATTTGATAAAGATTTCTTTTTATTAAATTGGCCTGATATTTTCAATATCAAATGTGCATTTCTTTGAAAACTTTTATTTCTGCATGCTCTCTCAAATGTATCTAAAATGCCATATGGATTTTTTCTATCAATATAAGAATTTAAATCAAAAATTCCTGTTACATTAAACTTTTTATCAAATTTATATTTTTCTTTAATTACAAAATTTTTTTTATCATGCTCTAAAACTGGATGTGGTACAACTTTAGGCCTTTTAAAGCAAGATCTCTCTATTGAATCAGCAATAAAATTTGATGGAACCCAAATTTCGTTCAGATATTTAGCATTAGCTAATGGTTCAGATGGAAATCTCTCTAATTCCCATGCCCAAAAACCAATTTTATAGCTGTTAATGAAACTTCTTTTTAGGAAAGGAGCAAAATTTGCTGTCTGATCAGCATTGATATGGAATAAAGATATGTCCCAAGTTTTGCTATCTTTTTGAAGTGGAGAAATTAATGAATTATCATCAATTGCAACATTGTGTGACGACAGCTCAAAATTAAGGCTTTCCATTACTTTCTTCATCAAGTTAACACCAACTGCAAGACCAGTATTTCTATCAAAATACCCAAATAAATTTATGCCATTTTTTCTTATTTGCGTTCCACTATAATTAGGCAAAATTTTATCTGGAATATTGTGGTCATCTTTATCAAGCATAGTTTTTTTGTTGAAAAAACTTCTTAATTTTTCTCGTATTTGAGAAAAAATTTTATTTGAAAAAAAATCAGGATTGATTTCATAAATTCTTTTAAGGAATATAAAAATAGAATTTTTTAGTATTAGCTTAGGGTGCATGTTTGTTTTTTGCTTTGGAAGCAGTTCAAATATATCTTTTCTAATATTTCCAAGAGCGATTTCATTTGAAATCCAATTGAAATAAGCAAGTCTGTCAAAGTTTTTATGAAGGTCAAAAGTTTGTTGTAGGTCTATTCTTGCAAAGTATATTCCCAATAAATATCTGGGTATGTTTGAAAACTCTTTAAATTCTGAGGTATTTTCTTGAAACCAAGTTTCATTTATTTCATTAAAATTAATCTTCTTATTTTTATCATTTGCTTCTTTTATATATGCTCTTGTAAAGTTATCTAATTTGATGCTCTTAAAATCATCAAAGCCATATTTGGAGTTTATTTTTAAAACTTTAAATTCCTCTGTGAATAAAAAAAGAAGATTTAAATAATGATCTATTTTATTTAAAAGGCTGTAATCGATTTTACTCTTGAACCTCTCTTCATGTTTGCTTAATTTCTTGAATTTAAAATTTTTATTGAATACTAATCCAGAAAAATGAAAGAATAATACTTCTTTTCCGTTTGAGAAGAACTTATTGTCTTTGTTAGTAATTTTTCTTTCATGTAAGTTCCAATATGCTATGTTTGCATCATAATCTGAGTATATATATGTGTTTTTTACAAATATGGGCAAATAATCACAAAATTTCTGATCGGTAAATAGATTTTTCTCAATATCGTTATAACAAAAATATTTACATTTTTCTGACCACCAATTTAGAAAGTCATTTGTATTTCCTTTCTTGAGGCCTAAAAAGCCTAAATTATAGATACCAGAGTTTGTAATATCTTGCAGGCTTGGTTTTAAGTCATCTGAATAGGCTGAGAGCAAATGTGGCGTTACAATAGCATCTGATGTATCAAGTTTTGAAGTAAGCTTCTCAAGACTTCTTTCGATTACTATATCAGGGTCAAAATAAAAAGCTTTTTTATAGTTTTTCCTGAACAGATACTTAAAAACAAATGGTTTGATAGCAGTATTAATTTCAAGAATTGAATATCTTATTTTAAATTCATAAAAATCTTTTATTCCTAAATCTTCTACAAAGACTATTTTTACATTTCCATCAGGAAAAAAATTTTGAATTTTTGCATTTTTTTTATCGCATACTATTAAGTAAATATCATCAGTGACATTATTTCTCAAAGATGAAACTAATATTTTTGCTGTTGGAAGATAGTTTATTGAACAAATAGTAAAAAAAACTGTCTTATTTAAGTCTACTTTTTTTTTCATTCAATAATTCAGGCTATCAGGTCATGATAGCCAGACTCTAAATAGTGCTCATACATTTCTTTATTATTCATAATTTTTTTTGAATTAGGGTTTTGCAAGAAAAGCTGTTGATTGTATTTTTTTAATTCTAAGCTGGGCATATAAGGAAGTCTGCCCTCCTTATATCCATGTTTTGTGAAGTGTTCTTGGCAAGATCCAGGAAAATTTTGAACATCCTCATAATTTAGTCTATAGAAAACATCATCTACTTTTACATTGAAAGGAAATCTCCCTTCTTCCCAACCATTCAATATGAAATGTGAATAAAGTCCATCATAATCATCTTTTTTGAAATTGGTGTGAAGGTCAGGATTATTATTGTAATAAAACTTTGAATCAAAATAAGTATTTTTTAATACCCACATTTGAGCAACAAAGTTTTTATCGAAATTTTTAAATCTTTTTTTTAAAAAAACTTTACAAGGAGGAAGGTACATCCAGACAATTTTAATGGATTAAGTATTATAAATAAACATTAACTTGTTTAATCAAAGACTGAAGAATTTACAAAAATTCCTAAAGATCTGTTGATAAAACCCCATCTAAATCTTTTGGGCTTATAATCAAATTTTGCTTTGTTGGCCAATTGATGTCTATTTCTTTGTCGTCATATCGAATAGTAATTTCTGAATTTTTTGAATAAAAATTTGTAGCTTTGTATGCAACTTCTGCTGTTTCTGATAACGTTAAAAAACCGTGACCAAAGCCAGGAGGAATCCAAAGTTGTTTTTTGTTAGCGCTGCTTAAATTCAAACTAAAATATTTAAGATAGGTGGAAGAATTTTTTCTTAAATCAACAGCAACATCGTATATCTCGCCTTTGATTACTCTAACTAATTTTCCTTGTTCATAAGGACTCCTTTGTAAATGTATCCCTCTAAGCACTCCTTTTTTTGATACTGAATGATTATCTTGAACAAATGTGGTTTCGCAGACATTATGTGTAAAATATTGTTGATTAAAGCTCTCAAAGAATTTGCCCCTTTCATCTTCAAAAACTTTTGGTTCAATCACCAGCAAACCTTGAATTGTAGTACTATGTACCTTCATCTTCTATAACCCTCATAAGGTATTTACTGTATGTATCTGATCGGTTTTTAAACTTTCTTTTTATGCTTTTTTTGTTAATCCAATTGTTCTTAAAGGCTATTTCTTCTAAACATGAGATTTTAAAATTTTGTCTTTCTTCAATTAGCCTTATGAAGGTTGATGCATCATGAAGAGATTCAGGAGTTCCTGTGTCGAGCCATGCAAATCCTCTAGAAAAAGTCTGTAAGCTTAAATCGCCATTCTCCATGTATAATCTATTTAAATCTGTTATCTCTAGTTCACCTCTTTTGGAAGGCTTTAATTTTTTTACATAATCCACAGCTTTATTGTCGTAAAAGTATAAGCCAGTAACCGCCAAATTTGATTTAGGTTTTCTAGGTTTTTCTGAAATTTTTGATGGCTTGCCATTCTTGTCAACTTTGACTACTCCATATCTCTCTGGATCTTTTACTGTATAACCAAATATTGTTGCACCCTCTTTTTTTAAATTAGCCTCCTTAAGCTTTTCTCTAAGACCTGGCCCATAAAATATATTATCTCCAAGTATTAGTGCACAGGGTGCACCTTTCAAAAAGCTTTTTGCTAATAATAGTGATTGAGCAATACCCTCAGGTTTTTTTTGTACTTTGTATTGAATCTGCAAACCGAAATTTTCTCCATTGCCAAGAAGTTCTTTGAAAAGGTCTATATGATTTGGAGTAGATATGAGTAATATTTCTCTTATACCGCCGTACATAAGAGTTGAAATGGGATAATAGATTAGGGGTTTATCATATATTGGAAGAAGTTGTTTTGAATTTACAGACGTAGATGGATAAAGCCTTGACCCTGAGCCACCAGCTAAGATTATTCCTTTTCTCTTCATTGTTTGCCCCTATTAAATTTCATCCTTTAGATAATGTGTCCAGTCTTGGATGCTCAAACTTACAGAATTTTTGAGCTTATTATTTTTTAATATCGAATTCATTGGTCTAGATGCTCTTGTATTAAAATCTTCAGTTTTAATTGGAATAATTTCCTCGTTTACCAAGTTTAATTTATTTTTTTCATGAAGTAATTTTTTAATCTCACATGCAAATTGGTACCAGCTACAAGAACCGTTAGGTACACAATTATACAGACCATATTCTTTTTTATTTCTATCTAATTTATATAAAAAATACTCAACTATTTGAGCAATAAAACTTGTTGAAGTAGGTATGCCATACTGATCTTCCACAACTTTTATATCCTTCTTGCTCATTAAAAGTTTTTTTATTGTGTTTAAAAAATTATTTCCAGATTTATCATAAACCCAGCTAATTCTGAAAATATAAAAATTTTTTGCGTTTGAAAGAATATATTCATCAGCTAACTTTTTTGTTTCCCCATAAAAGTTTATTGGTAAGTGTTTGTCAGTTTCATCATACGGTTTCTTATATACTCCATTAAAAACATAATCAGTAGAAAAATGTATGAAAAGTAAATTAAATTGGTTGCATAATTTGACCATATTTTTTACTGCATCAAAATTAATTTCCAAACAATTTTTTTTATCAATTTCCGCTTCATCAACTTTTGTATAGGCAGCACAGTTTATTAAAATTGAGTTAGGATTTTCACTTATTATTTTTGAAACTTTTTTTAAGTCTTTAATATCGCAAGATTTTCTATCGAAAAATTCGCAATCTGATTCTTTATGAATGATGCTTTTTATTTTTGAGCCTAACTGTCCAGCAGAGCCAAAAAGTATTATTTTTTTCACTTGTTTTTCAGCCAGTCAATATTTTTTATATACCATTTGATTGTTTCAAGTATGCCATCATCAAATTTTATCTCCGGACGCCAATTTAATTCATCCTTAATTTTCTCAATACTTACACTATATCTAAAATCATGACCTTTTCTATCATCTACAAATGACTTTAGTTCGTTATAACTAGCAATATTTAACTTATTTCCAGTTAATGGGGACGGCTTGTTAAGCGGTGCTTGAGATTCAAGTATTTCACATACCTTATCAATAATTTCAATATTTCTTATTTCATTTTGGCCACCAATGTTATAAGTTTCACCAAGATTGCCATGATCAATAACTTTTACAATTCCATTGCAATGATCTTTAACATGAAGCCAATCTCGAATATTCATCCCATCTCCGTAAATGGGAATTTTTTCACCACTCAAAGCTTTAACAACTACAAGTGGTATAAGTTTTTCAGGAAATTGATACGGCCCATAATTATTTGAGCAGTTGGAAGTAGTTGTATTTAATTTAAAAGTTTCTTGCCATGCTCTAACTAAATGATCTGAAGCTGCTTTTGAAGCAGAATAAGGGCTGTTTGGTTTGTATTGACTATTTTCATTAAAAGAATCGCAATTTAAGGAAAGTGATCCAAAAACTTCATCGGTTGATACATGATGGAAATGGAATGATTTCTTATGTTTTTGAAATTTTAAAGATGCATTAAGAAGGTTGAATGTACCAAATATATTCGTTTGCAAAAAACCCTCAGGATTATTAATTGATCTATCGACATGAGATTCTGCTGCAAAGTGCACGAGACAATCTATGTTGAATTCTTTCAGAATTTCTTCAAAACCCTCGGTTTTTATACATTTTTCAATAAATTTATATCTATTATTCTCTTCAAGGCCATTAAGATTTTCTTTGCAGCTGCCGGTTGATAAGTTATCGATATTTACTACAAATGTATCAGGATTACTCAATATATGCCTAATAAAATTAGAGCCAATGAAGCCCATACCTCCTGTTATTAAAAAATTCTTGTGTTTCATTTCAAATTTTTCTTATAAGGATAGCAAAATGTAATGCTAAATTTGACAAAAAAGTTTGTCTAAAAACATTTGAATTGAATATAAATTTAAATCTTTCAAAAAAATTACCTTTGTGAGCTTTTTTTTCAAATTTATCTAAAATCTCTTTTGATCGTTCAGGCAAATCAAAATCATTTAAAACATTTAAATTTTTTTCGGACCAAATTCTCATTTGCCCTCTTAATAAACCATTAATTCTTAGCAACATTTCGTCTAAAGATTTATTGGGCCCAATTAAATTATTTTTATGTTTTCTATACTTAACAAGAGGATTTGAAGAATAAATTATTTTACCTTCAAAGGCTGAAACTAAAAGGTATGTTATCCAATCATGGCTAACGACGTCATTTATGGAAAAGATTTGGTCTAACAAAATTTTTGTTTTGTGGTTGAAGCACATTGTGTTTCCACCTGCAATGCTCTGAACTAAAGCATTTGATAAGCATGGTGGTCTTTGAAAAGTTTTTGATGAATCAATAACCATAGAATTTGCATCAATGATTATAGTTTTTGTACAGAACAAACACGGTAAATTTTTATCAACATTTGCTAATTTTTTCTTTGAGATCTCAATTTTATTTTTTTCCCAAATATCATCCTGGTCACAAAAAAAATAGAATGAATATTCTTGTTTTATAAGTTTCAAAGTATTCAAAAAGTTCTTGGGCGCAGAGTTATAAATATTCTGTGTATAAAAAATATTTATTCTTGTTTTTTTTTGAAAGTTTTTTATTAGTTCTTCAGTTTTATCATCTGATCCATCATCATTTATGTAGAGATCAAAACCATGTGTTTGGTTTTTTAAAGATTCTAGTTGATCTGCTAGAAATTCAGCACCATTCTTCGTACAAAGAATGATCGCACAATCTTTTTCCATCAATTTTCCCGAAAAATGATGAATAGCATATTGAAAGCAAAAATTGTTAGAGAAAATGCAAGTGAAAGAATTAAGCTTTTTATAATTGATGAATTGTTTTTAGGTTCAGAATTCATCTGTGGGACACCAACTAAAATTAATTTATCGCTTGTAAAATTTGTTACTTGGTCTGAAAGAACATAATCACTAAGCAGTTTTTCAGATTGTGTAATTGATAGGCTTTTTTGAACTTCAAAAGGCACAGATTCAAATTTTTTCGAATTTATATTATTAGTTTCAATTTTTGAAATACAATCTTGTCTTCTCTGAATATTTGATTCATAGATAATATTGCCATTCTCAACGCTTTCAATAAGCTCTTTTGTCTTATCGGAAAAGTCAAACCCCAGCTTATTTGAATTATTATTCAAATCAACAAAATTACAGATTGAATTTGTAGAGGTAATTAGACTCGATAGGGCAAGCTTATTATCAAAATAATATTGCATCATTACTATTAAAAGATTATTGAGATACAAAGCTGAATCAGAGTTGTATGATTGGGATTTAATTTTTAAAACATTTGAACTTTCATCTATATCTACAGTAATAAATTTCTTAAGATATTCTCTTTCTGAGTAAAAATATTTTTTATTCAAGTCTAAAAGGTTCGGGTAAAAATCTTGGAATTTTTCTTCGTTTTTCAATAATTCAACAATTAAGCTAGTTCCCTCATCTGAGAAAATAAACTCTCGAATTTCATAAGCTTCTTCGTTGGCAGTTGCTAGAGCTGGTATTAGAGCAAACTCAAGATTTTTAGAATCATTTTTTATTTTTATAACTGATTCAGATTCAAAAAATTTTGTTTCAAAAAAAGAAAAGTATGCTAAGGAACCTGCAAATAAAAATCCTAATATTTTTAAATTACTTTTCATTTTTGTTTAACCTTATTTCTTCATAAAAACTTAGCCCTTCATTGACTTCAAGTTTCTCTGAAAGCTTTCCATTATAAACTACATAGACTTTATCCACATTTTTTTTGATGTTTTCACTATTATGTGAACAAAGTATGAGTCCTTTATCTTTAACAATTGTATCAAAGAATTCTTGGGCCTTTTTTCTGAAAGATACATCACCAACAGAGGTAATCTCATCACAGATATAAAAATCAAATTCAATTGAAAATGCTATAAAAAAAGCAAGCTTTGCTCTCATGCCGGCAGAATAAGTTTTTATTGGGTTGGACATGAAGCCTTTTAATTCAGCATAATGTTCAATCTGATCACTGATTTTTTTAGAATCAATGCCATAAGCAATTGAAATGAATTTTATGTTCTCATCGGCTGTTAAGCTTTCTTTTAAACAATTGTATATACCAATTGGCCACGATATTGATGAAGACACCACTAATTCACCTGAAGAAATCGGCTCTGCTTGAGATATTATTTTACAAATTGTGCTCTTACCGCTTCCATTTAAACCAAGAAATCCAACTTTTTCATTTTCTTCGATTTTAAAATTAATTTTATCAAAGACCTTTAACCTTCTTCTGTTGTTTATAAAATAATCTTTTGCGATATTCGTTCCCTGTATCATAACTTGCGTTTCCCATAAAAAAATATTCTTATTTTCAGAAAATAAATGATTGGAAAGACTACAAATAGAAAGCACAACACTAAAAGCAGATAATTAATGCTGTAAAAAGTATCACCTTGATAACCTGAAAAATCTCTTGTTATTTCCATAATGCCTACCAAAGGATTAATCAGAAAATAAACATGTAAATTCTCAGGTACAATTTCCAATGGATAAAAAACTGCAGATAAAAACAATAAAGATCTAGAAAATAACTGATGTACTTGAATTAAGAAATTGTTATCAAATAGAAGAATGGAAACAATTAGAAAGTAACCTAAGCTAATTGCCCAAGCGAAAACATAAATCTCAAAAAACATTATGTAGTCAAATTGGTCGAGTAAAAAATAATAAACTAAAAAGGAGAAAAACATTTGGGGCATAAAAATTGTTATAGAAGAAAGAGATCTAGCCAAGAGTAATTTGAAAATACTCACTTTAGGTAGATTTAAAAGATTTTTCTGAGTAGTCAGTTTATCAGATCCTGCAATTTGCTCCATCATAAAAAAAAATACGAGAAAATTAAGAAATAAAATTTGAATACTATATTCAAGATCAAAGTTGCCTCTGAATGTTCCTACTACTATTGCAATTAAAAGAGTAAGTATTATTGGCCTTAAGAATTTATACAAAAGCCCTCCAGCTATATTCCCACTTTCAGATTTAATATCCTGATAAACAAGCGCCTTAATTATCATAAAAAATGAATCAAGTTTTGAAACTTTAATTGGTTGTAATTGTTTAAATTCCATTAATTGAAAGCCTAAAGGTTTAAATATAGTTTAAAGCTATAATAATTAAATGAAAATTCTAGTTACTGGTGCTGCAGGGTTTATAGGCTCCCATTTAGTTAAAGAGCTGCTGAGGTTGGGACACAATGTAACTGGCGTCGATAAAATTCAATATGGAAAAAACACTCATCTTAAACAATTAAGATTGTCAAAAATTTCACATAAAAATTTTTGTTTTGTAGATATCGATATAAATAACTTAGGTCAGTTAAAAGGCAGCTATGACTTTGTTATAAATTTAGCTGCCCAAACAGGAGTAAGATTTAAATCAGATGAGATTAAGAATTATCTTCATTCCAACATAAACGGATTTATTGCAGTTTGTGATTTTTGCATTGAAAGAAATATTAAAAATGTAATTTATGCATCTAGTAGTTGTGTATATGATGATTCTGAATCTAAGCCTTATAGAGAAAATTCCACAAATATTTTACCAAAGTCTTTGTATGGACTAACAAAGTTGTTTAATGAAAATTATGCAGAAAAAGTGCATGAAAAAAATAAAATAACCTTCATCGGGCTTAGATTCTTCACAGTTTACGGACCATATGGTCGGCCTGATATGGGATATTTTATATTTGCAGACTCGATTAAAAACTATAAGACTATAAAACTTCATAACGGAGGAGAAATGTTAAGAGACATGACATATATCGATGACATAGTGCAAGGAATATCAAAAGCTATTTCTTATGCTAATTCAAAAGAATTTCCCATAAATGAGTTATTTAATCTTGGACGTAGTGAGCCAGTTCTCACAAAACAACTTTTAAATAAAATATCTGAAGAACTACAACAAGAACCACAAATTGAAATAATTAATGTTGATAATGAATCAAACTTTACACATGCTGATTTATCTAAGGCAAAAAGTAAATTAGACTACTCTCCTGCTACAAGTTTTGATGATGGCATAAAAAGTTTTTTAAATTGGCATAGTAAATATGAGCAAAATTAATAAAGTCAAAATAGGTATCATTGGCCATGGTTTCGTTGGAAGAGCAACAGATTGGGGTTTCAATAAAAATACTGATAAATTTATTGTAGACCCAAAATATGGTACGAGTATTGAAGATTTATCTAATTTTAAGCCATCTTTAGTTTTTGTTTGTGTCCCTACACCAATGGCAGATGATGGATCACAAGATGCTTCAATTTTTTTAGATGTTATCAAAAAAATCTCCGAACAGTCTTTAGAATCTGTGATTGTTGTGAAAAGTACTGTTCTGCCAGATATGCTTATTGAAGCTAAGAAAATTATTGGTGATATAGTTTATAACCCTGAATTCCTTCGTGAAAAACATGCATTACTGGATTTTCAAAATTCTGACATGATTATCTTAGGAGGCAAAAAAAACATTTCAAAAAAAGTAGCTAATTGCTATGAGAATCATTCAAGATGCAAAACTTCAAACTACATTTTCTTGGATTTAATTTCTGCATCTATTGTTAAGTATGCTATTAACACCTTTCTTGCAACAAAAGTTATATTCTTCAATGAATTAAAAAACTATTTTTCGGAATTTAATTCAGATGAGTCTTGGACAAAAGTTATTGATGCAATTAAGTCAGACCCTAGAATTGGTGATTCTCATATGGATACACCAGGTCATGATGGAAAGAAAGGTTTCGGTGGGGCATGTTTTCCAAAAGATACCTCTGCATTAGCTAGAAGTGCAATGTTAGCAAAACAAAATCTGACAGTACTGGAAGCAGCAATAAAAACCAACAATAAGATTAGGAAAGAATATAAAGACATCGATTCAAGGGAAAAAGATCAGAATATTTCTTTTGATGATAAAATTTAGAACTTAGCCCAGGTGGTGAAATTGGTAGACACAAGGGACTTAAAATCCCTCGAAGGAAACTTCGTGCCGGTTCAAGTCCGGCCCTGGGCACCATTAAGAAACACATAAAATGCTATAATTTATATTATGAAAAAAGATTGGTTCCTTTCATTACTATTGATAACTTTTTTATCTCAGTCTGATGATAATTTTGCTTCTGTCCTTGAGAATTTAAACGATTCAGAAATAGCAACATTCAATAGCTTGCCTGATGATATTAAAAACAGAATATCTCAGCAGTTTATCGATTCAAAGCAAGATACGCTTAGCACAGAAGAATCAAATTACAGGCCGGAAGATACAATTTTGAATAATATTAAAAATGTAAGTGAAGATGATGAGAGCTTTGAAAGATTTGGCTACAGTTTTTTTTCGGGCATCCCTACAACCTTCACACCCCTAAATGATGTGCCTGTGCCGGGTGATTATGTATTGGGCATTGGAGATACGCTCGAAATAAATTTCACAGGACAGCAATCAGGAACTTACACGCTTACTATCAATAAGAATGGACAAATTTTTATTCCAGAAATTGGTGAAATTTCTGCAATAGATCTGACTTTTGACGAATTCGAAAGAAAAATATCAGATGCTTTTAAAAATTATTATATTTCTGTCACACCATCTGTAACACTCAAGGAGCTAAAATTTATTCAAGTCTCAATATTGGGGGCAGTAAAAAACCCAGGAACATATTTAGTAAATCCTTTCACTACAGCTTCAAATTTGCTTTCTTTTGCAGGCGGGCTCGAGGATTTTGGTTCATTGAGAAATATAGAACTACGAGGCAGCTCAAATTCAACTATAGATATGTATGACCTTTTAATAAAAGGGGAAAAGCAAAGATTAAATTTACGCTCAGGCGATATTCTTTTCATTCCCAGTACAGATAATTTTATTTTAGTTAATGGCGAGGTAAACAGACCTGCTTTTTATGAATTTAAGAATGATGACGATGTAAGCGAATTGTTATTTTTTGCTCAAAACTATACACGACTTGCAAATAGAGATGTTTTCCAAATAAAAGAGTTACGGGACAAAACAATCATAAGTCAAATAGTTTCAAGCCCGAATGATAATATATCTTTAACAAATGTTCTGGAAATATTCTTTCCTAAAATCATTACCAGTACCGAAGATAATGTATACGTTTTGGGTGGGGTCTCTTCTTATGGACCTTTTGAGCTTAATGAGTCAAAATCTCTGGAAGAACTGGTTTCAAAATTAGAATTCTCTAATGATTTGTATCCTTATTTTGGTGTAATAGAAAGTATTTCTGATGCCAGTCAGAAGAATGAATACTTTCCCTTTTCATTAAATGATTCTTCAACCCTTAATTCTTTGAGTCTGAAATCGGGAAGCAGAGTATTTCTTTTTAATAAAAATAATTTCTTGAATGATAAAGAATACGAAACAAATATTCCCACTCCAATTCAAAAAATAATTGAAGGATATTCAGTAAATTTTAATGGAGAATTCTTGAATAATGTTTCAATTCCAGTTTTTGGCAAAGCTAGTTTACAAGATTTAATTGAATTTATAGGTGGATTTTCGCCAAATGCAGACAAGGAAAGGTTAGAGATTATTTTTCCTCTTGAGGAAGAGAATTATTTAAATCCTGAACTTAACTTTCAACTTGAATCACCTCTAATGGCAGCTGTTAACGTTCCAAAATTTAATTCTGAAGTAATTAAAGTTCGAATTAGTGGAGAAGTTAATAATCCAGGTATTTATCCAGTTTTATCGGGAACAACCTTAAATGACTTATATGAAAAAGCTGGTGGATTTAGAAATACTGCATCAGCGGATTCAGTAATATTTTTGAGGGAAGAGCTCATCGAAAAAGAATCTGTAGCTCTTGAAATAGCTAAATCTTCTCTAGTAAGTTCATTTGTTGATAGTTTGGCTAATAATGTAGTTTCGTCAAATGGTTCAGCTTTAAATCCACAGATTTTTAACTTGCTAGAACAGGCCTCGAAGATTGAACCAGTTGGAAGATTATCAGGTGATTTATCTCCTAATTCAGTTTTTTCAACAAAACTCTTTCTCCAAGATGGTGATGCAATTATAGTTCCACAAATGCCTCAAACTGTTACAGTATTTGGTGAGGTTAATAACCAAGTAACTCTCAATTTCGAAGATGGTTTCGATTTGGAAGATTATATTTCTAAGGCAGGTGGCTATAAAGATTCAGCGGACAAAAAAAATATTTTCATTATCAGATCTAACGGCACTTCAATAACACCAAAGAAAAATCTTTTTGATTTAAATAACTATAGCCTTTCTCCGGGAGATACTATTATTGTACCTAAGGACGTGGATAGAGTTTCAGGCCTTCCTTTAGTAAAAGTTGCTACTGAAATTCTTTCAAGTATTGCATTTTCCGCAGCCTCATTAAATGCAATTAAAGATTAGTTTCTCAACTACCTTCTCCAAATTAGCTTATTTAATTTTTTTGAGTTCGTTTATTTTCGCAAACAACTCAGCAAATTCAGGATCTGGTTTAATAATGACTCCATCAGCAAGATTAGCTGATGAAGGAACAGTAAAAATTATTATTTCCAAATATTCTCCAATAAATAGAGTTGCCGTAATAGCAAACCCATATGATTGGTTAGAAGCTTCTTTTTATTACAACGACATAAATGTAAAAAGATATTTTCCTGGTTCTTCTCAGTCCTATAAAGACAAGGGATTCAGTTTTAAAATCAAGATCAACGAAGAAAGTGATAACCTGCCTTCTGTTGCCTTAGGTTTTGATGATATTGCTGGAACTTCTATTTTTAAATCTGAATATATTGTTATGAATAAGTTGATTGGCCCATTTGATATTTCATTGGGTTATGGTTTTGGTGCTTTAGGTTCTTTAGATAATGTTCACAATATCTTTAGAGATGCTGAAAGATCAAGGTGGGATTTTTCAACAGGAGGTGAGCTCAATACCAAAGATTTTTTTAAAGGAGATTCAGCTTTATTTGGAGGATTAGTTTTTAATATTCCTTTTCTCAAGAAAAGTCAGTTCTTAATAGAATATGATTCAGACGATTATTCTAATTATTACGATTTAGTTCCTGATTATAGACGCTATGAACCAGAATCAAATTTTAATTATGGCTTTAAAGTTGGACTTAAAGATAACTTCACACTAAGTGCGGGCTTTATTAAAGGTAACGAATTATCATTCTCTTTAGAATCAAAAATAAATATTTCAGATAGTCCAAGACAAAACTTTGCTATTCAAAAAAGAAGCCAGCAATCAGAATACAATTCGATCCTCGAAGATTTAAGAAGCAAGTTGATCTTCGTTCAAAACATAAATATAGATCACAAAAACAAAACTATCTCAATTACATATGCACAAGCCTCGTATCATAGCCAAGAGAGAATTGCTAAAGGAATTAAGGATTATTTAAGAAATAAATTTGGTTCTAGAGAATATCAAATCACTTTAGCCTCAATGAATGGTGCTTATGACCTGTCTGAAATTACTTTTAATCCCTACAGTGAATCACCAGTATATAATGCATATAAAATAAGAGAATACCAATTTAATCCAAGTATAAAATTTCCGGTATCGAATTTTTCTTATGGCCCCAATATTACGTCTCATATTGGAAGTCCATCAGGTTTTTTCTTTGGTGCTTTGGAAGCACAGTTTAATTGGGAAATAGCTTTTACAAGAAATTTTCAAATTAACTCTAATTATTCAGTGAACTTATTTGATAATTTTGATGATATGGACTACAACTCAAATCCAACAGATTTATATCCTGTAAGAACAGATATACAAGAATATTTAAAAGAAGGAGAGAAGGGCTTCAACGAATTCACTTTTAACTACTTCAAAAGCTTGGGAAAAAATAATTTTCTTCATCTATCTCTTGGTCATTTCGAAAGGATGTATTCAGGAACTCATATAGAATTTTTAAGTAGACCATTTGATGAAGTCTTTTCATATGGATTTGAAATATCATCTGTTAAGCAAAGAGAATATAGCAGGAGTTTCACAAAATTTAAGGATTTTGAAACAAATGTAGGACATTTAAACTTTTATTTATACGAACCAAGCTCAAATATTCTTGCTCATTTCTCCGCAGGAAAATACCTTGCTGGAGATGAAGGATATACTTTTGATATTTCAAGATATTTTAAAAATGGCTCAAGGTTAGGGTTCTTTTTTACTCGCACAAATATATCTAAAGAAAGTTTTGGAGAAGGATCTTATGACAAAGGATTTTATATAAAGTATCCATTGAATATATTTGACTCTGATAAGCAATCAAGGTCCTTTAGTGGCTATACATACAGGCCAATTACAAGAGATGGGGGTGCAAAAATATATTTTCCTAGAAGCCTGTTTGATTTGACAAGAGATTCTCAACTAATCGAACTTATTGATTCAGAATAAGTAATTTGATTTATCTTTAAGTCTTTAATGAATTTTTAATTGCAAGGTAAATTGAGGTGTAGATAATTCCGAATATTACACAGAACATTGCAAGCATAATTGTGTCTGTGGGATACATATTCGCCAGAATAATAAAGGGCATAAAAATTGAAAATAAAAAAACTGTAGTAAGTACATGTCTAAGCCTTTCAAATTTAGAAATTTTCTTTGAAACAAAATTAAAAATTAAATGATGTAAGTGAAGATTATCTGCTTCCATAGCTGACATTTTAGATTTAATTCTTCTATAGATTGTAAAAATTGTATCGGTAATTGGGTAAATCAAAATGCAGGCAACGTACCACGGTGAAAATTGATTGTCTTGATAATGTTTAATTAAAGCAATTGAAATTACCATTCCTAAAAAATATGAACCACCGTCGCCTAAAAAGATTCTTCCAAATGGAAAATTTATTAATAAGACGCCTAGACATGAAAAGAACATGGCAACAAATAAGAGATTTGTTTCCTCTGAGAAATAAGTTTGAGAAAATAGCACCGTTACAAGACAAATACTCATTACGTAAATAAGTACGAGTCCATTTATACCATCAATCATATTGAATGCATTTACAATTCCTGACATTGCAAAACATATGAATACAATTGAGAAAAATTTAAAATTGAAAAGGGGGTCTAAAAATACAATATCCAGGCCATATGCTTCTGTGCCAAGAAATTGATAAGCCATCAAAGTTGAGGGGATTACTGTTACTAGCCTTACAATAGGATTTAATATAATTCTTAAATCATCTAAAAGACCGAGAATAAAAACAGGCGAAGCACAAACCAAAGCTGTTCTTAGGAAGTTATACATCTCGGTTTCCTCAAGAAAACTTACTAAGAAAAGAGATAGAAAAATGGCAACTCCCCCAAATCTTGAAATCGCTTTTTTATGAAGGTTTTGTGGTTCTGTGAACTGATCTATTTGTAAATTTTTGTAAAAAAATTTTTGCAACAAAACAAACGCCAAGCAAACGAAAAAGGATATTGGGAAAATATCAGACATTTTTATATTCCAAAACTTCTTTCAAAGTTTGCATAAATTTTCCTGCATCTACACCATTTATAACTCTATGATCATAAGAGAGAGATAATGGAAGAATTATCTGAGATTCATTTTTATTATCTACAAGTTGATTAACTTTTTTAGCTCGAGAAACACCTAGAATTGCTACTTCAGGAGGATTAATTATTGGTGTAAAGTTTGTTCCACCAATTTGGCCCAAGCTTGAAACAGTGAAAGTTGCGCCAAGTAAATCATTTTTAAATAATTTTTTACTCCTTGCTTTCTCTGCCAGAGTATTTACTTCTTTCGCAATCTCTCCAAGAGTGAGATTATCTGCGTTTTTCAAGACAGGAACCACCAAACCATCATTAGTATCAATAGCTACTCCAATATTTATATATTTCCTTAACATCAGTTTTCCGTTTTCTAAAAGTGTTGAGTTTATAATTTGATGCTGTTGTAGAGAGATTGCCAGGGCTTTAATGATAAATGCCAGTGGTGTAATTTTTACACTGCCAAGTTTATTGAGCTCTGTTCTTTGAATTTCTAACTTTGATATATCAGCTTCCTCAAAATGACTTACGTGAGGAATACTTATCCATGCTTTAGATAGATTTTTCGATCCTGCAATTCTAATTTTAGATTGGTTTATAAGTTTATATGGACCGAAATCTTTGAGGTCCTCAATTTTAGGATATGATGAGAGGTTGCTATGATCGCCAAGACTAGAAATGTATTTTTTTAGGTCATCTTTTGTGATTAAGCCTTCCCTTCCAGTTCCGATGATTTTGCTTAAATTAATCCCTAGCTCTCGAGATATTTTTCTTACAGCTGGACCACAATTAATGCCCTCATTAAGAAATTTTTTCTCAGTTTTTAAAGGCTCTGGTTCCTTAAAATTTTTTGGCTCTAAGATTTCTTCAACCTTTTCCTCTTCTTTTACCTCTTCTTTTACATCTGCAGTTTCTATTACAGCAAAAACCATTCCCTCTTTTACTTTTTCACCCTCTTTTACCCTTATCTCAAGTAATTTTCCCTCATAGTCTGATGGCACTTCCATAGCAGCCTTCTCAGATTCCAGCACAATAAGTGGATCATTTTTTTGGATTTTATCTCCGACATTTGATGAGATTTCTATAATTTCAGTATCTTCAGCTTCACCGAGATTTGGGACTTTTATTTCTATTTTCATTTTTTCCAAGGGTCTTCTTTTTCAAAGACAAGGTTATTTGTTTTGGCAAAACTCTTTGCTTCCTTGAGCTTATCAAGAGAAACCAGTGCATTGAAAACAATATGATCTGAATTAATTTCAAAGAAACTTCTTAGCCTTTCTCTTGTATCACTTCGACCAAAACCGTCTGTTCCTAAACAAGTATATTTACCATTGACCCATTTTCTAATTTGTTCAGGATAAGATCTTTGATACTCAGAAACAGCTATTGTAGGCAAGGGTTGTGAAAAGCAATTTTCTACATAAGAAGCTTCCCCTTTTTCAATATGATTTTCTGCTCTATCAGCGCTTATCCCACCTCTAGTTAACTCATTAAAACTAGTTATACTCCACACTTCAGAATTAATATTCATTTCTTGAAGCTTATCTGATGCTTCTATCGCAAATCTTAAAGTCACACCTGATCCTAAAATCCTTAATTTTGGTTTAGATGCTTTCTTTAGTAGATAACCTCCATTTATTATTGCATAGTTTGTCGCATTTTTTGGACGAGCAATGTGTTTATAGTTTTCGTTCATCAAAGTTAAGTAGTAATAAACATCTTTATTTTTTTGATACATTTCAATCACTCCTTCTTCAATAATTGAAGATAACTCGTAACCAAAACATGGATCATATGATTTACAATTTGGAATAGTTTGAGCAAAAATATGGCTGTGACCATCTTGGTGTTGTAGACCTTCGCCGTTGAGTGTTGTTCTGCCTGATGTTGCTCCAAGCAGAAAACCTTTTGCTCTTGCATCTCCAGCTGCCCAAGCTAAATCATGAACCCTCTGGAAACCAAACATTGAATAGAAAATGTAAAAAGGAATCATTGGGAGATTATTTGTAGAATATGATGTTGCTAATGCAATCCAAGCTGACATTGCTCCTGCTTCATTTATTCCCTCTTCAAGCATTACGCCGTCTTCAGATTCTCGATACCACATAACTTGATCAGAATCCTCTGGCATATATTTCTGGCCCTCTCTACTATATATGCCAAATTGCCTGAAAAGACCATCCATTCCAAATGTTCGTGCTTCATCAGGGACGATAGGAACTATATTTTTTCCAATTTTTTTATCTCTCATCATTGATGTCAGAATTTTGACAAAAACCATCGTTGTAGACATATCTCTTGTAGATGATTTATTAAAATCTTTAAAATGATCATCAATAAATTTTAATTTCGAACTATGAGTTGTCCTGTTAGGTAGAAATCCACCTAAATCTTTTCGTCTTTTTATAAGATATTTGTATTCTTCGCTGCTTTTAGAAAATTTTAAGTAGGGTAGGTTTTCAAAGGCGTCTTCACTTACAGGTAAATTAAAGTTTTTCGCAAAGAATTTTATATTCTCCATACTCAACTTTTTAACTTGGTGGGTAGTATTATCTGCCTGCCTTGAGCCAATTCCATAACCTTTCACTGTAAAGGACAGGATCACTGTTGGTTTGTCTTTTGTTTCATACGCTGCTTTATAAGCATTAAAAATTTTCCTTGGATCATGCCCGCCCCTGTTGAGGTTTTCGATCTCTTCATCGCTCATATTCTCAACGAGTTTCAATGCTTCAGGATGTTTTCCAAAGAAATTTTCTCTAGTATATTTTCCGCCTTTGGATTTAAAATTTTGGTACTCACCATCAACAGTATTGTTCATTACCCAGCGCAGTGCACCTGTTACATCCTTTTCTATTAATTCATCCCATTTTCTTCCCCAAATTAGGTTAATTACATTCCAACCAGCTGCTTTAAAGATGCTCCCTAATTCTGTTACTATTCTTGAGTTGCCTCTTACAGGGCCATCTAACCTTTGCAAGTTGCAATTTACTACGAAGATAAGATTATCTAGCTTTTCACGAGCAGCTAGCGATATTGATCCAAGTGATTCTGGCTCGTCCATTTCTCCATCACCACAAAACATCCAAATTTTTCTTTCAGGTTGATTTTTAAGAAGACCTCTTTGCTCAAGATATTTCATTACATGTGCCTGATAAATAGACATTATTGGTCCAAGACCCATTGAAACAGTTGGAAACTGCCAATATTTTGGCATTAGCCACGGATGTGGATAAGATGAAAGGCCTTCTCCATCAACCTCTTTTCTAAAATTATTCAATTGTTTTTCAGTTAAATTACCCTCTAGAAAAGATCTCGCATAAATACCAGGCGAGGAGTGCCCTTGATAATAGATTAAATCTGCTAATTCTTTTTCAGCCCCTTTAAAAAAATGGTTAAAACCTACTTCATAAAGAGTAGCTGCAGATGCGTACGTTGAGATATGGCCTCCTAAATCACTTTCTTTATTTGCTTTTAAAACCATTATCAAGGCGTTCCATCTAATGAAATGTCTAATTCTCTCCTCTATTTCCCAATTGCCAGGATAATCCTCTTCTACATAGTGATTAATGGTATTTTCAAATGGAAAAGATTTATAGAAATCACTAACTAAGCCTTTAGCATCAATGTAACCAATAAATTCGTTTACTAAATTTTTTGCGTAATCTTTGCCATTAAATAATTCTAAATTTTCAAGAGCATCAACCCAATCCTGCAGGTCAGCCTGTAAATTGTTTGAATTTTTTTTGTCATTATCGGAGATAGGCATATAGAAATTGGATTTTACTAAATTTAGGTCTGGTTGGAAATCAAATAATATCAACTATGACGTATAGACATAAAAACCATTGGTATATAAAAAAAACATAACAAAAAAAACTTTCATTAATTAAAAATAGTAGTTAATATTGTCATTGGAGTTAACTTGAACAATTTTTTTAGAATAATTTTTGCGGTACTAGTGATGCCAGCTTATCTATTAGCTGACGAAGCTGATGAAGCAACAAAACCAAAGAAAGCTGAAGAAGTAGAAGTCAAGGAGACTGACGAGCCTGAAGAAGTAAAAGAGCCTGAAGAGGTTAAAGAGCCTGAAGAGGTAAAAGAGCCTGAAGAGGTAAGTGAAGTAGTAGAAAGTAGTGTTGATGAAGAAGATGAAGACGATGACGGTTCACTTCTTGGATTGAAAGCGATCGATATAGCAAAATATGTTGGTATTGCTATTGGTGCAAACGAATTACTCTCTGATGACGATGATTCTCCTGCTCCAACACCAGCTCCAACACCAGCTCCAACACCAGC
>MDTD01106762.1_pt1 | contig 30699 bp, 27 predicted proteins | sample 811221 | NCBI WGS metagenome assembly MDTD01 (sample SAMN05326646, study PRJNA326480) | marine metagenome | isolation source: seawater | place: Pacific Ocean: South West | collected 2011 | reverse complement strand
TAGGTTCCTCATTTTTCATAAACTTTCTTCTCATTACGTAATAGACTGATTTTCCTGCAGCAAATTGTCGAACCTACATTGCCACTAGTTGACTTGTAATTGATATTTTTTTCTTGTTACTTTTGTGCCCATAGCATCCCAGATAACGTGGGCTACGAGATCTGCTTTGTAGCTCAAATAGCACCTTCCCGAAATTCGTTCATCAGGAGTAGAGCAAATGAACCCTACGTCCTATTCGTTATTTTTGGTCCTCATTCTTTATATCGTTGTTTTCACTTGGCTCGTCAACTCGTATGGGGTGATTTAGTTGAGTGTAAATTTTTTTGCTTAACTTGACTTTCAATTGAATCGCTGATCTGGATCTACTGCAAGTTGACCATCTGAATACACACTATTTTCAGATCTTCAGTCCAAAACAATACTTTTTTTAGTAGAACCATAGCATTTGTTGAAGTAAAAAATTTCGCAAACAATGCTGACGAGGATAGCACACCAGGTGAACGCTAGGTTTGACACAGTTAAGGTTGGTTGTTAAAGAATTATCCAACCAACTGCTCACCCCCATCGACACAAGTTAAAAAGTATCAAGCCGATTTTTGGTACATTGAGTTGTCAAGCAAAGCACACTGGTGAAATTGTCCCAGGGACTATGACTTATTTCACAACGATAGTATGGAGGGGACTTATGCATTTGGAGACGCCTATGCAATTGAGATTTGACAAGACGGATGGGATTAGCAAGCATCCATCAACACATAAAACAATCCAAGGTTTTTTGGACCCCATCTTCACTGAAGCCTAGATTTTTCCTCATTTCGCCCTGTTTCAGCTTGCTCCCAAATGGTCCTTACTACATTTTAGAATTATTTAACACCACTACCAAAATCTTGCGATCTGTATGTTAATTGAAATAAGGACTTATTCTGGATTCACAATTGCTTGGAAATACAGAGATATGAGTGTCTTTAAAAGGTTTAAGCGGGGGGTCAATCTATGGTAGTTTGGTTATTTCTACTGGGTGGTGCCTTCACCATTTTGATTTTATTCAGACAAAGAAGAGTTGAGAGCGAAGCTTTAGAGATTCCCTCAGCTATGGTTATGCTCTTTCACCCTACGAAGGGAGAAGGAGATTTGACAGTCTGTGGAGCAATCATTTTGTACTCTTTCTCGAGAGTCGTTATGGAATTGTTCGAAATTGTGAGAAACGTATTCTAGCAGTATTATTTTCAAAGAACTCTCCCCAAATTTAATTTTTTTTGAAGCAATAATTCTTTTAGATTATTTGCAGTATACGAACTAGATTATTCAATTAAATCCTTCTCAACCCAAAATTGTCGTACTAGTGCTCTGATCGGAGATCAGAAATAGTCTTCCTTGGGGTAATAGCCTCGACGCTGACCATCAATTCCAGCAAAGCCCCATTTTTTGATCTAGAAGCTTTTTCGAAGGTCTCTGCAAAATCCTCAGTTTGTCTAACACAATACCCTTTCATTCCAAACGCCTCGGCAACTGCTGCAAAATCAGGATTGTATAAATTCGTTCCAAACAATCTACTTGGATACTTTTTCTCCTGATGCATCCGGATAGTTCCATACGCTCCATTATTCAAAACTAAAATAATCAGTCTGGCTCCATGCTGAACGGCAGTGCCGAGTTCAGATAATCCCATTTGCAGATCTCCATCACCAGCAAAACATACAACCTGCCGTTTAGGATAGGCAAGTGCTGCAGCAATCGCCGCTGGTAGTCCATAGCCCATAGCACCACTTTGTGGAGCAAGCAGCCTTTGTCTAGGACCAAAGCAAAAATGTTTATTTGGCCAAAATGCAAAATTCCCAGCACCGTTTGTTATGATGGCGTCTTGCTCTAGTCTTTCTCGCAGGAAATTCATGACTACTGACATATCAACAGGGCTTTGTTGTCGGGGAGCTAACAAAGATGAAAGATAGTCAGAATGCCCCTTAGTCATCCAAGAAGTTCTCTGGTTAAGATTTTTACCATCAATTTCCAAGCTCTCAAGAAACTGAGCAAACTGATTTGGGTTTGAATGAAAACTAAGACCCGGTTGATATATTTTGCCAATTTCTGAGTCGCAGGCGTGAACATGAATCAATTTTTGACGAGGATAGGGCACTTTCAAGAGTGACCAAGACTTAGTGGCTGCCTCCCCCAAGCGCGCATTGATTACCAAAATGACATCTGAATTTTTGATCATTTTAGCAAGATGGTCCGCCATTCCTACACCAGCGTCTCCAACGTAAATGTGGCTATGGTTGTCAATGAGGTCGTGATAGCGAAAAATAGCTGAAACAGGAAAATTATGAAGCTCTGCAAACCTCTTAAGAGCAGATTTACCAGTTTCTCTCCAACCTCCTCCTCCAATGAGGATCAGCGGCCGCTCCGACTCGTTGAGAATCCTTGTCAGTGCATCAGTTTGGGAAAGATCAACCCCAGCCTCAGCTACTTCAATTGGTTGACAAGACTCTACAGAAGTTCGATTGGTTAACATGTCCTCAGGTAATCCAATCACGACTGGCCCAGGTCGGCCTGACAATGCACAGCGCCAAGCGCGGCTAACGATCTCTGGGATACGCTTAACATTGTCAATCTCAGTAGCCCATTTTGCCAAAGGGCCAAAAAAAGCCCGATAGTCCACTTCCTGAAAAGCCTCTCTATCTTTATGGTCAAAATTAACCTGCCCTACGAAAAGAATCATCGGAGAGCTATCTTGACGAGCAGAATGAACACCAATTGACCCATTAGTGGCTCCAGGTCCTCGGGTCACAAAACAAATTCCTGGCATGCCAGTCAGCTTACCCCAAGCACATGCGGCAAAACTAGCAGCTCCTTCCTGTCTACAGAGGTTGAATTGAATGTCAGCATCATGAAGAGCATCTAATACCGCCAAGTAGGATTCCCCTGGGACACCAAAGCTATTTTTTACACCCAAATTTTGTAGACACTGGACGAGCAGTTGAGCTCCGGTCTGCTCTTCAATTTTCACTATCATTCAATCCAAATAAGCACTGATTTTATTAAAAAATTTATCTTTTAATTTTTGCCTCAAACAAATTTTCTCATTCAGCAAAATCCTTTACTGACAAAGCCTACCTTTGAACTAAGCTAGATCTGCCGAAAGTTCCTCAATCACGCTATTGACGAATGGAAGGCGAAGAGTAATATCCATCCAGCGATTCATCAAGTTTCATCTCCCAATCACTTTAACTAATAAGAAAGTCACCTAAGATGCAGTTAAAATTTATTTATACAAACATGCCTTTTTGGAGAGCCGAAGTTGGCAGAATTACTCTCTTTATTGGGGACGTGGAATTCGAGGATTTACGAATTGACCGTGAAGAGTTTCTGAGGGCAAAGGAATCTGGAAAATTGGATGATGGTACTGTTATGCCTTTCCATCAAATGCCAGTTCTGGAAGTGGACGGAACATCGATTGCCCAAACAGGTAGTATTGCAAGGTTTTGTGGAAAATTATCAGGGCTTTACCCAGCTAACGATCACCTCAAAGCTGCAAAAATTGACCAGTTTATCGATTTTGCTACAGACCTTAACACCATGGTTTCCAGTAATAACCAGATCAATGACAAAGATCAAAAAATAACTTCGAGGATAGAATTGGCAAAAGGTCCTATCAAAAGAAAACTAGGCATGTTAGAGCGTTGTATTACGGAGAGATCTGATTGGATTGTTCCTGCTTCGATCAGCATTGCCGATATCGCAATTTGGCGGGTTTTGGGTTGGTTTACCTCTGGATTATTGGATGGGATGCCCAAAAATCTTCTCGCAGACTTTCCAAAAACCAGAAAAGTGTGTTTAGCTGTCGACCAACATCCAAAAGTTCAGGAATGGATTGGCCGAACTTACCCTGAAAATTATGTAAGAGGCAACTACTGACTATAGAGCTATTGGCTACAGTGCGGGTAACTCTAATGCTTGTATTTTGTGCCCTATAATTCTCTAAGAATTCTTTCAATTATCATAATTTTTTGCTTAACGCTCTAACTGAGATCTCCAGACAGCACGTTCACTTTGTTGACAGATTTACAGCAATCTTTCATTTGGCAAAGTTCCTTTCAAAAGAATGTTCAAAACCGTTGAATTGGAACAGCTTTGGAGTCGGCCGGTATTTGCCAAACCTACGAAGTTAGCCCGCTTAAACGCATGAAATCCCATTTGACTGGAACAAAAAGAATCTCTTGGCAGATATAACTCGGGTGATAAAGATCACACAAGTACAGGGAGATTGGGAACCAAGTCGCTTGAATGTTGCCGTTATGGACAGGTCTTACGTTGCTTTCTGCAGCTTCAGCAATGCCGAAAATGAGAAATCATTCTCCCTGCACCTACTACCTAGTTGAACTCTCTGATTTCAATGAATTTCCGAAATCAACAGAACCAAACAGATCAAGTGATGATTGTTTCTTCAAAACACTGAACAAGGATTCTTGCAGGCAAGATGTACTTCCAAACAAAATGGTTATGCTAGATCCTAGGAAGTCATCCATGCAGACTCCCAGGGAGATTTATGAAAGCTTGAAATAAATAGAATAGTTCAAAGGAGTTGGCTATGAGTGCAAAGACGATTCGAGTAGCAATGATTGGGGTGGGCGGAGTGTGTGCCCAAGTTCACTTTCCTGGTTTTTCTAGAATTCCAGGAGTAGATATTGTAGGAATCTGTGATCCTGATGCTGCCCTGCGGGAGATCCGGTGCAGGGAATGGAGAGTAGAGGCTTCTTTTGGCGATGTTGATGAACTGCTATTGGAAATAAAACCTGATGCTGTAGTGATTGCCACCCCAAACTGCACTCACAAATCCCTGATCCTGAAAGCCTTTGCTTCAGGCTCTCATGTGCTCTGTGAAAAACCACTGGGTATGAATCTTCAGGAGACCAAAGAAATTCTGGAGGTTGCTCAGAAAACGCAACTAAGGCACATGACAGCTTTCACCTATCGATTTGTTCCTGCGATAAACTACATACGTCATTTGGTGCACACTGGTGCACTAGGCGAGATTCGTCATGCAAGATTCCAACGTCTGCAGGACTGGGGCGAAAGAGCGATTGGCTGGCGCCAGTATTATCAACAGGCTGGCTCAGGTGAACTAGGAGACATGGGCATTCACCGAATTGATTTTGCTGAAGATCTGCTAGGACCTATCACTTCGTTATGCGCCCACACAAAACAATGGGCAACTCGAGAACTTACGAAAAGTGGAAAACCTTGTCCACCTCAGGACGTAGAGGATTGGGTTGCCTGGATCGCCCAATTTGAGAATGGTGCAACAGGCGTATTTGAAATGGGAAAGCTCACTAAAGGCTTTGGACCAAGAGGGGACCACGATCAAGCAGAGTTGAACGGTACAGAAGCTTCTGTAGTTTATCAGCTACATAATCCCCACCAAATCCTTTTCAGTAGTCGCGGAAAAACCTATCAAACTCAACCTGTCCCCGATGAATTCTTGAAACAATTGGATTCACCACGAAATCCATTGGAGGGTGATAAGCTTGTTTGCTTTAGATACGATCAAGCTTGGGAGTTTATCAGAGCCATTCGAGAGGATAGAGAGTGCATTCCATCTTTCTTTCATGGGATGCGTGCACAGGCCGTGGCAGATGCAATCTTAGAAGCTGCAGACTCTAGAAAATGGGTTTATGTTAAAAATTAAATAGTTGATAACAAATTGCTTTATTTCATTACTTATCATTTTGTATCTAAATTAATTATTTTCTCCTAACAACAACTTTTCATTCCGCTTTTCTTTCCATGACTTTTAAGAAGGCATATCCTTGAGGGAGGAGATATTACCCGCAATTGTTGTGCGCCTCATATCGCGAACTTGTTTGTTATCAAAGCCCATCGCACGGTGCATTGTAGCTTGATTGTCCCAGATCACTAAGTCATTTACTCTCCACTTATGTCTATAAACAAACTCTCGTTGGGTAGCGTGTTCGGACAGTCGCTTTAGAAAGATCCTGGCTTCTGGAATTGTCCAACCTTCGATCATGCCTGCATGTGCAGAAAGATACAGTGAAATTTTCTTTGTCCTGGGGTGACTTCGAACAAGAGCCTGCCTAACTGGAGCCATTGCTTCCTGCTGATCTTCCCGGAATTCCGTAAATCCAAGTTCTCCCCTAGAGTAGAGTTGACTGTGAAGAGTTACTTGGCCAAGACATTTCTGTTGAGTTTTTTCATCTAATGCCTTCCAAGCAGCTCTCATGTCTGCAAACTCTGTATCCCCTTCAGTAGCAGGGATGATCTTGGCAGAAAGGATTGAATATTGTGCCGGAATAGCCTTGAACGAACTGTCTGAATGCCAAAGCATATTCCCAAGGGAAAACAGCCGCTTGACATCAGCAGCTTCTATTTTTCCTCCTTTACGATCAAGATTGGAAATGTCATTTAATTCCATCTGCAATCGTCGGTCATCTTGCTTCATGTAATCGCCAGTAGCTAACTCCAAGTCACCGAAGTAACGACTGAAACGAATGTGCTGTTCATCTGTCAATACTTGATTTGGAAAAACTAGTACTGCGAATCGATCCAAAGCGTTGAAGATGGCTTCCACACTTTTGACTGCCAATGGTTCTCCAAGTGAGATACCTTCTACCTTTGCAACAAAATCTATTAATTTGGGATTAAAGGGAATGACTTTTAGGGGCACTTCGTGATCTTAGTCTAAATTTTTGATGCAATATTCGAATTTGCAACTTAACTACCTTGGACACAATCCTTAAATTGAATGGCTATATTTTTAAAGTTTTTTGAAATCTTTTGAAATTGGATTCAACATGATCATCCGCAACGTCACCCCTTTAAACAACTCAAATACAGAATCACAATTAATCGATCTTGAAATCGAAGAAGGCAAAATCACTAGACTTGGACTTCAATTGGACAACCCAAAAGGCCATAAAGAGTATACATTTGAAAATGCAATGATTTCAAGAGGTTGGATTGATCTTCACGTTCACGTCTATTTTGGAGCGACCGACATTTCCATCCGGCCTGAACAGGCGGGACTTGAGACTGGAGTGACAACTTTAGTTGATTGTGGATCTGCTGGGGAAGCCAACTTTGTTGGGTTTTCAGAATTTATTGCGAAACAGGCCAAAGAGAGGCTTTTTGCTTTCTTGAATATTGGTAGCATCGGACTTGTCGCCTGCAATCGAATAAGTGAACTTTCCCTTGGATTCCGTTCAGTTAATGTTGAAAGAACTTTAAAGACAATTGAAAATTATCCGGACCTAATTCGCGGGGTTAAGTGCAGAGCTAGTCATGTCATCACTGGAGACTTGGGTGCTGAAGCGGTTCGAGTGGCGAGGAAGGTAGCCCGTGTAGCAGGGTTGCCATTGATCGTTCATGTGGGCGAACCACCACCCTTGCTTGAAGACGTTCTTGATCTTCTCGAGGAAGGAGATGTTGTCACCCATGCCTTTCATGGGAAACCTGGTGGCAATCTCATGGAAGACCAAAGGTCCCTTGCTGCCGTCCACGAAGCCCGAGCAAGAGGTGTTTTGCTTGACGTTGGGCATGGTGCAGCCTCTTTTTCTTTCAAGGTCATGCGCTTCGCGAGAGATAATGGAATCGAAACAGATTTGATCAGCACCGACCTGCACCGAAACAGCATCAAGGGCCCAGCCTACGACCTACCAACCACCTTTTCAAAGCTTTTGAATCTGGGGATGCCACTGGAGAAGGTAATTGCCGCGGGCTCAACCAGACCCTCCGCCTTTTTAGACCCAACAAAAAGTGATGATTGGCTGACAGTCGGACAGAAAGCTGACCTAACCGTGTTCCGTGTAGATCAAACAAACACTTCTGTCAAAGATAGCCTTGGAGATAGTCTAAATCTAACTAAATTGATTCATCCACTGCTTGCCGTGCAGGGAATTCATCACGCAGAGTGTGGTTTACGATTGCAGTGAAATTTTGTTTGGCATCAAAATTTAGCACCAATGTGCTGGCAGGATTGGCAGGCCACTATCAAGTTTGTCTGCAATCCATTTTGCTTGTCGAACACCATCTCGATAACTTGAATGTTGAAAAGGTACTCTCAGAACAGGCCCAGCAAAAGCATTCACTAGATCCTCACAGGATCCCACAGAATCCTCGACTAACATGGTTGGTATTTGAACTTTGGGAGCATGATAGACTGGCTCGAAATAAGATAGGGTTGTCTCCACAGAAACGCGAGAGGCCGTTGAGCCTCGCAAGTGATCGTTAAACTCTTCCAGTGGATAATTACTGGTCTGGGATGCCCTCTTTAGGGAGTTGTAATGAAGTGCGGGAGTATAGTGGAGTGCGGCTGCTTCAGACCTACGAGCCGCCGTCCAAAGCGCTAATTCACCACCTAATAAACATATTCTTCCCGTATCCACTTCTTCACGACCTTTCAAAAAGTCCATGACGGATAAGCAATCTCCGGCTATATCTCTGTAAATATAAGAATCCGCAGCTTCAATCCCCATAGTCAACAAACCGGGATATGAAGCTGCAAATGGCTGATCAGAGAGTCGTTGGCCTCGGTGGCACAAAGCTACACAGATATATTTGCAACGTTCTTCAAAAGGTGGAATATGGACCACACTCCCATAATTTGGGAGATGGTAAATGACTGGGAACGGTCCTTCACCCCTTGGTACACTGTAGTAAGCAAATATTCGATAACCTTTTAAACTGGACAGCCACAAGCCGTACACGTTGAATTCGGGTTTGCTGCGAATGAAAAGTTCTCTCAATTCTGGATCCAGAACCACTGCACTCAAGTCGTTTTCAATACAAGCCCAGAATTGGTCAAAGTCTTTGGGTTTCATAATTCCTTATATTTTCAGAGCTTGGTGACTCAAGAACGAGCTGTTTTTAACTGTTTGTCAAAAAAAGCATCTACCACATGATCATGCTCATGATGATTAGCGTCATGGCCATGCCCTTCGTATTCATAGAGCTTCTTGGCAGACGAATTGATCTTTTCCATCAGTGGATAGGCGGTCTCTGGAGGGCAGACATCGTCTTGAAGACCAATGTAGACGATGATGGGACATCGAATCCGCTCCGCAAAATTGATACAGTCATAATAATTCCAAGTACTAACTATATCTGCCCACTGGTCAGGATAAATTCCAAGATAATCGTTGATCTCCTCATATGGATACGTTCGGGTCAGTTTAAAAGCATCCACAACTCCAGCAAGATAAGGTGCTCCAGCAGAAGCAGCTTGAATTTGTTGGCGGAGTGCAGCCACCACAAGGGTCAAGGCTCCCCCCTGGCTACTTCCTTGAATTCCAATGCGGTCAGAGTCAACCTCAGGTTGCTCGATTAGAAAATCAATAACTCTCACCGCATCAATGTAAAATCCTTTGTAACCATATGTGTTTCGATCTTTGATGTTGTGGGTCAATAATCCAGGATATCCAGGGTTGAATTCACCATTGCTCCGTAACTTGCCTCGTGGAGCAGCACCAAAGGTCGCATAACCTTGGGCAGCGTGAGATTTTGGCAAGGTTGGCTCACTGATGTAGCCAGGATAGAAAACTCGGGCTGGAAGCGGCTTGGTTCTTTCTTTGGGTAGACAATACCAGCCGGCGATCCGCAGACCATCGAGGCTGTCGTACTCGACCTCAAACACTTCCACTTCTTTGCTTGAGCGTAAAGGATCCAATTCAATCGAAGCGTTCAATGGAATTGAGTCCGCTTCATCCATAATTTCCTGCCAAAACTGATCAAAGTCATCTGGTTTGACTACTTGCGTACCATGAGCCGACAAATTTGGTTTAGGCACAGAACTCCTTTTATCTTATAAACATCAATTCTTGAAACTAACGGTAAAATGAGCAAGAAATCTAATAGATTAGACTAAGAATCTGATCCAAGACAATCTGCGTCTCTTCATCGCTAACCGTCATTGGATTGAGAAGGATGGCATTCAGTGCCTCAGAGGGAGCAACAGAAACAGCAGGTTCGCTATCCATTAACTGGGCAACTAGTTGATCTTTTGGTAACTTGTCTGGAAGCTGAACCAAAGCTCTTGGGACCGGTTGTCCTGCTTCATTGGGATAATCTCTTTTGGCCGAGAGTCCACCTTTTCCATTCAATCCTTGAATCCAGATCTGGACACGCTGCTCATAAACTTCTAGCAAATGATCGTGGTCAAGGCTTACATAGCGCTCCACTGCCGCTAAGAGGCCCATCATTTCTTCCTTACCAACCTTCATAGGTCTCCCAACACCGTGATTGGGGGCACCCAAGACCCTGAGCCGCTCGATCCATTCCCACTTTCCAACTACTAGTCCGGATGCCTGTGGACCTGACAAGTCCTTGCCACCGCTAAAAATTGCTAGGTCTGCCCCTTGTTGAGTGAAATTCCACAGATTGCTGGCAGGGGGCAACTGCGCAGCTCCATCTACAATGACTGGCACACCATGCTTTTTAGCGGATTGAATTACATCTTTCAAAGAGAGTTCATATGGCTGATTCATGTCACCCTGGAACCAGAAAATAGCAACCGTCGAAGAACTGTAGGCGTTTTCCAAGTCATCTGGGGAAGTGCCGTTCATTGTCCCAATTTCAACCAATGAAGCTCCAGCCTGTCTTACCGCATAATCGTATGGATTCCGATGCATTCTTTGAACGATGACTTCATTCTGAGTTTCTGGTGGATTAGGAAAGTTTTCATAGGTTGCTCCAGAAGCTTTTTGGATGCATGCCGCTGTTGCCAGCAGCAACCCTGTCGCAGCCCCACAACTAACAAAGGCAGCTTCATTCCGCGTTATTTCTGCCAAGCGACCCCCAACTTTCTGTTGAAGATCATGCATGTCAACGAATGATTGAGCAGCATCCTGCATCACTTGACGAACCTCTGCAGGCATCAGTGAACCACCGAGTTTAGTAAGAGTGGCATTCGCGTTAACAATAGGCCGAATCCCAAGCGATTTATAATTTGAACTCATGGATTCCTTTCTGGGAACAAATATTTTTAGCTTTGATAAATGTTCATTATATCAAGGCTGTTTCTCTCAAAATTTTCTCAACCATCATCCTGTTGCAAAAGACCTACACCATAAAATTCATAGGAAGCTGCTTCATCTGGGAAGTCGACAACATGTACTGTAAAACGAGCAGGAACTCCGTTTTGTGGACAATTCTCCTTGAAGAAATTGCGGTAAGCCTTCGCATATTCAGCACGAACTCGTTCTTGCTCTTTGCGATACCCTGTGGGATCAGATAGAGGACTGGGAGACTTCGGTTGAGCTCCAAATGCATGAATCTCTATAAAGTCAATTTCAGCAATGGACTGACAAATACCAGCTTCCCGCAACCAATGCTCCCAGCAACGAAAAACCAGAGGAACTTCAATCGCAGGTTCCATGGTGGTGACTGAATCTAACTGAAGAACCTTCGTAGCAGAATGCCCTCCAGTAAGTCCGGAGAAGTGAATCCGCAGGTCTCCATCAGGCTGTTCTTCTACTACCATTGCTGATAAGACAGGATCTTCACCCTCATAGTAGTAGGATAATTTTCCACGTTTCTTTACTAAAAAAGCCATTTTTATCTCTCTTCAAGAAGTTAGTTTTCATCAGCAGATTAAAGATTTTATTGAAGCAAATCTGCATGAATTTCATTTGCCAATGGGGCATTATCTGATGGGTCGGGCTTTAGGAGTCCAACCCAACATACGTTCAGCTTTGGCCATGCACATAATCTGCTGCTCAAAGTCTCCACTGATCATAAATGCTTGAAAACCCGCCTTCAGTTCAAGTGCTGCCAACATTGCAGAGGCAACATCTTCGTCAGTTGTAGCTATTGTAGTAACTCCTTCTCGAGTTTCCAAAATCCACTTTTCTTTCAGGGTAGGATGACAAAGACGCAGGGCATTAGTATGCATTCCCCATCTTCGCCAAGCATTGCGGCAAATCTCTTCACCTATCCACTTCGTGAAACCATAAAGCTCAGTTTCATCTGGTGGAATATCCTCATCTTGAAAGTAGCGCTTCCGAAGGTCAGCATATACCGACATACTGCTACAATAAACCGCTTGTTGAATCCCTGCGGCCTGAGCGCTTCTCAATAGGATATGCAGACCCTTGACATTCACATCGTAAGCAGAGTCAACTCCTTGCCAGGTATCCCAGTCTTCCCTGCCCATGGCCAGATAAATAAAAGCTTCCATTCCCTCGACAGCTTGCTCTAAAGCAACTGGATCGGTTAATTCTCCTTGAAGAAATTCCACCGACTGATCAGCTGGTGGATTACGATCGTAAATACGCAGTTGATGATGCTTGGATAGAAAGGGAGTGACAAGTGTTGCTACCCGACCACTGCCCCCTGCGAGAAGAACTTTCATTCAATTTCCATAAAGTAAGTAAAATTAGTATCATCAACCTTTTAAGGCACCTGTCGTGATACCATCTTGAATCTGTTTTTGAAAGGTTATATATACAATTAAAGTAGGGACCATGATGATCGTTAACGCTGCAAACAAAGCACTCCAGTCATTCTCGTAGAATTGCTTGAACAGCATGAAAGCCAAACCTTGTGAGAGCATATATTTACTCTCATCACTGATTAATACCAAGGGCAAAACATACTGGTTCCACATCCCCAAAAAGTTAAAAATACCCATGCTGATTAATCCTGGAGAAGCCATTGGCAACATCACCTTGAAGAACACTTGGTAAGGATTAGCACCGTCCATAATCGCTGATTCTTCGATCTCAGTAGGGAGGGTTTTGAAGAAGCCTGTCAGAAAAAAAATGGTGAAGGGGAGAGAATAGGCGATGTAAACTAAAATCAACCCGTGGAAGGTGTTAAGCATCTTCAATTGATTTACCAAACTAAATAGCGGCACCAGTGCAAGGAATACTGGAAAAAGCATTCCAGAAAGAAACATGTAAAACAGGAAACGCCGACCAACAAATTCAAACCGCGCCAAGACATAAGCTGCCATTGCAGAAATAATTAACGTCAATAGCAGAGCAGGAATAACAACAATCAGGGTATTTAGAAGATAATCTCCCACATGAGCTTTTGTCCACGCTCTAGCGAAGTTATCCCACTGTAATTCCATTGGAGGAGCCCATGGACTGAAGAACAATTCCTGATCAGTCTTGAGGGAACTATAAATCATCCAGATCATCGGAAAAATTACTATCACTGCCCATCCAACCAACACTGTTTGCGTAGAAACGGCTGACCAGCGGCTCACTTTGTACATGCTAACTCCTAGAATTCAACCGTCTCTCGCCGCGTTACGCGGAAAATTAGTAATGTCAGCACGATTACTATGATAAAGTAAACCATCGCTATACTTGTGGCATACCCAAAACGACTATGTAAGAAAGCGTGCTCGTACAAAAGAGTAGCCAGCACATCAGTGGAACGGTCTGGTCCTCCCTGAGTCATCGTGAAGGTAATGCCAAACATATCCATCGCTATTACAGTGATAAAAACGAGTGAGGACCGAGTGTTTTCCCAAAGCAAGGGGAATGTAATTCGAAAAAAAGTTGACCCTCTACCTGCCCCATCAAGTGCTGCAGCTTCATAAAGTGATTTTGGTATTGAGAGCATACCCGCCATGAAAATCACCATAAAAAAACCTGCCGACTGCCATACAGTTACCGCCACGATTGACCAAAGAGCTGTATCAGGATCGCCAAGCCAAACAGGAGGATTCTTAATTCCTACCGCTTTTAATAGTGAACTAAAGATGCCGATGGTTGGATGATAAACAAAACTCCAGAGAATTCCGATAGCTACCACTGACATCACTTGAGGGAAAAAATAGGTAACCCGATAAAAATTATTGAAGCGCACCTTTTGTGAAATCATGAAGGCCATGAACAGTGCAAAACCAAGCGTAACAATTGGTAAAACAAAGAGATAAATCAAATTGTTGGAGAGTGCGTTCCAAAATTTATCATCACCAAGCATTTTTTCAAAGTTATCTAGACCTACAAATCTCGGAGACTTTCTCAGGCCTTTCCATTTTGTAAAGGCCACATACATTGCCTGTGAGTATGGATAGATTACGAATAGGCTATAGAGAATAATTGCAGGAGCTAGAAAAGGGAGGATGATCCCGTACTTGTTACGACGCATAACGGAGTCTGTTCAATCATGAGGATCAGGTATTTCCTCGACAGAGGAAGGGAGGTTGGCAGCTGGAATCAGCGGATCTTTCCAACTGCCATGTGAACTATCTTAGCAATTCATACAAAGTTAGAGGATTTTAGAGAAACTTTTTTGAGACAATGTTCACAATCGTTAGGTTCTTTTAAACTTAACAATGTCTTCATCTTCACGAACTTCGTCAGAAGCACCTTGAACTCGCTCGATAAATTCCTCTGCACTTGCACGTCCAGTCAGTAGTGCCCCCATGCTGTCCTTGACTTCGCTGTAGATATCAGAGTACCAGCCTGGGAAGGATGGTCTGTCTAAGATGTTAGGTCCTGCATTATCCACTGCAGCGAGTGCAGAGGTCATTGCAGAACTCAGATCCACACCCTCTGCTCCACCTACCACCGGCATGATTGAACCAACATTCTGTGCGAACCACTTCGCTGACTCCTTGCTCAGCAAGCAGCGTAAAAACTCCATACCTGCAACTGGATTTTTCCCGTTGGAAAAGACCATGAATGGCTCACCAGAACTCGCATCAATCCAGCTTAATCTGGAAGCATCATCAGAAGGTACAGGCTTGATGACCATATTAAATCCACCTGGGGTAATACTACGCATTTCATTTTCCAGCCAGGTCCCACATGGAATGAAGGCCGCCTTATTCTGTAACCACTCCGCCTGAGATTCTGTGTGGGTCAATCCAGAAGTACCTTCCATGATATAACCGTTGTCATGCAAGGCCTTCATCATGTTCAGCGCTTGCAACATAGCAGGGTGTTCCCAAGCACTAGGAACTAAGTTATCAACATCTTTCCAAATTTGTGGTCCACCAATCTTGGAAACGATTGGCTCTAAGAGACCAAAGAGCATGTATTGAGGATACTTTCCTTGGTAAGTCCATGGTGCAATACCAGAAGTTTTGATAGTATCGCAAAGTGAGAGCATTCCATCCCAGGTTGTTGGGTAATTCCAGCCCTTCTCATCGAACAGAGACTTGCTGTGCCAAACTCCAAAAACTGTGAAGGCAATATTCACATAGCGCTGTACGCCGTCGAAAAGACCAGAATTTTGTGACCCTGGAAACAAGGTCTCCCCAAATGTCTTGTCAGGAGTATCAAGAGCTGGCGCTGACATCAGTGGTCCAAGATCCATCAATTCCCCTTCTCCAACCAGGGCTCCCGTATCGAGGTTTCCGGCACCACTGTTGTCAATTACATCAGGTGGATTCCCCGCAATGATTCTTGGCCGTAAGCGTTCACCAACTCGCTGTATTCCCTCCACCGACATGCTACTGCCAGGATGAACTTCCCCAAAGATTTCAGCAGCATATTCAATGTACGCGTGTCCGAATCCACCACTGAAGAAAACGCCCTCAGCCTGGGTGTTTGATACCAATCCCAAAGGATTTGCTGCACCTGAAGCTACCTTGATGCCCGTTTTGGCAAGTGAAATCTGAGGCAAGACCGAACTGAGGCCAATACCCATACCTGCTGCACCCGTGTATTCAATAAAGCGTCTTCGTGAAATTCCCGATTTTTTCATGTGAGCTCCAATGAACAGATGAGGCGAAAAAATTCCTCACCAAAGTCGTATTTGCTCAAAGACCACGGTTGTGTATTTGAGCACCTCTTAATCGCAGGCGCGAAGGTACAACAACTCGATTGATCAGACAACTTTTTTTTGAAGGGCCAGAAGTTGCTAAATTTATTCTATGTTTTATTGTTTTAAAATATTCGTGGCCTCCGCTCAATGAATAGGATGCCTCTTTAATATTACCCAAAGTACCCCAACCTACTCTTTTCATTCATTTTAGAGTTTCCAATTCATGGATCAAAAACCAGTACTTCCCATTATTTTTGGTATTCCAGGTTTGGAAGTTGAGAAAGAATGGGCTGATTTTTTTCGCCGAGTCTCTCCCTTTGGCTTCATTCTCTTTGCAAGAAACCTAAAGGAACCAAAGCAAATAAAGCGGTTGGTTTATCAATTTCACGAAGTCTGTGATCGTGATGATCTTGCCATCTTGATTGATGAGGAGGGGGGTCGGGTTCAAAGATTGCCACAACCCAAATGGAAGCGTTACCCTTCTGCAAGATCACTTGTTGAAGAAGGTGGCAGTGAGGAGATTATCCAACAAAGGATTCACCAAAATTATTGGCACCTTGGCAAAGGACTAAAGGAGTTGGGCATTACCGTTAATGCAGCTCCTGTCGCGGATCTACTGATACCCGAGGCTCATGAAGTGATTGGAGATCGTGCTTTTGCTTCAGATCCGAAGGATGTCGCAAAGTTTGCACGCGCTTGCGCTACCGGGCTAAGTGAGGCAGGGGTCATTCCCACGGTCAAGCATCTACCCGGCTACGGACGAGCTTTAGTAGATCCTCATGAAGAGCTTCCGATTGTACGAGAGACGAAGGATTTCTTGAAAAAATCAGATTTTCAACCTTTTAAGATGCTGTCTGATCTTCCATGGGGAATGACCAGTCATCTTCTATTTCCCGAACTAGATGAAAAATGGCCAGCGACCCTTTCAAACAAAATTATCAGTGAGATTATTCGTGATTGGATTGGGTTTAAGGGGGTTCTTGTAACTGACTGTCTGTTCATGAAGTCTCTTTCAGGAACAATGCCCGAGAGAATTAATCGATGTTTGGAGGTGGGTTGCGATCTTGCGCTTCACAGTCACGGAGAACTTGCGGATCTCGAACAAGCTGTTTTAGAAATGCAACCCATCTCAGATCTTTCCTGGGATCGTTGGGAAAGATCCCAAGAATGGGTCAGTGAAAAAACAGTACACTGAGTCAATTTTGAATGTGATCAGTGCAGCTAACTCTTCTTGTGATGGTAGGCATGATTAAGCCGATTTTGCAGGTCTGTGATAAAACCATCGCTGATTTTGACATCGTGAGCGATGGAGTGCCAGAGGCCAACTTTGTTCACATAGCTTCGCAAAAGCTTAAGCCCCTCCGCCAGTTGATCCCAGGTAAGTCCCATTGCTTCAGGCCGAATGTCCAAACCGATGCTTGAGATGGTATCCAACATTTCCTCAGCTCCATCCTCATGAAGCATTGATCCAACTATCACCCCCAGTCCAACAGGTTGCCCATGCAAGAACTTCTTTCCGGTTAGTTTTTCAAGAGTGTAAAAAAGGAAATGATCAGTGCCCTCAATATGTCTGGGACACCAGCCAGCACCATGATAGCTTGTTCCCCATTTCAAACCATCGACTAAAGCCTCAATCCCCTGATCATTCATCACCCGTATATTGTCAATATTCTCCACAATCCCCCTCACTTTTCTTAATGATTGTTGCGCGAGCCCTTCATCATATCGCCATTTTTCTTCGATCTTGCCCTCACGCTCTGCATAACGCCAATCCAAAACTCCAGTATGAAAGCAAAGGATGTCTCCGATTCCAGACCAGTTCAGAGCAGGAGGGCATGAGGCCAAGACATCATAATCAATGTAAATTGATTGAGGGATTGCCCAGCCTCTATAGACCACCTTACCATCAATGCGGATTCCGGATCGCTGCCCGTAGACCGCATTAACGGAGAGTGCTGTGGGTGCCTGAAAGAGCGGGAGGTTTTTTCGCCAACTAAAATACTTAGCGACATCGAGTGCTTGGCCTCCTCCAAGACCTACAATTGCTCGAATTTCGCCAAGATTCTCGGCTTCACGATTAAGATTCTCCTGCTCGATTGAGCTACAGAAATAAGTCTGGCAATCTGCACCATCAAAGTGGTGTCTAAAAAGTGGCCATAGGTCCTCCATGGTAACAACCAGGAAGGGAGGGTTTACAAAATTCTTGAATTCATCAATTAGCCCACGACCAAAAATTGTTGGGAAGCCATAAGGGATTTCCTTACTTTGTAAATGCTGCATTTTTTATTTTTTTGGAGAGGATTTTTATAATTTTTAAAGCTTTTGGAAGATCATCCAGAGAAACTATTAAACTCAGGAACACTCACGCCAGTTCCAGATGAAAATGCATGAATTCGTTGAAACGGGATACTAATTCGAACTTGATCACCCAAACTAGTTTGATGACGGATTTCTCCGTTAATCCTTGCTGTTAATTTTAAACCACTGGAAGTGATTAGCTTCACCAATGCTTCGTGTCCAAGATCCTCTACCTGCTCAATTCGACATAAACCCAGAGAGAGATCCTCCTGCTTAGCAGCTTTTAAAAAAACATGTTCGGGACGAATTCCTAAAACAATATCTTTCGCAAGCTTTTCATCCAAAACTGCCAAATTTTGATCACTAGCTTGAAAAAGCTTATCTTTGGAATGAAGATTCATACGTGGACTGCCGATGAAGCCTGCGACAAACAGATTAGCTGGTTTTTCATAAAGTTCGACAGGCGGCCCAACTTGTTGTAACTGCCCCTTATTCATCACTGCTATCCGGTCCCCCATCGTCATCGCTTCAACTTGGTCATGAGTTACATAGACCGTAGTGGTCTTTAATTCATGTTGCATTAAGGAAATCTCACTTCGCATCTGTACGCGAAGTTCTGCATCAAGATTTGAGAGCGGTTCATCAAATAGAAAGGCTGATGGCTGACGGATCATTGCTCTGCCCAAGGCAACTCTCTGGGCTTGCCCTCCAGAAAGCTGCTTAGGTTTTCGATCAAGCAATTCTTCCAACCCTAGCATTCCAGCGATACGCCCGACTTCACTAAGTACTTTTTTTCTTGAAGTTTTTCGGATCTGTAAGCCAAAAGAGAGATTTTCCTGAACAGTCATGTTTGGAAAAAGCGCGTAGGATTGAAACACCATCGAGACATTCCTTTGACCAGGAGTTAAATCATTTGCACGTAGACCTCCGATCATAAGATCACCCGAAGTCACATCCTCCAGTCCGGCGATCATCCTTAGAGTAGTTGATTTAGCACAACCAGAGGGTCCGACGAGGACCATGAACTCTCCCTCCCTCACCTCAAGGTTCAAGCAGTTGATCACCTCCACCGAATCTGAATAACGTTTGGACACATTGACAAATCGAATTTCACTCATCAATCATCTTTCTTGTACAAGCCATCAATTTTGTTATCTGAAAAAATATTGACTGGGATTTATTCATTTTAAGATTTAGTTGCTATTACTCGAAGGCACTTTCAATCGTTTGTCTGGCTTGACTCAGAAACGAATCCGTGACCTCAAAATCATGGGCTATTCCATATGGTAGATTTTCACAGTGGACAAATTCCCTGAGGTTCTTCATGGTTAAGTTGACATCTTGCCAGCTAACACCCATTGAGTAGGGACGAATGTCTAGGCACAATTGCACCAGAGCTTGCAAAAACTCCTCAGTTCTTTGTTGGTGCATCATGGATCCCAGAATCAAGCCCAAACAAACAGCCTGACCATGAAGGAATTTCTTTTCAGTCTGGGCCTCGAGTGCATAAAAAATGAAATGTTCAACACCCTCGATGTGCCGTGGATTCCACCCTGCGGCATGATAGGAAGCACCTCCCCACCTCAGAGCATCAACCATGATTTCAATTCCTCGAGGCGTTAGATTCTTGATTTCTAATAAGGAATTTAGTGCAGTTTCCGCTTTTTTTAACGAAATTTGGGCAAGGCTTTCATCATACGGCCAGCGTTTTTCGCATTTCTCCAAAGTTGCTGCATATTTCCAGTCCATCACACCCGTGTAAAAACAGAAGATGTCCCCGATCCCACCAATATTTAGTAATCTTGGAGCAGCATCAATAATCCCGTAATCGATATAAATTGATTGCGGAATTGCCCAGCCAACATAGCGCACAATGTTTTTTTCACGAACTCCAGCGCGATGACCAAACACAGCATCGACTGAGAGGGAGGTAGGAAATTGAAACAGCGGTTTGGTGAGCCGCCAAGAGAAATACTTGGCCACATCAATCGCTTGGCCCCCACCAAGCCCAACAAATGACGCAATATGGCCGAATTTGAGAAGTTCTGTTTCCAATTCACTGCGTTCTAGGGTTTTCACAAAATAAACTTCAGCACTTCGGGGTAGCATTTTTTCAAAAATTGGCCATAGATCTTCCATCGTCACCACCAGCATCTTTGGTAACACAAAACCATCTAATTCTGCTAAAAGATTACGTCCAAAGATGATGGGAAAGTGGGTGATGTTATTTTCTTGAAAAGGCATTTTGAAATTATCCTTTGACTGCGCCAAGGGTAAGCCCCTTGACAATATGTTTCTGGGCAACTGCAGCGAACAAAAGCATTGGGATGATGGCAATAATTGAGGCTGCTGTCATTGCTCCCCAGTCGAGTGCTGCATATCCCCTAAAGCTTGTAACCCCCAACGTAACAGTTTGGGCATTCGAAAAGGTCAACCCTAGTGCTATCGCTAACTCGTTCCAGATCCAAATCGCGTTGAGGATTGCTGTCGCCACCAAGCCGGGCAGGGTGCAAGGTATATAGATGCGAGTGAGAATTTGCCAATGAGAGCAACCTTCAATTCGTGCCGCTTCATCAATGGCAGGATTGATTTCCCGGAAAAAGGAACTGAGCAGCCAAATTGACAAAGGCAAAACGTGAACCTGGTACATCAGAGCTAGACCAAAATGGGTATCGTAAAGACCTGCCCATTGATAAAGGGAAAACATTGGCAGGACAAACAAAAATTCAGGCAGCATGTAAGCTAAAATTAACCAAATACCCACAACATTTTTTCCCCTTAACCTTAGCCGTACCAGGGCATAAGCTGTGGGAAGCGCAATCGCCAAAGAAAGGGCAATTCCAATCAAGGTGATGATTATTGAGTTGAAAAATGTGTCCTTAAAAGTGTCGTGATTCCAGATTTTGGTATAACTTGATGCAACAGGTTGAAAGAGCCAAAGAGGTGGGTTGGATAGGCTGTCCCGTTTTGATTTTAGTGATACCGTCAACACCCAATACACCGGGAACAGACTGAACAAAATCATGCTACCCGTGAATAGGTAGGCCCAAAGTTTTGAGAAGCGAACCTGGATGGTCTGACGCCACATCAACTAGACTCCACTTTTCTTTGCAGAGACTGAAGTGCAATAGAAACCGAGAGAATTAGCAACGAAAACAAGATCATTGTCGCCATCGCTTTCCCAATTTGCTGATAGCTATAGGCAGTGCGATAGACAAAGGTTTGTACAACTTCTGTGGCAAGACCTGGCCCTCCGCCAGTGGTACCAAAAACGATATCAAAAACTTTCAAGGTATCAATGATGCGAATAATCACTACCGTCAAAAGCAGCGACCGCAGTATTGGAAAACGAATTTTCCAAAAAATAGTAAATTCACTTGCTCCTTCAACACGAGCAGCCTCAATCGGATCATTCGGCAAGCCTCGCAATCCTGCAAGCATGATGACGAATACAAATGCGGTTTGCCACCAAACATCAACTGCAACAATTGATGACATGGCTGTTTTGGTGGCACCATAAAAAGCAGAGGGACCAATTCCAAAAATACTAATGAGATGATTGATAATGCCCAGAAAGGGATCAAACATAACTTTTGACATCAGAGAAACTACAATCCCTGAAACCATAAGCGGCAGCATTAGCATTGCTCGAATCAACTCAGTTGGAATTCTTAATTTTTCTACCTGAACTGCCAAATAGAATCCGAGTGTAATCTCAATTGCAGTCGCTGAAATTGCAAAGGTGATTGTGTTACCAATAACTACCCAAAACTCAGGATCTGATAACAAATTTAGATAGTTTTCAAATCCTACGTAGTCTAATTGATTGCCCCAGTTCCAATTGGTCAGGGAAACAATCATTCCGAAACTGACTGGATAGACGGAAGTAAAAATCAACGTTAGCAGGCAAGGAAAAATGAACCAATAGGCAGAGAGGCTGCCAAGGGTCTGGAGAGCCTTAGCCATCTTAAGTTTTTACAGGGGGATTTTTTTAGCCTGGCAGCAGACAACTACCAGGCTAAGATAAATTATTTTGAAGCCATTTTTACGAAGTCCGCCTGCGCAGCAGCTCCAGCTGAAGCAGGACTTTCACCACCGTAAATAGCTTGAATTACATCAACAATTCGCAGAGCGAATTCGCTCCAACCAGCTTTTTGAACCACTGAAGTTTGTGAGTTCGGCATTGCAGCAAATACCGCTTCTACGTAACTTTTTGGGAAACTTGCTGCATAATCAGAATCTTTCCAAGTTGACAAACGAGGTGCTCCACCGTGAAGCTTGCCGATCGCTGAGGCGTTTTGACTATTGGTCATGTATTGAATGAAATACCATCCAGCATCTGCATTGCTGGCATTTTTGGGAATTCCAAAACCCCACTGCCAATGAGCCGTGTAAGGTTTCCCCTCTTCATTATCTACAGGTATCACTGAGTAACCAATTTTTCCTGCGATCGGGCTATCCTCTGGATTCTCAAATCCAGGTGCAAATAAGCTAGCATCAATGAAGAACGCGGCTCCTCCTGCCATGAAATGTTGGGACGCATCTGGCCAATCCATGGATTGAATGTTGATTGGTCCTGCTTTCATCAATTCAGCATAATTCGCTAAGCCTCGTACGATGTCTGGATCATTCATCCTTGGCTTCGACCAGTCTCCTGTAAACCAAACGTTATAAGGTGCAGAACGATCAACTGATCCAACAGAATTGTTGACTATTCCTGTAATTGTATCAATCAACGTGTCAGAGCGAATCCCTCGCATCACAGCTCCAGAAACAGTTCCCCCACTGGCTTTCTTGACTTTACGGGATGCAGCCAGCAATTCAGGCATGGATTTAGGCATCTTCCCATCAAGATACTGATTCACATAATCTAAATTGGCGAACAGGATATATGTCTCAAAGGAGGCTGGAATCCCATGGTACTGCCATTTGCCATCGACCATGTACTTTGTAGCATCCAAAAACCCCTCTGGTATATCTGCCAAATCATAATCAGGGGCCGTGTGATCTTTGCTGTCAAGATAACCCTGAAGCGAGTGAACAAGTCCATTTGTGTGCTGGGTGTACGCTGTTGAATCCATTGGTAAGAAGTAGACATCCATCTGGGAATTACCACCTGAACCGCGTAAGGCTACCTCCATCCGGTCAAAATAGAGATCCTCCGCCATAGTCTGTAATTTAACATCAATGCCCGTGTCAGATTCAAAATTGTCTAATACAGCTCGAACGCCATCGGTAACAGGATGTTCAGGCATCATAACTGTGATAGATTGTCCAGAAAATCTTTTCCAATCAAAATCAGCCAGTGCTAGTGTCGCACTAGCAATCAGAGCAAAGCTCCCGATGACCCCAACTCCGAAAAATTTGAAAAGGGTCTTGTTAAGAAAAAAACTCATTTTCACTCCAAATTAGAATTAAGAAAACCGTCAATGATTTAACCAATTTTGACTCATGTCGAGGTGCGTGATAGTTGATTTAAAAGAGTTAGTCAACACTCATATTTGGATAGGTTTTCAAATATACTCAAAACTTGGTATTTGGTTTAAATTTTCGATAAATATTTTTACTAGACAAAATTTGGAATACCAAATACCTTTCACCGCTCTTTACCATTCTCAAAGGAGGAAACATGAAGAAACTATTCACGAAAGCTTTAGCAGCAATGATCCTGCTCGGGGGCACACTAGCAAATGCTAGTGACTATCCAAACAAAACTGTGGAGGTAATCACCCATGCGGGAGCGGGTGGGGGGACTGACGTTACAGCTCGCATGATGATGCTTCGCGCACGCAGAGTGTTGGGCCAGGACATGGTCGTTGTTAACAAGCGGGGCGGTGGCGGCTCTGTAGCCATGGATTACTATTTAAAACAGCCAGCTGATGGCTATTCAATTTTAACCTTCACTATTGGACACGCTGCTGAACTAGCAAAAAACAAAACCAAGATGACACTGGATGATGTCCGCCCAATCGCCAGAGGAACAGATGACCCCCAAATTTTGATGGTACGCTGTGGAGTCTATAACGATGCTCAGAGTTTCGTAAATGCCCAAATGGATTCACCGTTGACCTATGGCACAACACACCTTGGCAATATTGATGACGTTTCCGCATTCATGTTTACAAAGCGTGGGAACTTAGCTACCCCAAAAATTGTACCCTTTGATGGTGGTGGTGAATTGGCTACCCAATTGGTGGCAGGCGCAGTCGATGTCGGTGTTTTAAATCTTGCAGAAGCTGGAGCCCAAATCGAAGCAGGAGATATCTGTCCGATTGTTGTTCTTGCTGACGAGAGAATGTCTGCTATCTCAGATGTCTCGACTGCAAAAGAGTTAGGTATCCCTGTTAGCTTTTCAACTGTCAGGGGGTTTGTCGTCCACAAAGATGTTCCAGATGATGTTGCTAAGAAGATTGAAGATTCCCTTGTCAAAGCCATGAAGCACGGTGTATATCAAGGTTTCCTCACCTCTGTGGGCTTAGACGCCACATCAGTAGCCGGATCTGATGTATGGGGTAACCAATTGCAGACAATGGTTACCGATATGAAAGATGCCCTTACTGAATTGGGTTTTATTCAATAATTTCTGTCTTTGTACCCTATTTCTTTGGGGTACATCCTCCCTCGTTAGCTCTCTACGATGACTGTTCAATCCAAAGATTCAGACACTAGTTCACTTAATACCAGTCGATGGTTGATCCCCGGATTGATCATCTTGTTTTGTATAGTTGCTTTTTATTTCACTACTCAATTTGATCGAGTCCCGGAGATCCTCAAGCGAGGGATCCAACCATCCGATTTTCCACAGTTAATTCTTCTGTTGCTGACAGCACTTGCATGCCTGCTCCCCTTTGAAAATATTCAATACAACCGGCCAGCTATTCCTCCTTCAGTTTTCATTTCCTTAACGTTAATGATCATTTTTGTTCTTTTGACCCATCTAGATTTCTTTATTGCTCTTGGATGCTTTGGTGGATTGCTCTCCTTCAGCTGGGGTGAGCGCAGATTGGGGGCTTTATTCTTGGTTACCCTGCTTCTTCCAACATTTGTTTTCTTTCTCTTCGATCTGGTCTTTGAAGTCCGCTTCCCACGTGGTTTGTTGACAAATCTTTGGTACGGATAATATTTGGAAGCCATCTTCTCTGGTTTATGGGCCTTAGCTGACCCGATGTTGCTGTTTTTAATTGTGCTTGCAACTCTTGGAGGCATTCTTGTCGGAGCACTCCCAGGTCTGAATGCCACCAATGGGGTTGCTTTGTTGCTCCCTTTTACCATCACGATGGAACCCATTTCAGCGATTGCGGTACTGACAACCATTTATTGTGCTGCAACCTTTGCTGGAGCGGTGACCGCAATTTTGATAAACACCCCAGGGACATCAGCGAGCGCTACCACGTGCCTTGATGGATATCCCCTTGCTCAACGCGGTGAGGCGGGAAGAGCTCTCGGAATGGCAGCTGTTTCATCGACAATTGGTGGAATCATAAGCGTCCTTTGTTTGATGGCAGCAGCTCCTTTGCTGGCTGGTGCAGCTTATAAGTTTGCCCCTCCCGAATATTTTGCTCTGACTGTCTTTGGCCTTTCCATGCTTGCTTCTATTGGTGAAGAGTCTTCCATAAAGAGCATAATGTCTGGGGCCTTCGGAGTTTTGTTGGCAACAGTAGGGATTGATCTGCTAACCACAGTTGAGCGTTTTACATTTGGAATAAACGAATTAACAGAGGGAATTGGCTTTGTACCAGTCATGATTGGGGTGTTTGGAATTGCAGAACTGTTGGCTCAGGCTGGTCAACTGGGAATTTTCCGCGAGAGAATAACCCTGCGTGCGATTCAACTACCAAGCAAAGCGGACTACAAGAAAACTTGGAAGGCGATTTTACGTTCATCGGGAATTGGCACTTTTATCGGAATTTTACCCGCTGAAGGAGCGACTATCGCTTCGATGATAGGTTACAATGAAGCCAAGCGATGGTCAAAAACCCCAGAGGAATTCGGAAAGGGTTCCATTGAAGGTATTGCTGGTAGCGAGGCCGCCAATAATTCAGCAACTGGGGGCGCAATGGTTCCCACATTAGCGCTTGGGATCCCTGGAAGTCCCACAGCGGCCGTAATTCTCGCTGGATTGATGGTCCACGGACTTCGTCCTGGACCAACCATGTTTACCGAGCAGTCAACATTCGTCTTCGCTATTTTCTGGTCCATGCTGCTTGTCAATGTGCTGTTTTTTTTCATCGGCTTGTACGGAGCACGAATCTTCGCTCGTGCCACTTTAATTCCACTGACCATTCTTTGGCCCATGGTTTTCCTTTTTTCCATCGTTGGAGCCTATGCCCTGGACCAGTCCATGATTGATGTCTGGATTGCTCTGATTTTTGGTGTGATCGGATACCTGATGCGAAGGTATGGATTTTCAGTGGTTTCTTTAGCGATCGGCCTTATTTTGGGGGGGATGCTTGAAAAGAGGCTTGGGCAGAGCATGGTGATGTTGGACGAACAATGGTGGTTGATTGCTACAAGACCACTTTCTTTGTTTTTCCTCGTTTTGACGGTTTTGGCTCTGGCTGGACCCGCATTACTGAAAAAAATAAAAAAATTTAAATCATGAGAGTCTGCATTTTGTCAATATGTTTAACATATTGAATACTTAGCATTTAAGTATCTCAAAATTGCTTATCAAGCGTATTACTTTAATTTTTGGATTTAAGATAATCTAATTCAAAAGTTGTAAGAGTAGATGGAAACACTCGACGAATTGAAGAAAGCTTGGCGGCATTTGCTTAATCCTAGAAGGTCACTCGCTTAAGAAGCCGCTGGAGCTCTTGGAGAATTGATTCTGCTCGAAAAGCTCAAGCCAGGCACCCGTGCCAGAACGAAATCTTGCATCCATTCTTAGGATAAGTAAAACCCTACTTCGTAAGGTATTGAAGATTTTGGAGCATAAAGGCTTAGTAGAATACAGCTTGACTCGCAGACCCTTCATGGCAAATCCATCTCCCATAGAGCTGGACGATTTAATTAAAGTGATCGGAGCTGTGAGGTCTCTCGCTGGCGAACTGGCTTGTGAGCGAGCCAATCCCGAGGAGATTGATTCCATATCCAGCCTCGCTGAAGCAATGTCAGCGAAATCAGACAAAATTGATTCACTAGGTTTCTTCAAGATTGACATGGAATTTCATCGGCAATTGGTATTTTCCAGTAGAAACCAAGCTCTGATTGAAACATATCAGCAACATATTGCTCGGCTTTAGAGAGCTCGTTTTTGTCCTCCCGTAGAATAAAAAGGCGGACTACGACTCCTAACCAACATAATCACATTGCTGATTCACTTCGAAAAAGAGACAGTAAAAACATATCGATAGTACTGCGAACTCATCTTGATACAACGATCAAGAATATTTCTGAAGATTGGGAAGAGAATTTTTTCAAACCCTAAAGAGCAGAACTTATGAAACCACGGATTGCTATGATTCCGGGAGATCCAAGCGGAATCGGACCAGAACTCCTATCTAAGTTACTAGCAGAGCCAAAGCTTTCCCTTGAAGCAGATGTTTTGGTGATTGGTGATAGCCATGTGCTGGAGATGGGTCAACACCAGGCGGGGATGCATAATAACTTTAAGAAAGTGGACCCTTTAAAAGGTGAGTGGTTAACAGCTGAGTCAGGCAGTTTTGCGCTCTATCCCACTCTGACTATATCTAGTAAAGAGGTAAAGATCGCAGAAGCAACTAAATGTTCGGGGGCTTCAGTCCTAAACACATTAAATCTCGCTTTGGATTTTGCAAATGATGGGATCGTTGATGCAGTTGTCTTTGCACCTTTCAATAAGCAAGCACTGCATTTTGCTGGATTGGGACACGATGATGAGCTCCATTATATGGCCACTCGTCTAAAAGTTAACAACTTTATCAGTGAATTAAATACTTTTGATGGAATGTGGACCAGTCGAGTCACAAGCCACATCGCATTGAGAGACGTTGCTGATCGAATCAACGAAAAAAACATTGGTGAAGCCGTCCGCTTGATTCACGGAGTGCTCTATAATTCAGGCATAACCTCACCAAAAATCTCTGTAGCTGCTTTAAATCCTCATGCTGGTGACGGTGGGAATTTTGGGCTTGAGGAAATCGATGTAATTAGACCAGCAGTCCAAACTCTTCAATCAGATGGGGTCCCTGTTGATGGGCCGTGGCCATCTGATACAGTATTTTTGAAAGCCATCGCCAAAGAAGTCGATGCAGTGGTAACGATGTATCATGACCAGGGGCAAATCGCTCTAAAACTATTGGGCTTCAGCCGTGGCGTGACAGTACAGGGTGGAATTCCCTTTCCAGTCACCACACCGGCTCACGGCACAGCTTTTGACATAGCAGGTCAAGGAAAAGCCAATCTTGGTGCAACCCGAGCTGCCTTTGACCTAGCTTGCAAAATGGTCAGTAACTGGGGTTGATTTCAATTTCTTCCCTGATTAATTAGTCCAATAAAACGGTATTCAAGGTATCTTAAAACAATCTATCAATTGCCTTCATGGCTTTGATATCATTTTATCAATTAATTTAGAATGGGTATGGGACTTCAATGATATTACGGGAATAGCTAGTTGGATAAGCTATTTTGCTGAAGTTTTGGTACTCCTAAAGCGTGTAGGGTGCTAGCTTGGTATCGACTAGAAAACGAAGAAGCAATTCTTGAGTGATATTTATTAATTTTATTGATTCGATCAGTTCGTTCAAAACCCGCAGATAATGAGAGATCAGGTAAAAATCCAAGGCAAATGAATGACCAAACTTTTTATAAACTTTTTAAGTCAGCAATCATTAGTTAAATTTTGATCTTCAAACACCTTGGTGGTACCTTAAAAAAGTTCCAACATTATCGCATATTTTCGGGAATGCACCCAAAATTTTAAATTGTTCAAGATTACCATCCGATCAAACTCTAGTAGGGATAGCAGAATAGGAAAAGGTGGTTATTCAGCCTGCGAAAATTCCTCAAGCTTTTGTTGAAATTTTGGAAATAAAAAAGAGCTATCCCTGGAAGTCAGAGTTTAATAGATTCGCTTCTCAGGAGAGTCTCATTAACTAGTGAGGTTACAAGCAAGAAATGTGATGAAACTCAGTTTTTTGAAATTTCGAGACTTATATTATTTAGAATCTGCAAAACATATTTCTTAATTAATTGTTCGGAAACCAAACATCTATTTTTAGCATTGTACATACGCAGTCGGGACACAGTCTGTAAAGCCCAATTTTGTGCCAATAAACATCATATTGGAATGCGTGTGATTCAAATTACCAACTGTATCTCCAAATTCTAAATAAAGTCTATTCTGATAATAAGCTGTCTTCCAACCGATTACCCAATAATTGTTCAAGTCCATAAAAATAGCCATCTGGTAACCAGTCAATAAATCAAAACCAAACTTTTCACTAAATTTAAGATTTTGTCCAGATGCAAGAATATAATCTTTCTTAAAAACGATTAAGCCCAACCCTCCAATCAAATCTACTGTACCTCCGAGGTGCAATTTGTTGGTCATTTCAAATGCTTTACCGTAACCATAAGAAAAATAGCTGTGGAAAACTCGTGTATTTACATGATGATAATTTCCATCTGGATCTTCAAAACTTTTTTCAAAACGAGTATCCAATAGGGCTTGACCGAAAGCCGTTCCATCATCAAACATCTTATGTGCCATCATAAACTCATTTGCTATGCCCTTTACTGTATAGGTACCATCTAAGTCCTTCTCACCGTAATCTCCGTAAGAGTTTCCAAAACCTATCCAGCGCCGTGTTTCAGCAAGTTCTTGTGCAAATAGGCTTTGAAAGGAAACTAGATAAAGAACTGTGAAAACAGTCCATAGCACAACCTTGTCTAGCATCATTAATCACCACAAATATGTTGCAAAATGTAATAAATTTGAAGCATTAAATTTATTACAGGTGTGGTGAATCAAAGCAGGTATCTATATATAACTTTTCTTCAGCACTGCACGTAAGCAGTTGGCACACAATCCACGTAACCTTTCTTAATCCCAATAAAAATCATATTTGAATAGATGTGATTTACATGGGCATCAACTCCACCAAATTCAACGTAGAGTCGATTACGATAAACTGAAGATTTCATACCAACAGTCCAGTAGTTGTTAAAATCCATGTAAACTGCCCACTGGTAACCAACTAAGATGTCACCACCAAATTTGAGATCGAAATTAATTTCTTGACCCGACGCTGTTTTGTAGTACTTGTCAAAAATTGCTAATCCAAGTCCACCGACCAAATCTGCTGTAGCCCCAACTTGGAAAGTTCTCATCAACTCAAAAGTTTTTCCAATTCCAAATGAATAATATCCATGAAATACTCGAGCGTTTATTTGATGATAGTTTCCATAAGTATCTTCAAAGCCGTGTTCAAAACGCGTATCCATGAATGCTTTTCCCAAAGCCATTGAGTCATCAAAGATTCGGTGAGAGAGCATTATTTCTAATGTAATCCCCTTGATTTCTTCACTCTCTTCAACATCACTTTGTCCATAATTTCCAAACGCGTCGCCACCACCTATCCACTTTCTAGTTTCCGCGGGATCTTGGGCGAATACGACGCCAGCGTAAAGGATAAAGAAGTACCCACAAACCAGAACCGACAATGATATATAGAGAATCTTCCG
>MDTD01106232.1_pt1 | contig 30703 bp, 27 predicted proteins | sample 811221 | NCBI WGS metagenome assembly MDTD01 (sample SAMN05326646, study PRJNA326480) | marine metagenome | isolation source: seawater | place: Pacific Ocean: South West | collected 2011 | reverse complement strand
GCGGGCTATCAATTCGACCATCGGGATATCCCATCTAATCTGCGATGACCGCGGTCCCGTCGCGGTGCCGCGAGGCGTGGTAGACGAGCTTCGTGACACGGAGGACGAGCGCGGTCTGGTGCTTACCGGCCGAAACGTACCCTTCGAAAAAGGCGCCGCTGTGCAGATTATGTCTGGCGCCCTCGCCGACCATATCGGCCGGTTCGAAGACACGACCGACGACCAAAGCGTCGTCATCCTGCTTGACCTACTTGGCCGGGAAGTCCGCGCCAGGGTGAAATTGGACGCCATTACCGCGCACGCCTAACGTTCGCGGAACAATTTTTCTCGACGCAGCCGGGGCGAGGCTATTCACCCCGACTGCGGTAGCATGGAAAGATCACAACAAGATGCCTTCAGTAAATTGTATCCGAGATTTTTCAAGCCCACTGCCTGACCTTTCAGGATGTTCTGTGATGATTACTGGCGGTACAGGAAGCTTCGGACGGGCGCTCGTCGAGAGGCTTCTCAAGGACTTTGATGCGAGAAAAATAATCATCTTTTCCCGTGACGAACTAAAGCAGAGCCAGATGGCGGAAGAGTTTCCTGTCGAACTCCATCCGAATGTTAGATTCTTTATCGGCGATGTTCGTGATGAAAGCCGGCTAGAATTAGCTATGAGAGACGTGGACTACCTCATACACGCGGCCGCGATGAAGCAGGTGCCAGCGGCAGAATACAATCCGATCGAATGCATCAACACGAACGTCTACGGCGCAGAGAATATTGTGCGCGCGGCCCTGCGAACAAACGTCTCCAAAATTATTGCCCTTTCTACCGATAAGGCCACGAACCCGATAAACCTCTATGGCGCCAGCAAGTTGGCTTCAGATAAGATATTCGTCGCGGCAAACAACTTAAGCGGCGCAAATGGGCCGAAGTTCGGCGTTGTGAGATACGGTAACGTAATCGGGTCACGCGGCAGCGTCCTTGAGCTTTATAGGAAACTACTCGATCAGGGAGCTGAAAAATTACCGATCACTGACTTGCGCATGACGCGTTTCTGGATCACCGTCGAGCAGGGTGTTGAATTCGTTCTTTCCAGTCTGCAGGCGATTGAGGGCGGGGAGACATATGTGCCAAAGATCCCCAGTATGAAAATCACCGATGTTGCAGCAGCGATCGCTCCCGGACTACCTCACGAGGTAATCGGCATCCGCCCGGGAGAAAAGCTGCATGAAATAATGATATCCGCTGACGACGCGCACCTGACTCTCGAATACCCGGATCGATATGTTATTCTTCCTCCGGGGCGTGGAAACACTGTCTGCTCAGTTCTGGGCGAAGCGCAAACCGTGAGAGACCGATTTGAGTATTCGAGCGATAGAAATTCCGAATGGCTGGATCCAGACGATCTTAATAAAATGATTTCTGGCATGGGTGTCTTGAGATAGAACCTGTGAAACTCAATCTCCCTTACGGACGTCATAGCATAGACGATGACGATATCGCGGCCGTCGTCGAGGTTCTCAAGAGTGATCGACTCACGACTGGTCCAGCGGTCCAAGCCTTCGAAGAACAACTTCGCCGCGTGATGGCGGTTAAAAACGCGGTCGCCTGCTCTAGTGGAACTGCAGCTCTTCATCTGGCTTTGATGGGCTTAGAGGTCGTCGCCGGAGAGAAGGTTGTGGTTCCGAACGTGACGTTCGCGGCAACTGCAAATGCGGTTCGCTACATCGGCGCGATACCAGTAATTTCGGATGTCGACGGCGACACCGGGCTCATGACGCCTGAAACTCTTGCCGAAACACTCGAACGGGCCGCGCCCGTTGCCGCGGTCATCCCCGTGCATATGGCGGGGCAGGTCTGTGATATGAAGGCAATTTTCGCAATTGCAAACCAGCACGCAGCAAACGTTATAGAAGATGCTTGCCACGCGATTGGCGGATTCGTTGAGAGCGGCACGCACAAAGACCCAGTCGGTTCGTGCCGATATTCCTCGGCATCTGCATTCTCATTCCATCCCGTGAAGACTGTTGCTATGGGAGAGGGCGGCGCCATCACGACCAACGACGAAGAAGTTGCCGCACGCATGCGGCGCCTCAGACACCACGGGTTACGGTACCGGTCTGACGGGTTTTTGATTCCGGAGCAGTCCTTTACAGGTGACGATGAAAATCCTTGGTATCATGAAGCTGGGGATCTTGGCTTCAATTACCGGGCAAGCGATATTCAATGCGCCCTGGGTCGCAGCCAGCTCGGTAAGTTAACGCAATTCGTTTTGGAACGCGCCCTTATTGTCGAGACCTATACGCGCCTTCTGGAGCCTCTGTCGCCGGTCGTGCAAACGGTTGTCCAGCCTTCGGAGTCGACAATTGGGTGGCATCTGATGGTCGCGCTGATCGATTTCGAGAGCGCGGGCATCAGCCGGGCCCGGCTAATGAAAGAATTAGAGAGCCGCGGCATTGGGACCCAAGTCCATTACATTCCGTTGCACAGGATGCCCGCCTTTCGGCCATTCTGCGACGGACAATCGTTTCCGGGCGCAGAATCATACTATGCCCGGTGTCTGTCATTACCCCTGTTCTTCGGCATGAAAGACGACGAGGTAAAGTTCGTCGTCGACAACCTCTCGGAACTTTTGTTCGGATAAGCCCAGGCCAGTTCCATGATCGTTGAAACGCCCCTCGCCACGCAGCGGCTGCTGCTCGACACGCTGACGCCGCAAACAGCCTCGGGTTCCTATGCGAGCTGGTTTTCAGATCCCTACGTTACCCGATTCATAGAAGGGGGCCGGGAGAAACCGTCGTCGGAGGAGTTGGAGCAGTACATATCGGGCATGAACGAAAGTCCCTACGATTTGTTGTTGGGCATTTTCATGCAGGATACGCGCACGCATATAGGAAATATAAAGATCGGATCAATCGACCGATTTCACAAACGTGGTGACATCGGCCTTCTGATCGGTGAGCGATCCCAGTGGGGAAAAGGATACGGATCGGAGGCAATTGGAGCCGTTACCGAATATGCGGAAAAGCCGCTCGGCCTGCGTAGAGTATTCGCGGGGTGTCATGCGACCAATGCCGGATCCGTCGCGGCGTTCGTGAAAGCCGGGTTCGAAATCGAGGGTCGCATGCGGGAACACGCAAGAGATGGCGACACATTTGTCGATGGAATTATCGTCGGCAAGCGGCTCGGTGAAAGATGATCTCTGAGTCGGGACCGGATTCGGCCCGGGTTCGCTACTGCGAAAGCCGGCGCCTTCACCTGGTGGGCGGTGGAGGACGGGACAACACGATAGACATAGAAAAAGATATCGTCTCCGACCCAAGCGTCATTGCGGAGCATACACGGCTCGGACAGGCATCCGTCGAGGGGCTCCCCGACCCCTATCCTGACGAGACCGCATTGGAGTTTGCGAGGCGCGACGTCACCGACCTTGTAAACGCACTGGTGAATGTCTGGGCAGACCGCCTGAACTCGCGGCACAGCAAAAATTATTCAGTCGATTTTTGGCGCATGCTGCTTTTGCCCTGGCTTTGCGAGATCGTTCAGCGGACTCATGCCCGTTGGCGGTCACTGGAGCTGATCGCTGCGGAACATGCGGCGGGTTCGGTGCAAGTCAGAACCATAGAAACAAATCATCTATGGCCATTTTTAGACGTAAGGTCATTCCAAGAGCATCTCTATCATCACGAGAAATTCGGCTGGTGGCTCGATTCCGTTTTGCTAGATCATTTAAGTTCCCCTGCATTCAAAATTGAAGTTATCAGAGTTGATCCCGAGCTGCCCGTCCCTAAAGCGTCAGAGTCGGGTATCGGCCGAATCGGTTTTCTGCGCCGGGCTAAACTGTCAATTGGGCTGACTGACATCATCGGCGCGCGATACTGGGGGCTGTTTCTGGCGATCTACGCCAGCATGATCGGGGGGCGTGTACAGCAGAGAGATATGCAGCCCCGAACCCTTCCCGATTGGCATCACAAATTTCCCGCAGGTTTTCTTAATGCAATCGATCAAATTCTTACCGCTACCATACCCAAAACCTATACCGATAATTTCCGCACACTCGAAATGCTGGGTCAGTCTTTTCGATACCGAAAAGGTCGGGTCCGTATCGGCAGTATCGACTACTGGAACGATGAGGAAAAAATAGTCGCAGCGCTCGCTAGAGAAGCGGGAGAAAACTTTGCGGTGACGCAGCACGGCAGCTTTTATGGGCAGATGCGATATAATGTTTTGGCGACCGAGGGAGAATATAAGTATGGGAGGTTTTTTAGTTGGGGTTTCGACAAACATGACGATTACGTCGCTGACTTTACTCCTCTCCCGTCGCCCTACCTGGCAAAGTTGCGTGACCGCCATCGACTAAGAAATAACGAGCTTATAATTGTCGGGGATCCCATCCGCTTCGGGGTAACAAGAATTGCGCCTCAGCCCAGAGGCGGAGAATGGCTGAATTACTGTAGTGATACCGTAGAGTTCCTGTCTACTCTGGACGATGAAAAACTCGACAACACCGTTTTCCGCCCGTATGTCAATGCCCAAACGGACATAACGGATGAGCACATCGTTCGAGACTTTCCCCAAGTCGGGCGGCTCGAAGGTGATCTGCATGCCAGAATGTGTAGTTGCCGCCTCCTAGTTCTTTGCAGCCCGAATACGACAATGATTCTGGCGATGGCGGCCAATGTGCCGATGGTTGCTTTCTGGCGACCCGAGTACTTCTCTCTCAGCCCTACAGCCCAGCCTTTTTTTGAAGAACTCCGCAGCGCAGGAATTCTATTTCACTCACCGCGCGAGGCCGCGAGCACCGTAAACGGAGTGTGGAAACGCTCTTCAGAGTGGTGGAGCCATCCGGTACGACAGTCAGCCCGCCGAAACTGGAGCAAACAATTTGCTCGCTCTGACCGCAACTGGCGATCGGCTTGGATCAGAGAAATCCTGAAAACTGCATATCCCTCAAAGAGAGAAAAATGGTGCCGATAGGTTCGAACCCGAATGTCGACTACGATTCGATCGTTGTTGGTGCCAGCCCTACCAGTTTGTTTGAAGCTGCGGCAATGGCAGAAGCTGGGAAACGCGTTCTAGTCGTAGATCGCTCCGACAAGGTCGGGGGGGCTTGGTCAACTCTCTCTTTCGAAGATTTAGGTATCGTCGAGTGCGGCACACACTATTTGGTTGATTTGCCTAACGTATACCCGTTCATGGAAGAACTGCCTGGGCTTGTTTTAACTCTTTTGGAACCACCACCAGAGTATGTCTTAGCAAGATCAATTTTAGGCTTCCGTCGAGTCAGTTTTACAAGAAAATGGGGTTCTCAGGTATCACCGCGGCTATATCGAGGAGAGTTTTCCTGGCGATCTTTGCGAAACTTGATCAGTCCATACTATAGATCCGCGATGGGAATCCTCAGCCCAACGCCTCGCCGCAAACCATTCAAATATATTGTCGGTGGCACCCCGGCTCTCGTCGAAAGTCTGGAACACGTTGTTCGGCTTGGGAATTTTGACCTTAAACTCAATGGAAAGTTGGATGATGTCGAGATAGATACGATCTCTAGTTTGGTCAAATGCCGCATTAACGGCGATATGGTTTGCTCAGGCGAACTCTTTGTGCCCGGGTCAGCTAAACTCACTCATGTGTTGATAAATGGTATCGATACCCAGTTGCCGGGTGAGGTTATTGAAAACGTTCAGGTGCACTTTTTGGTTGACGGTGCAAAAGAAAAAAAGATGTCCTTCGTTCAATTTTCCGGGTCGCAATTTGCCGAAATGGCTAGTGATCTGACAGAGTTTTATCGCCCAAACACAGAGCGTCCGAATTCTCGTCTTTTATCTGCCTATGTTCCTTCGGACGTGCCCCGGACCCGGTCCACTGTGGAAGCCATCATTGCCGAATTAAAAGAAGCCGGTCTGCTCGAGGAACAGGCCAGGCTCGTGGACTTCTATTGGACACTAGTGGAATTGCCCCAAAGGTCGAGAGAAGAGCTGGATAAAATTTCAAATCTTGGGCAAGGACTGATCCGAACCCTATATACGCATAGCTTTTCCATGGCTGTTTCGCACAATGCGGCTAAATGGCAACCGGCGATACAGGAGATCACGAGTAGTTTTGAAGCTGAAAGCTCTAATCCGCTCTCAAACGCAGAATATGGTAAGGCGTGATCGAGCCACCAAAACTTAGCTTGAAATATCCGCGCTTCGGACTGTTTATCCCTTCGAGGTCGGCTTCTGGGAAACCGTCTCGTTCCATATCCTGAAAGGCATGCCACAGGACTGCAGTACCAGTGTGGCCAGAGCGAAGGGTAGGATCGTTTGCACCATATAGATAATACGCCCGTTTTGAGTCCACTCCGAAAATCGCCACACTACCGACAGTCTGGCCAGGCTCCGAGCACTGGTACATCCGCAGTCGCCCGCCTGCCTTCAGCCGGTCGACGGCGCTCAAAATTTCTCTCATCTCCTCAGGCGGCGGGGTCAGGTTCTGCACCTCGAATGTCTTCCGGTATAGCTCTTCGAACACGCTGGCGTCATAGCTTTCCCGCGTCTCAACACCCGCCTTCAAAGCGTAGCGAATTTCCTGTCGCCGGGATTTGTTGCATGCGGCATAGACGGGATTATTGTTCAGGTCTCTTTCTTGCGCGCCTGTAATCTCGACGACGCTCGTATAACGCAGGCTGATATCGAATTTATGCTTTTCGGTTCCGTAGTTGTGCCAAACAAACGGCCGCAGGTCGGACATCGTGTAATGAACCGACATTTCCAGCCGCCCGTAATGCTCCGACAGATCACGAACAATAGCTGACGTGATACGAAACTCTTCGGACAATCTCTGAGCCTGATTCTGGTTGGGATCGTGCGGAGCAAAGAGAATGCCGTTGTAGACCAGGAGGCCCGCGTGCAAGCACCCGGTCCCGTCCTCCGTCTCCAGCAGCGCGACAGCGGCGACAATCCGTTTGTTTTTTTGGCAGTACCACAAAGATGGGCGAAAACGCGAAGCGCCGACAAACTCCGTCAGAGAAAAAATCGTTCCCTGAGGAGACGCCTCTACGAATTTATCCCAGTCACTATCAGGCTCCGCCTGGGTCAACGAATATGTCGACAGATCCATCAGCCGATCAACGTAGAAACCGTCGTCGCGTTCCATCCAAATTCTTCCATTATTGCAGCTCGAATCTGCTGCCACTGAATAGTAACGATCTTCATGACTGACGAAAAGAATACCGCCAAGACCTATGATCGGGTCTGGGATGAGATTTACGGTCGCAACGAGCAACTCAATCTTTACCCGGTTGATCGGGTTGTCTCTTTCCTGTTCGAAAGCCGGGGTGCTCTGACTTCGAAAGACCAGCCGCTGCGGGTTATGGAAGTCGGGTGTGGCGCCTGCAACAATCTCTGGTTTGCGGCGCGCGAAGGGTGTGACGTTGCCGGCATTGACGCAAGCGAGGCGGCTATCCGCTTCGGGCAGAACCGGTTCGCCGAGGAAGCGCTGACCGGGGATCTCCGCGTCGGAGACTTCACGGCACTGCCGTTTGAGGATTGTTCGTTCGACATCGCGATCAACCGTGCGGCGCTGACGCAAACCGGTCTTTCGTCTGCCAAACAGGCTGTCGAAGAAGTTCATCGCGTGCTGCGGCCTGGCGGGCGGTTCTATAACGAACTGTACGGAACCCGGACAACGGCCGGAGGCAGAGAGGGCCCTGACGGCGTGACTCTGGACATAACCGGACGTCTCGCCGGCGTCGGTCAGATCTGTTTCTACGATGAAGAAAGGATCGATTCCCTGTTCGGCGAAGGCTGGAACATTCTTCTTCAGGAACACCACGAAATTTCCAATCTTCTTGCAGCGCCACACGACATCGTGGGCAACTGGCTGTTGGTCGCGGAGCGGTCCTAATGACCGGAGAAACCCTTCATGGCTGGGCTGCGGATCTTTTTCCCATCTGCCGGAGCTTAACCGGCGACGGCACCCGAGAAACACTCGCATACCTGCGCACCATCGTCCCGGAGATGCAGATTCACGAAGTCCCGTCGGGAACGCAGGCCTTCGACTGGATCGTGCCCGACGAATGGAATATTCGGGGTGCTCTCATCGAAGACGAGTCGGGCACGAAGATCGTCGATTTTGCAGAAAACAATCTGCATGTAGTGGGATATTCCGAACCGGTCGACGATGTTTTCGATCTGTCGGAGTTATTGCCGCGTCTGCATACGCTGCCCGACAGACCCGACACAATCCCGTATATCACCAGTTACTACGAACGTTCCTGGGGGTTTTGTCTGGCGGACAAGGTGAAGAAGTCCCTGAAGCCCGGCCGATATCGGGTGCAGATCGACAGTACGCTTGAACCCGGACACCTGACCTACGGTGAAGTAATTTTGCCGGGCCGGGAAAATACGGAAATTTTGCTCTCCACATATGTCTGCCACCCATCGATGGCAAACAACGAATTGTCCGGACCCGTCGTCACGACGGCCATCGCGAAATGGTTGTCTGAGAAAACCGAGCGACGCCACACTTTTCGGATCTTATTCGTGCCCGAAACGATTGGCGCGATTGTGTATCTGAGCAGACATCTCGAACACCTGAAACGCCACGTCATTGCAGGGTTCAACATCACTTGTGTGGGAGATGATCGCAGTTGGTGTTATCTCCCTTCGCGACACGGGAACACACTCGCGGACAAGGTCGCCCTGCATGTGCTTGGCCACACACACCCGGATTTCATCCGCTACACCTTTCTCGAACGGGGTAGCGACGAGAGGCAATATTGCAGCCCCGGCGTCGATCTTCCCGTATCGAGCGTGATGCGGAGCAAATATGGAGAATACCCGGAATATCATACGTCCGACGACGACCTGTCCGTGATCACCCCGAACGGGCTGGGGGCGTCTCTGGAAGTTTTCAAACGGATGATCGGTTGTCTTGAGAGTAATGCCGTCTTTCGGACGCAGACACTCTGCGAACCGCAGCTCGGCCGGCGCAACCTGATCTCGAATACCGGCTTCGGTCCGGCAAAGATGGGTGAACACCGGCGCAGGCTGTCCAACCTCCTTGCGTATGCGGACGGTAATCAAGACCTGATTTCGATCGCAGACTTGATTGGCGAACCGGTATGGGAGCTGGAAGAGGTCGTCAACGAAGCGCTGGAACACGAACTGATCGCCGAAAGTCCCTGATCATCGGCGGCCCGTTTTCACGCATCGGTTTGGGTGGTGTTCAGTTTGGGCTCGATTATGGAATTACGAACCGTCTGGGCAAACCGCATCTGGAAGAAGTCCGCGCAATTTTCGATGTAGCCGTCCGGAATGGTGTCGAACTGATTGACACCGCTGCTGCCTACGGCGACAGTGAGAGCGTCATCGGAAAGCTCGATGCCGGCGCGCGATTCAATGTCGTTACCAAGTTGCCGCCGATAAAAGGCGGGACGGTCGAGCCAGCGCAAATTGCTCGCCTTTCGAAGTCATTTGCAGCCAGTCTGCAAAAATTGGGCCGGGCCGCCGTATCGGGGCTGCTGATCCACCACGCCGGCCAGCTTGCCCTCGCGGGCGGAGAACGGCTGATCGAGCTGTTGCACGAGATCAAGACAGCAGGCCAGGCGGAAAAAGTCGGCGTTTCTGTATACAATGCCAAGGAAATTGATTTCGTACTTTCGCGCTTTACACCCGACATCGTGCAACTGCCGGTGAGCGTCGCGGATCAGCGGCTTGTCCGCTCGGGGCACCTGAAAACCCTGAGCGACATGGGCGTGGAAATCCATGCACGGTCTCTGTTCCTGCAGGGAACCCTTCTCTGCGATCCGGCCGAATTACCTGCGCCCTTGCAGCCGCACAGAGACCAATTCGAGAAACTGCACCAGCGGGCGGGTGAATGGGGCGTGTCTGCACTGGAACTTTGCCTTGCTTATGCTCTGAACGTGAGTCGGATCGACCGGTTGATCGTGGGCGTCGCCTCGCTGAATGAATTTGACTCTCTTTCAAAGTCCCTGATCAGCGCGGACACCCTAGATGTGAATTTCACAGACTTGTCATTCGGCGATGCACCCATACTCGATCCGTCCGGATGGCAAGCGATGGAGCAAGAATAAATTGGATTCTCCCGATACAACTAAGTCGCAGGCGCTTTTGGCTTCCGCATTCAAGCTGATACCGTCGGCGACGCAGACATTCTCGAAAGGCCCCAACCAGTGGGTGCGCGGCGTGTCTCCCGCCTTTCTCGAACGGGGTGAGGGCGCCTGGGTCTGGGATGTGGATGGCAACAAGTACCTCGACTACCTGATGGCGCTCGGGCCCGTCATTTTGGGCTACGGGAACGAGGCGGTCTGTACGGCAGTGTCCGATCAGTTCCGGCGCGGGCCTGTGTTCAGTCAGATGCATCCGCTGGAGGTTGAAGTCGCGAACCTGCTGGTCGATCGAATTCCCTGCGCCGAAATGGTCAGGTTTGGCAAAAACGGTTCGGACGTGACGGCAGCGGCCGTACGGGCAGCGAGGGCATTTACCGGCCGAGACCGTGTCCTTTATTGCGGCTACCACGGTTGGCATGACTGGTACATTGGGACGACCACGCGCAACGCCGGCGTGCCGGCCGCGATCAGCGATCTCACCGGCAGCTTCACATACAACGACATTTCTTCGCTTGACGCAGAATTTGCGGCTCATCCGAGTGAAATCGCCTGTGTAATCATGGAGGGTGTCGGCGTTGAGATGCCCCATGACGGATTTCTTGAGGCGGTCGCTGCCAAGACCAGAAGTGAGGGCGCCCTGCTAATCGTCGATGAAATCATTAATGGTTTCAGGATTTGCTGGGGCGGGGCGCATGAATATCAAGGATTTACACCGGACCTCGCCTGCTTCGGAAAGGCCATGGGCAACGGTGCGCCTATATCGGCCGTCGTCGGCAGGTCGGACGTGATGGAGATCTTCGATGATATTTTCTTCTCGGGAACTTTTGGTGGAGACGCTGTCGCTCTGGCTGCTTGCAAAGCCACGATTGAAGAAATCGAACGGCAAGGCGTTTTCGAACATGTCTGGTCTTACGGGTCACGCCTGACCGCGGGCATAGAGCAACTGACGGGTCGGTACGGGCTCGCGGACGATCTGAATTTAGTCGGGTTTGACGCCCGTAGCATCCTTGTATTCCCGCACGAAGATGAAGCCGAAAGCCGGCTGCGACGAAGCTTTTTCATGCAGGAGTGCCACAAAAGGGGGCTGCTTTTTTTTGGGGTCCATCTGCCGACGGCCAGTCACGGAGAAGACGAACTGTCCTTCACACTGGAGATCTACGATCAGGTTTTCGCAAAATTCGCCGCCGCATTGCAAGCTGACGACTTCGCCGAACGAATGGAAGGCAAGGTTGTTGAGCCGATATTCCGCAAACCCTGATGACCATCGTATTTCGCGCGGACGTATCGAAGAAGCTGGGGCTTGGTCATGCGATGCGATGCCTTGCAATTGCGCACGAGATGCACGAAACGGGGCCCTTCTGCCTGGTCGCGCGGGGAAACACGGAGGTGCTTGAAGTGTTGCCGGGCGAAATGTCAGACCAATGGGCAATTACGCTGGTTCCGCCGGCTGCAGACGACCGGGAAGACGCACGGATTACCGCAGCGGTCGCGTTAGAACTCGATGCGGAGCTGATTATTTCAGATTTGTGCAGCACCGCATATATCGAAGAACCCAACCGTTTGTCAGGCTACCACCTAGATCTAAAGTCAGAGAATGCGGCAACGGTCTTGAGTATTGAGGATTGCCGCATGACGGCGTTCTCAAGCGATATTGCCGTCATCCCCTATGATTGCGGCGATCCGTCCATCGCTGATCGGGCCTCCCATGGAAGCCGCGTTTTTGCGGGCCCGGAATACTACATCTGCGCCCCGCAGATCATTCGCGCGAGACACACCCGTAACATCCGAGATGAAGCGACCAGGATCCTGATAGTTATCGGCGGGAGCGACAAGGAAGGCGGATCGCTAAAAATCGCAAAAGCTCTGCAGAACGAAACTTCTTGGCGGCCGGAGCTGCGTGTCATCGCGGGGCGCGGGCTTACGGCAGAACAAAAATACGAGCTCGAAGAAATTTGCACCCGGTTGCCCGATTTTCATCTGGTTGAATTTACCGACAGCATTGCCGACCATCTGGTATGGGCGGATCTCGCCGTTGTCGGGGAGGGTTTGATGCGTTTTGAGGCCGCGATCACCGGCACGCCGAGCATCACCATATCCCAGTTCGAGCATGATAGCGACGTTCTCGCTCGATTTTATGCCGCCGGAACAACCCAATACTTGGGCTCGGTACACTCTCTGGAACCCGCGGAAATTGCGGATGGAATCCGGTCGCTGGCACAAGACCCCAAGCACCGGCGCGATCAGATGCAGCGGGGCATGGCACTTTATGACGGGCTGGGTGCGGCGCGCCTTTCGGCGATCATCCAGTCTCTTATAGAAAGCGAAAAACAATGACTGTTTTGGATGCAGACTCACTCGCGAAACGGATTGACGACGACGGATCGCCGGCCGTCATAATCGCGGAGGCCGGGTCAAACCACGACGGCTCCTTGGACAGGGCGAGGGAACTCGTAGATGCGGCCGCGTACGCGGGGTGCGACGCGATAAAGTTCCAGTTGTTCAGCGCCGAAGAACTTGTCAGCAAAGAACATCCTGCCGTCGAGATTCTGCGGTCGGTCGAATTCCCGAGATCGTGGACTCACGACCTTGCTGACTATGCCCAGCAACGCGGCATCGCGTTTTGCGCTTCGCCCTTTGATGCCGAAGCGATAGATATGCTGGCAAGCGCGGGGGTGCCGTTCTTAAAGATTGCATCGCCGGAAATACATGATCTACCGCTCATCCGTCATGCCGCGAGCACCGGACTGCCGCTGGTCATCTCAACCGGGATGGCGACCGTGGCAGAAGCGCAGATCGCGCTGGAAGCGGCGCGCGAAAAGGGGGCGAAGGACGTGTGCATGCTTCATTGCGTCTCCCTTTATCCAACGCAACTGGAGCACGTGAACCTAAGGATGATGCCCGATCTGGCGGCGCATCTGTCCATACCCGTTGGGCTGTCCGACCATAGCCAGAGCAAAACTGTGCCGGCGGCGGCGGTCGCCTTGGGCGCACGCGTCATCGAGAAGCATTTCACGCTTAGCCGCGACCTCCAGGGTCCCGATCACGGTTACGCCATGGAGCCGGGAGAACTGGCCGAAACGGTTTCCGCCATCCGGGAAGTCGAGAGCGCGCTCGGAAGCCCCGTTAAGCAGCCGCTATACGACGTTGAAGATATATCCCTCAATAACAAAGCCTATGTCAGCGCCACGGACATCCCCGCCGGCTCGGAAATTACAGAAGCAATACTCAAAGTGAAAAGAGTACCGGGAGGAATAAGACCCTCCGCGGCGGACACGCTGATTGGACGGGTCGCGCGCACGGCAATTCCGGCGGACACCGTTATCACGCCGGATATGATTTGACAGTGAAGCCAACCGAAGTTTCGCGCGACTATTATGAACGCGCGCTCGCCGAATTCGGAGACGATCCGCGTGGAGTCAACTGGCGGGACAGTCAGTCGCAAGAATTGCGATTTCAAGTTCTCACTGAAGTTGGCGATTTGTCGGGTCGTCGCCTGCACGATGTAGGGTGCGGATTGGGTCACTTGCACAGCTGGCTCCGCCAGCGTCAGCCGGATGTCGATTACGTGGGCTCGGATATCTCGGAAAAGATGATCGCGGGAGCGAGGGCACGTTCGGTCGACGCCGCGGAATTTTACGTAGCCGACATTCTGGATGACGGCCAGCAGGCGCCCTGGATGCGCGCTGACTATGTCATCAATTCAGGAGTCTTTACGGTCAAATCGACCATACCGGAGAAGCAGTGGCGTACGTTTGTCCATGACATGGCGCGTGCCATGTTCGGCGTTGCCGAAAAAGGAATTGCTTTCAACCTGATGACATCCTTCGTGGACTACCGGGACGATCATCTGTTCTACGAAGACCCCGATGCGATCCTTGATTTCTGCGTTTCGGAACTCAGTCGTAAGGTCGTCATCCGGCACGATTACCCACTCTGGGAGTATGCAGTGTATGTCTACAAATAGACACGGCCGTGGCCGCGGGCGCACATGACGCGGCTTGTTATTTTCGGTAACGGCGAAATTGCCGAACTGGCTCATTACTACTTTTCGACCGACAGCGCGTATCTGGTCGAGGGCTTTACCGTGGACGCCGAATTCCTCGAGACAGAAAGCTTCTGCGGTCTGCCACTCGTGCCATTCGAGGAACTTTCGCAGTCCCATCCTGCGGAAGAATTTGATCTCTTCATCGCGCTTAGCTACGCCAAACTAAACCGCGTCAGACAGGCCAAGTTCGAACAGGCGCGCGAAATGGGCTACAAACTGGCCACGTACATTTCTTCAAAATCCGCGTGTGCTGAAAACGTCGCGTTCGGCGAAAACTGTTTCGTGCTCGAGAACCAGACCGTTCAGCCGTTCTGCCGTATTGGTGACAACGTCACATTGTGGAGCGGAAACCATATCGGTCACCATTCAACGATCGGCGACCATACGTTTGTCTCTTCCCACGTGGTCATTTCTGGACTTTGCACCATCGGGGCGCGCTGCTTCATCGGCGTAAATTCGACAATCCGGGACAATTGCGCGATTGGCGACGAGGTCATGATCGGAATGGGAGCCAAGATCACCGTGAATTTAAATGACGGTGCCGTGGTCCTGGCGGATACCGACGAACCGCTGGACGCGGAAGACCGGCGGGCAAGGGCAATCAAGAGATCGTACTTCGGGATTTAAAGGTGAGTGCCCGATGGAGAAAATGCGGCTTGATTTTCGAGCCCGGCGGCAAAGCGCACTGGCTGCGGACGCATGCATGGGTCCCGACGCCGCAGTATATTGGAGACGGATACGTTCGGGTATATTTCGCCGGCAGAAACCAGGACAATCGCAGCCAGATCGGGGCTTTCACGCTTCATCTCGACAAGCCGTCTGAAATACTCGACCTTACGTCCGAACCGCTGATCGAACTGGGACCCTTGGGAACGTTCGACGATGCCGCCCTTCTGCCGAGTTGCATCGTCGACGACGGCCCCAGAAAGCTGCTCTATTACGTTGCCTGGATGCAGGGTAGGCGCGTTCCTTTTCATGCATCTCTCGGACTGGCCATCAGTGAAAATGGTGGCACGACATTCCGCAAATGGGCGCCCGCCCCCGTGATGGACCGGGATGCGACAGACCCCATATTCGTTGCGTCAGCAGATATCCGAAAAGAAGGACCGCTTTGGCGGTGCTGGTACACGTCCAATACGAAGTGGCGCGTGACGGAAGAAGGCCCCGTGCCTCGATATCACATCAGATACGCGGAGTCTCGCGACGGTATTCATTGGGAACGCCACGGCCGCGTCGCCATCGATTTCGCTGACGACAACGAATACGCGATTTCGAGGCCATGGGTTGCTTACGCCGATGGCCGGTACCGGATGTGGTATTCCTATCGAGGGCACAGCTATCGGATCGGCTATGCGGAATCGGCTGACGGGCTCGAATGGGAACGCATGGATGACGCCGCAGGCATTACGGTGTCGGATAGAGGATTCGATTCCGGCATGATCGAGTATGCGGCAGTGATCGAAACAGACGGCCGTTCGGTGATGTTCTACAACGGCAACAAATTCGGATACGACGGAATAGGGATGGCAATTTTCGAATGACCGTCGCGGCGATTATGCAACCCACATACCTGCCTTGGGCGGGTTACCTCGCCATGATCGAAAAAGTGGATATCTTCGTTTTCCTGGATTCTGTGCAATTCGCCCGTCGGTCGTGGCAACAGCGCAACCGGATAAAATCCGCAAACGGAGAGCTGATGCTGACGGTGCCAGTACACAGAAAGGGGTTGCGGGACCAAAAAATCCAAAACGTCAGGATAGAGCGGGAAGCGGGATTCGCAAACAAACACATCGCGGCGATCGATATGAACTACCGCGGCAGCGCGGCCTTCGACGCTGCGTCGCCCGAGCTGTACACGATCCTGTCCAACGGGCATGAAAAGTTATGCGATCTATCTCTTGATGTCATCGGCTGGCTTATGGTGAAGCTCGGCTGCAACACGCCGACGGTCCGCAGCTCCCAACTTGCCGCCACGGGGAAGAAAGACGCGCTGCTTCTGTCGATTTGTCGAGAAATAGGCGCGGACACCTACCTTTCTGCGCCGGCGTCGCGGGAATACCTGGATGCATCGCAATGCTTCCCCGGGTCGGGTGTCGAGATCGAATATCACCAATACGATCATCCGGTTTACCCGCAATTGCACGGCGCCTTCATATCTTCGCTTTCGGCGATCGATATGCTCTTCAACTGCGGTTCGTCGTTTCGCCAGACATTGCTGTCGGGACTGCCGAGATGACGGCGCTGTGCGTTATCCCGGCGAGAGGCGGCAGCAAGAGGATCCCGTCGAAAAACACCATGGCTTTCATGGGTATTCCCATGATCTGCCACTCGCTGAACACCGCTGCAGAGTCCGATCTGTTTTCGGAAATTCATGTCTCCACCGAAAGCAAAGAAATCATGGCCGTCGCGGAAGAAGCAGGCCGGAAACCCGACTTTCAGCGACCGCAGGAACTAGCGGATGATCATACGCCGCTCATCCCAGTGCTTCAGTGGGTTCTTGACGAGTTTAGGCGCCGCGGCCGGACATTCGACAGTGTTTGCCTACTGATGAGCTGCGCACCACTTTTGAACAGCACGGATCTGCGTGCCGCATACGGGATGTACGAAAAGCACGGCGGAGAGTTCCCTGTTTTAAGTGCTGCGCGTTTTCCCGTGCCGGTTGAATGGGCCTATCGCCTGGACGAAGAAGAGTTTCTGATCGCGCGAAAGCCATCGGCGCTGACGGCGCGTTCTCAGGATTTGACCGACGCGTTTTACGATGCGGGAATGTTTGCGATTTTTCCAACGGAGCTCTTCTCAGACGGCAGCTATAAAAGCGACCGGCCAATGCTGGCGCATCAGCTGCCGGCATGGAGAGCTGTGGATATCGATACGGAGGAAGATCTTTTGCTGGCGGAAATACTGGCGAGGGGCATCCGCTCCCTGAACGAGGACGACGACGCGCGCGAACGCGTCGACGGCCTGCAGAATCCATCGTCGTCCCAATGAAGCATGTCGCTGTTATCCCGGCGCGCATGGGGTCTTCGCGCTTCCCCGGAAAGCCGCTGGCGCCCCTTCACGGCAGGCCGATGCTGGAACATGTCTTCAAACGGACGGCACTATGTCCTGACCTGGCAGAAGTGGTCGTAGCGACCTGTGACCGGGAAATCGCGGACGCCGTTTCTGCGTTCGGCGGCAAATCCGTAATGACGGCGGATACCCACGAACGGGCAAGCGACCGTGTCGCGGAAGCGGCCCGTGAACTCGACGGGGATGTATTTGTACTGGTGCAAGGCGACGAACCGATGACGCACCCCGAGATGATCCGCGAAGCGCTTTCGCCTTTTGAGAACGGCGAGAATGTCGACTGCGTGAACCTGACGAAGCGGATTACCAGCGTAAGCGAATTCAGAAACTCCAATACGATCAAAGTGGTGATGAACAAGTCTGGCGACGCGCTTTATATGTCCAGGTCGGAAATCCCGACCCTAACGAACAACAAGTTCGACGACCTATATGCGTATAAGCAGGTGTGCATTATACCCTTCACCCGCGCGGCGCTGTCGATGTACGAAAGCCTCTCGCCGACCGCGACGGAAATCGCGGAATCGATAGACATGATGCGATTCATTGAACACGGAAAGACCGTACGCATGGTCGAAACCGCGCACGAGACGCATGCGGTTGATACCGAACAGGATCTCCAGCTAGTCGCCGAATTGATGGAGACAGATCCGCTTATAGCGGAATATTAGCCGACATGCCGTATCGCGTTCTTGTTTCAGCCCCCTATTTCTTGCCGGTCGTCGACGAGTTCAAGACGTATTTCGACCAGCATGACATCGAAATTGTCATCGCCGACGTAGAGGAGCGGATGGAAGAACACCAGCTTCTGGAACTGATCGCGGATGTGGACGGCGTACTTTGCGGAGACGACCGATTCACCGCAAAAGTGATGGATGCCGCGCCCCGTTTAAAGGTCATCGCGAAATGGGGAACGGGCATAGATTCCATAGACGCCGATGCCGCATCGAACCGAGGCATACGCGTCTGCAGAACGCCGGATGCTTTTACGCACCCCGTAGCGGATTCGGTTCTCGGATACATACTCAGCTTCGCCAGGAATATTCCGTTCATGGACCAGGCCATGAAACGCGGCGAGTGGAATAAAATACCCGGACGGGCCTTGAATGAATCGACAGTCGGTGTGATCGGGGTGGGCGCGATCGGGGAGGCCGTTTTGGAAAGGGCGCGTCCTTTCGGAGCGATGCTTCTCGGAAACGACATTCGGACAATCGATGATTCGATCACCTCTTCCCTGGGTGTCGAGATGACGTCTCTCGATGATTTGCTGAGCAGGTCGGACTATATCAGCGTCAATTGCGATCTCACGCCGGAGTCTCACCACTTGATCAATGAACAAACACTGGGCATGATTCAGCCGAATGCTGTTCTGGTCAATTGCGCGCGCGGCCCAATCATTGATGAAAAAGCACTGGAAATTGCCGTTCGGGAGAAACGAATAGGCGGCGTGGCACTGGATGTGTTCGAAAACGAGCCGCTACCGGGCAATAGCGAATTACGAAATTTTTCGAATGTCCTGATGGCGCCCCACAACAGCAATTCCAGCCCGTCAGCCTGGCAACGCGTTCACCTCAACACCCTGGACCAGCTCGTAGCGAGTCTGAAAGACGCGGAATACAAATGACCGAAACGTCGATTATTGTTCGGGCGTTTAACGAAGCGAGGCACTTGCCGGCGCTGTTCGACGCGATCGATGCGCAAGAATACCGCGATTTCGAAGTCATTCTGGTTGATTCCGGCTCCTACGACCGCACGCGGGAGATCGCTGCGGCGCGCGGCGCTAAAATCTGCAGGATCAGCAGCCATGATTTCACATTCGGCTACAGCCTGAATGTCGGAATCGAAGCGGCGCAGGGAAGATTTATTGTCATCGTTTCGGCGCACACAATTCCGACGGCATCAGACTGGCTAGAGAACCTGATCGCTCCCCTTAAAACGCATGACAACATCGCGATGGTGTATGGGCGTCAAATCGGCGTCGTGGAATCAAAGTTTAGCGAGGCCGAAGATTTCGAACGTATTTTCGGGGTGACCCCAAGAGAGGACCGACCGCGCAAAATTCGTGCCAACAATGCGGCGTCTGCAATAAAGAAAAGCTTATGGGAGAAGAAGAAATTCAATCCCGAGGTGACCGGGCTGGAAGATGCGGACTGGGCGTCGCACTGGCTACGCCGAGGTATGCGAGTTGTCTATGAACCAAGTGCGGTTATCCGACATATTCATGAAGAGAGCTGGCCGCAGATCAGAAGGAGATATTTTCGGGAAGCTGTGGCCGCGCGCCGTATGGGGCTTCTTGGGCGGCGTCATATCCCGCGTGAAATTCTTCGCGAGATTCGCCACCTAACGGCAGATCTGAGACGGTGTTTCTCGCCTCGCGGCAATCCTGCAGCGATAAGACTGTCACTGTTTATCCGTTTTATTGATGTTACCTTATTCAGGTTGTTCAAAATATTCGGCACCTTCGAAGGCCTCGCGGCACGGAACCCCCTATCAACAAAAGAGGCCAGGCAAGCGGCTTTTTTCGACCGCGCCAACCGATCGGTTGTGGTGCACGGACCGGATAAGGCTAAATTAGAAGTTCGGGATCTCCCGACCGTCAAACCCGGCGAGGCACTGATTAGTGTCCAGCATGTCGCAATTTGTGCGACAGATCTTGAGATCTATGATGGTACGCTGGGTTACTATCGTAACGGCACGGCGCAATATCCTATCGTCCCCGGACACGAGTTCAGTGGACGGATAGCAGCATTAGGCACAAACGTGAATGGCTTAAATGAGGGTCAAGCGATAGTTGTTGAGTGCATACAAAGCTGCGGTGTCTGCCCGGCATGTCTTGCCGGAAATCCTATCGGTTGTCCTGATCGGGCAGAGCTAGGTGTTCTTGGGCGCGACGGCGCTTATGCCGAATACCTGACCGTGCCGGCAAAATTCGTTCACCCCGTTCCCGAAACCCTGTCTTTAGACAAAGCGACGTTGACGGAACCCGTAGCTGTCGTTTTGAAGGGCCTAAGACGTTTGGAAACGCGTTTTCCTACCCTCGGCAAACCATGGCGCGTTGCTGTTCTTGGCGCGGGCCCCTTGGGACACATCTGTGCCCGAGTGTTAGCTTACAAGGGCCATGCTGTTACCGCCTTCGACAGAAACGACGCAAGGTTGTCGCTGTTTACTGGGAGCGAGATTTCCGTATCCCCTGCACTTGAGGGGCTAGAGAGATTCGATGCATTAGTGGAACTGACCGGCGACCCGGACGTACTTGATAAGGCTTTAAAAGACAGTCGCGCTAATGCCGCTCTCCTGCTACTTGGATTGCCTTACGGCGAACGCAATTTCTCCTTTGAAGAAATCGCTGCCTACGACAAGACAGTAATCGGCTCCGTTGGCAGTACTGCCGAAGATTTTGACCACGCGATAGATCTTTTGAGGTCGCTGGAACTTAATGAACATCTTAAATGTCGCCTACCGTTAGACAGGTTTTCCGAAGGCTGGGAAATAGCGCGAAACGGAAGGGCGTTAAAAGTGATCCTGGACCTGGCACCATCGGCATGAGGCGAAACCAAGTTGTATTCGTTGCAAAACCCTGTTTACTGAATCTGTTCCGACTGCTAGGCCCGGCAATTAAAGGACAAACAATATACATCTTTGATTCAAGTACGCTTGCCCGGTTTGAATCGGCCTTATTCCCGGGTTTTGAATTTGCGAGAAGATGCCTGTTGAAATTCTCCAACGTTCATGAATTTAGCACGCTAGATGAACGTCTGGCATTTGCGACGTGGTACAGAGATATCATTTTGATTGCTGATCTTTTCGGTCGATCGGAAAGTTGGCTCGACCGGTATTTCGGTTTTGCAGATGTAGATTGCACCCTTCCAGAATATTCGTCCTGCTACCGGGCTATGATTTCGTCAACTATACAATTCAGGCATTTAGAAATTTTTACCGTCGAATGCGTCCGCAAGAAATTCCCGGGTTCTGATCTCCGATTTGTTGGGCTGGATTATGACACGCGGGCCGCCATTATGTGGTTCTCAAAAACTTCAAAGCATACCGGCGGCGCGAATTTAGCAGTGGGAAGACGGATATTGCGGCGAATCTTGAATCTTTTCTTAGCTGGTGTCGTGGGTCTATTCGGTCTGTGCCGGCTTGCGCGGCTCATCGGCTGGCGCGCGGGATCGCCACGGGATTGTTTTCTAATGGCAGACTATATTGCAGACCCTGATGACAACAGCATTTACAAAGCTGCCTGCCCTTATGGTTTGCAGGTTATGGTTCCACGGTCCAGGTCGCTGCCTACGACGGGGCTAAATCTCTCCGACAACTTAAAAATTTGCCAACGCGACGACGGGAGCTTGCCTTTATCGGCACTCCCCGCAGTCGTAGCAACATATGTACGCGCACTATACAGAATTTATATTTCTCTGGGGTGGTTGAATTCACCTACCTTTTTGATCGCCAGCATTTGGCCTTTCAAAGAAACACAGTATGAAAGCTTGTTCCGTAAATATCGCCCGAAGGTGTTTTTCGCTCGCGATCCGTACAACCACGATCACATTTTGCGGCACCGAGCACTCAAAAAAGTTGGCGCTAAACACATTGGCATTAACGTTGGATACCCATGTTACTCGATCCATTTTCCAACAACGCGTTACATAGCCTTCGACACGTTTCTTGTGTACGGGAGGAAACTCTATGACGAGCACTATGCAGATAAGTGGCCTACGGAGATGGAATTATTCCCGGTCGGACCGTTTCGGGCCGATCGAGAACAGTTTAATCGCGCCAAGAAAAAACGCGAGGGCAACGATATAGCGATTTTCACCGGGGTTTTTGTGAGGGAACCGGGTATGATCGCGCTGGTTCGGGGTCTGGCAAAAGCATTTCCAGACAGACGCATTTTTCTCCAAGTAAAGCCGGTTTTTCGGGACCAGCCGATCGGGATTAGCTATGTGAAACAATGTACCGCAGGACTTCCAAACATTTTGCCGGTTACGAATGATGTATACGATATCTTATCTGAGGCAGCCTATTCGATTACCGACCCGAGCTCGATAGTCGTCGAAGCGATGTCATTCGGCGTGGAGAGCTTTCTTGCCGACGTATCGGATTGGCAGGAGACCTGTTACTTTCGCAAATTTGACGAGATTATCGTCACATCCGGCCACGACGCTGCAGCTAAAATCCGAGCGCTTGAGGCCGGAGCGCTGCACTATCCTTGGAAGCGGCTAGACGGCGTGGCGCGCTTGTCAAATGAGTACTTTGTTGACCACATTGAACGTTACTTCGCGGCAATGTCGTGTGATGCCCACGGAACCAAATAATGCGAGATATTTCGATGTCTAAAATACCACGCGAGAAATTCCGCGTCTTAATAGTATACCCCAACTTACCGCTGATGCTGGTGCCGTCAATCGCTGTGGGTCTTTTTACTTCGGTGTTTAAACGCGAAGGATACGAGGTCGATTTATTCGAGACCACGCATTACTTGAACGACGATATTTCTAGTTCCGAAAACCGTGTTGAGATGCTTAACGTCCGCGAATTCGATATTGAGAATGACCTAAACATTCGCGTCAAAACCGACATGTACGGCGATTTCCGCCGCAAGGTTGAAGAATTCAACCCACATTTCTTAATCTATTCTGTCGTGGAGGATGTGTTTCTTCAAACATTAAATCTGATCAAGCAAGTTGACGACCTTGATATTCCACACCTGCTCGGCGGTGTTTTCCCGACATACGCCCCGGAAAAATGCATTGCCCAACCGGAAGTACATATGGTCGGGCACGGTGAGGGGGAGAATGTTGTCAAGCTCGTCGCAGAGGCCGTCCGGACCGGTGGCCGCCTTGATAATATTCCAGGCACTTGGTTTCGCGATCCCGACGGCACTATTCACAAGAATCCCAAAGACACATTAGTCAACATAAACCAGACACGGCCAGACTTCCGGCTTTTCGATGCATCCAGGTTCATGCGCCCAATGGGGGGGCGCGTGTTCAAGATGATACCGGTCGAAACCTACCGAGGCTGTCCGTTCGCCTGCACCTATTGCAATTCGCCAGCCCAGCGGGATTACGCTAAAAGTGAGGGATTGGGGAATTTTCTGCGCCGCAAGACAACCGACGTCTTGCGGTCGGAACTCCAGCATTACATGGAGGAGTTCGAACCAAGCTTCTTTTATTTTGTTGATGATTCCTTTCTTGCCCGCCCTCGGCAAGAGATATTCGACTTTTGCGACATGTACGAAGAGTTCGGGCTACCCTTCTGGTTCAATACGCGATCTGAGACGTGCGAACCAGACATAATGGCGAGACTTAAAGAAGTTGGGTGCTATCGGATTTCGTTCGGCATAGAGGCAGGTAACGAACAGTTCCGCCAGAAGATTCTCCGCCGCAAAATTACGAATCAGGAACTGATTGCGAAATTCAGGGATGTCATCGCCCCTAGCGGAATAGCCTTCAGCCTAAACGTGATTATTGGTATGCCGGGCGAGACTAGAGAACTTGTGATGGACACAGTAAAACTGATTCGATCCATTCCCGGCTTCGATGCATTAACGGTCAGTATCTTCACACCCTATCATGGGACTATCTTGCGCGATGTAGCTGTACAGAATGGCTGGCTCAATTCAGATGTTATTACCCGACACACAACATCTTCTTCTATTCTGAGAATGCCGAAACCCTATTTGTCCGCAGATGAAATTGATGGACTCGTCGCAACTTTCCCTCTGTATGCATATTTTCCAAAATCCGAATGGAGGGATTTACGACGAGCTGAAGTAGAAGATCAGGAAGGTTTAGCCATTCGCAAGCACTTCCAGGATATTTATCGAAGAGATTTCCTGGGAGAAACACAGGACTCAGACAAGATAATGGTCGGCGGAACCGGTTGTCGCAGCAACGACAAAGATGCTTTCCGGGTCAGTCCCACTCGGCTGACTAACGACGAAATAGATCGACTGATCATTCATAACGTGGTCTAACCTGCCGATTCTAGTGTTTTGCTACCCTCAATTCGACAGGGACCGAGTTCATTGGCTACTAACCAAGCATACTCCATTAAGCACCGGTTATTCCGGGGTGGCCTAGCATTTATGCAGCGTGCTGTAAGTTCTTTGTCCACTGATGCCTACATGAAAATGGCAGTGGACCTGGTTGAGGCACTCGATCGAACGGTTCAAGTTGATACATCGGAAGGCCCGATATTATTTCACTGCGATAGCGAAATTGCACGTATACGTGCGCATGGCATGTTAATCCGGGAGCCTGATACGCTGGACTGGATTCGCGGATTCAAGCCTGGTGACACGCTTCTAGATATTGGATCGAACGTCGGCGTGTTCACATTGTTTGCAGCGGTCGCTCGGCAAATAGCCGTCATATCTTGCGACCCACTACCGCAAAATCACTATGCCCTTGCAAGAAATATCGCTTTGAACCACGTCGGGCATTTGGTCACGCCAATTTGCGTTGCGATTAATGACCGATCAGAAGTGGCAGAATTAAGTATTCCGGCTATTGCAGATGTGGCTGGAGGCGCGGGTGCCACATTTGGAGAAACCTTCGACAATTATCGAGGTACTATAGACCCGTCCCATATCCTTAAATCACCAGGAATGTCTGTAGACGGTCTTATAAGCACATTCGGACTCCCGGTACCGACGCACATCAAAATGGATATTGATGGCATTCAAGATAAAGTAATTCGGGGCGCGGTTGGGACGCTCCAAAACCATTTAGTTAAATCCGTTATGCTAGAACTAAATCCACGCGACACCGCAGAAAATGCCGCCATCTACAACTTTATCACCAAAGAAATGAAAGCGGCTGGGTTTAAGCTTAACAAGATCGTCCGCACAACTCCCAATGGTACCGATAACCCTGACGAAAGCCCCACGAACCATTTTTTCAGTCGGGCCCCCAAATAAGCGTGCGCATATTGAGCTCGTGGAGTCACTCTTAACACTACTTTGAATGTAAACGCCTCTCTAAGGCAGGGGCAGGAAGCTAGCTTCACAGGCCGACAGTTAAATTGGGCTCGCCTGCGTTTCAAGCCGCTTGATGGTCGCATCGAGCGTGTATCTAACTTTTTCGAACCGTTTGGTAAGTCTTAGAATTCGACTAAAACAAGATGCTGTTGTGGCACTCAATATAATGACCAACTAGGCAAAATCGCTTACCAAAATTTTTTGTTCTCTGGCCAATAAAAAAACGCTGATCAGGAAGTGCTAGAAGCCGCGCGAAAACTTAATGCCATGATCGACCGCAGGTCCAAGCAGCACTTTGTATTGCTTCTCGTTCCTATGTTGCTCGTCGCTTTGCTGGAAATGATCAGCCTTGGGATGATCATCCCTGTAATCCAGGTCGTGCTGTTCGATGGTGAGGGCGGTAAGATGGCGGAGATCCTGGAACAAATCCTGCCCGTTCGTGAGGCGGGCGGGAAGGGCATGTTGGTCACGATTTTTTTCTGCGCTGTGTTCGCCGTCAAAAGCGTTCTGTTATTCGGAATGATTTTTCTGGTCAACCGAACAGTGTATTGGGAGGTAACGAGGTATACTGCTGACCTTTTTAATCTGTATCTTAAAAGACCCGTACTGTTTCATCTGGATCGCAATAACGCAGAGATCCTGCGGAACCTGACGGCCGGGGCGTCACTGACTTTCGAAGCGATACGGCATGTGCTCCTGATCCTTTTGGAGGCACTGCTCATGATCGCGGCCATCCTGCTGCTTTGTCTCGTGGAGCCACTGATCACGTTCGCACTGGCAGCAATCCTTCTGACTATCGCGTTTGTTTTTTACCGCTTCGTATCGCCCATTTTCAGAACGTGGGGCGAAAAGCAGCAATCTCTGGAAGGTGCCCAGATAAAATGGATCGTCCAGGCGTTTTCCAGTATTCGTGATACCAAAATGTTTAACACGTATAGTTTCCTGAAATCTGGTCTTCGAGAGATTGTCCAGCAGCGGGCTCGGTATACGACTTATTCAATGTCGGCACTCCATATTCCACGGCTGTTCCTCGAAACCGTGGTCATCGTTGGTTTCATGTTACTAGTTATGATGTTGACAGGATCAAACATGCCGAGAGAAGAGATTGTCGCGACGCTGGGAGTGTTCGGCATGGCAGCGATTAGGATACTGCCATCTCTCAACCGCATCCTATCTAGCGCCGCTGAACTGCGCCAGCGGTCCGCATATATCGATACCTTGCATACCGACTGGATGGACGGATATACGAATTCAGAACTCAATCTGGAGGCCGACGGGGAATCTCGTCTTTCCTTCAAGAAAGAGTTGCGTCTGTCGAATGTCAGCTTCCAGTACCCCAATACGGATGGCCCGGCGTTACAGGGGATTGACCTGACGGTGAGGCGAGGACAGTCGATTGGTTTCGTAGGCCCGTCCGGCGGAGGAAAATCGACGCTAATCGATCTTATTCTTGGGTTGCTTCAACCCAACAGCGGCCGGATCGAGGCAGATGGCAAGAGCATTCTGGACGGACTGGGCGATTGGCGAAGCCGAATCGGGTTCGTTCCCCAGCAGATTTATCTTCTGGACGACACCATCAGGCGAAACATCGCCTTTGGCATAAGAGATGAGGACATAAATGAAGAAAAAATCGGAGACGCAGTCGGTCTCGCGTCGCTCCGACCCCTGGTAAGCCAGCTACCGGATGGCTTAGACACGGTTGTCGGCGAACAGGGTACCAGGTTATCTGGGGGGCAGAGGCAACGGATCGCCATAGCGCGGGCGGTTTACCGTAATCCAGATATTTTAGTCCTTGATGAAGCGACATCAGCGCTTGACTCCGTCTCCGAATCAGAGATCACTTCGGCGCTGGAAAGTGCTGCCCGGGACCGAACTCTCTTGGTGATTGCGCACCGCCTTGCCACGATCAAAAACTGCGATCGCGTTGTTTTTGTTCGGGACGGTCGTATCGCGGCTGAGGGAACCTTTGACGACCTTATGGCGCGGAACGAAGAATTTGCGGAATTCGCTTCATCAGCACCGTCGCCGCATCTGTTGGAACATTAGTGAAGTACGCCATTTCCAACATCGCCTTCCCGCCTGCGGCGGGCGCGTCGGCATTTTCCCGGGTGGCGGCAATGGGTTTCGAGGGACTCGAAGTTGCACCGAGTCGCGCCTGGCAGAATACATGGGCCGGTTTGACTCACCGGGACGTTGCAAAGTATCGGAAAGAAATTGAGTCCGGCGGACTCTCGCCTGTCGGCCTGCACTCGCTTCTGTTTGACCAGCCGCATCTCGCCCTATGCGAATCGGAAGAAAGCAGATCGAAACTCCTCGATTTTTTTGTCCACTTATCCGGCGTGTGCCGTGATCTGGGTGGCAGAACCCTCATCTGGGGCGGTGGGCGGCGCCGGGGCGACAACCCGGAAGACCATGCTATATCGATTGCTGTTGAGTTCTTTGGGCATCTGGCAGACAGGATTTCGGATCATGGAACCGTTTTCTGCATAGAACCGCTGTCGCATTCTGATACGGACTTCCTGCCTTTGCTGGAGGATTGCAGAGCGATGGTCGAACATGTTGACCTCCCCTGCCTGAAGATCCAGATCGATGCCAAGGCGCTCGCCGCTAATGATGAGCTGACGATGGAATCTTTTGAATCGGTGTCCGGGAACCTTGTGCACTTTCACGCGAATGAACCGGGATTCGAAGTTCTAGGATCGACGGGTACGGTTGCGCACGAAACGGCGGGCCGCTGCCTTCGCCATATCGGTTATACCGGTTTTGTCTCGATCGAACAGAAGCTCACCAAACCGGAGGACGTATTCGGTCCGATCGACGCAAGCCTTCAGGTATTGAAGCGTGCCTACAGATGACAAATAAATTCGTTCTCCCCCACTGGACCCCGGAGGTCAGAGCCGGTTCCAGGATTTTGGTAACCGGCGCGACCGGCGGTCTCGGCCGGGCTTTGGTATCCATGTTGCGCGAGGGACCCGATTGCACGATCGGGGCCCACGGCGCGACCCGTACATTCGAGAGCGACGATCCTGCAATCGTGCCCCTGACAGCGGAGTTTTCGGACGAAGAGAGTTGCGCAGCACTGGTGGAAAGGTTCGCCGGCGCGGCCGGGGGGCTGGACGGGCTCGTCGTGCTATCGGGTGCAATCCGGTTCAGCGGCCACTGGAACGAGATGAGCGGGGCGGATTGGGAGAGGGAAATTGATATCAATCTGAATCATCCGCTGTTTCTGGCGCGCGCCGCGATGCGGCTGATGAAAGCGTCGGGCAAGGGCGGCCACATTCTGTTGACCGGGACGGAATCGGCCCTGCATGGCGGTAGCCCGACATCCTTCCCCTACGCAGTTGCAAAACGCGGCACGGAAGCCATGGTCCAGGGGCTTGCGCGAGAAGGTGCGCCGGACGGCATTCTGGTGAATGGCCTGCGGTTCGGCTTCATCGAAAGCGGATTTCATCAGAGATGGCATGGCAGAACAGATCAGCAGATGAAAGAACGCGCAGAACTGGTGCCGTTGAAGCGCGGCGGTCACCCGGATGAAGCCGCGGCACTGATGATCTATCTTCTCTCGGGCTGGGCGTCATTCATCACCGGGCAGATGATACCGCTTACCGGCGGGGACTGGTTGTAGTCATGGCCGTGCTACTGAGGAGATCGGATCAGATACCGCCCTCGGATGCCTACGACTCTTGGCTGACCGTAACCGGAACAGAAGCGGATTTGCCGCGACAGTCGCGACTGCCGGACCTTTCCCGGCGTTTGCAGCACAGCTTCGACAGAACGCGGGACAACTGGCTCTCAATCGCGAAACGGGTAGGGGAATATCCCGACGGCAGCTTGTCGCACACGGCAGCGTGCGCGGCCTATATCAACGATTTCGGCCTGATGCTGGGGTGGACAGAGCTGATACGGGATCTGGCGGCTGCAGCGGATACCATGTTGGTCGTTTGCGACGATCCCTGGCTTTACCGCCATCTTGAAACATTGACCGGAATTGATGCCGGCGAGCGCCCCTTGCTCTTGCCAGTTGTTTTCAAAATGGCCTTGCGGGGTGTCGCTGCCCGCACCCGCGTCGCGCTTCGGCTTATTTATGCCGCGATAACGTTGCGACCCGGACGGGCGGTATGTCGGCGGGCGCAATCAGCGCTCATCGTGTATGGACATCCACGCAGCGACGCGAACGGCAACGATGCCTATTTCGGATCTCTCCTCCGGGAACTTCCCTCGCTCGGCAGGGCGCTGCATACGGATTGCATGCCGGCTCGGGCCCGCGCTTTATGCCGCGACGGGCGGACCTTCAGTCTGCACGGTTGGGGAAATCCGGCATTCGCAGTTGGGCTGATTTTTCTTCGATGGCGATTGCCCGGGGAATCAGAATCACACGAAAATCAGTGGCTTCTGAAAAGAGCGACGACGCATGAGAATAGCGGTGGAAGCCTCGCCATGACCAAGTGGCAGACTCATTGCCAAGACCGATGGCTCGCTGCCTGTCGACCGGCAGCGATATCCTGGCCCTGGGAAAATCACCCTTGGGAGCGACATCTTTGCCGAACCGCGAGTCGAATGGGAATACTGCGTGCGGGGTATCAGCATGCTGTGGTCGGCCGGCACCAGTTTAACTTTAGCCCCGCCAGCAATCCGGACGACGGCTACAGCCTGCCAGATATCATCATGTGCAATGGCCCTGCCTATCGCAAACAGCTGGCCGATCTGGGTTTCGATATGGAAAAGCTGCGCTTGGGAGGTGCATTCCGGGTCAGTAAAACAACCAGTGCCTATCACGACCCGGCGGGACCCGTTTACATCGCCCTCTCCTCGATCGAGGCGGTCACGCGGCAGATGCTGGAAGCAGTCTCAGCCCTCACGTGTAGCCGCGTGACTTTTGTGGCCAAGGATCATCCGCTGTATCCGATGACCATCCCGGAATCCCCGCAGTTGCGCCGGACCGACAAGACCATCCCCGAAAGCGGCGGCCTGAGCGCCGTGATATACAGCACGGGGACGACCGGGCTAGAGGGTCTGTTAGCTGGCGTGCCAACCATTAGATTTCTACCGGCTGACAGGATCGCACCAGATATACTGCCGGACGATCTGGCCGTGCCTGAACGGACGTGTGAAGAGCTTCAGGAAGCTTTGTTAGACCTGAAACAGCCGTCGCCGCTGAATTGGGCCGACGTGATGGCACCGATTGATATGGCGTCTTGGCGCGCTGTTCTCGCGCCAGAAAGCTGAATGTGGTAGCCAGAAATCCAAGATGCGGCGTTTACGCCGACCGTTCGCGGGAAGGCGAATTCAGCTTTCTGAACCATGATGAAGGAGCCCCGTTTTGAATAAATTTGTCTGCAAGCATCCGTGGGCACATTTCGAGGTCAACAACCCCAACGGCGACGTGACCATGTGCTGTAACAACAACACGGTGCTGGGGAACGTAAACGAACAAACCGTCGCGGACATCTGGAACGGAGATCGCTTCACCCAGATGCGCCGGCGCATGGTGGAAGAAGGCGCGCACGCG
>MDTD01197768.1_pt1 | contig 30709 bp, 32 predicted proteins | sample 811221 | NCBI WGS metagenome assembly MDTD01 (sample SAMN05326646, study PRJNA326480) | marine metagenome | isolation source: seawater | place: Pacific Ocean: South West | collected 2011 | reverse complement strand
TAAGTTTCTTATTTTTAAAAGATTGTTCAGCGTTTGTGATCGCAGCCAGATGTACTACAGTATCAATTTTTCCACTTATCGAATTTAAAGAATTTTTATTATTTAAATCTTCGAATAAAAATTTAAATTTTATTTTTTTATTGCTTAAGTTAAAAAGAACATTCAGATTATTTGATCTTGCAGAATCTAAAAGATAAACTTTTTTTAAATTTTTAATTTTTCCAACTTTTTCAATTAATCCTGAACCAATATGACCAAGAGCTCCTGTTATTAGTAAATTCATAATTTAACTATACCAGTAAGTTTCTAATTTTATATCAGGTTTATCAGGGACATTTTTAAAATCTAATTTATGAGGAAGATTTTGAATACTAGATTTGGTCTTTACAAATGATTTATTTAAAAAAGTAACCTCTAAATTTGAGGGAAAAAAGTATTTATTTACCAGTGATGAAGCTTTCCAATTATTTGGGTGTATATGTGCAACATCAAATTTTATTAACAATTTCTCCATTACCGAAAGAATAGCTTGATATAAAGTTCTATTTCCTGAATATTCGAGGTCATGAAACTCAACAATCAATATTTTTATTTGGTCTAAATTATTTTCAGAAATACTACTTAAAATTTCATATTCATCTCCTTCAACATCTATTTGAAATATTAATTTATCTTTTTTGATTATTTCTCGCTTAGTCTCAATCCACTCATTGATATTTAAACTATTTCCTCCACTAAAAGATTTTATGTTTTTTTTTTCAAAATCAAAAATATTCGGTATTTTTGAAATATCTTGTGAATAATCTGATAAATATGAATTAATACCTCTTTTAAAAAGATTTTCCTCGAAAGAAAATTTATTATCAACGCCAATGGAAAAGCAAAATTTAATATCATCTAAACAATTAGGCACAAGATAACCTCCATCTTTCTCATCTCCAATTCTAATAAGATTATATCCAAGATTATAAGGCCGAAACAATTTAATAAGTTTTATAAGTTTTTCATTATTTATATTTTTATAAAAAGAGATATTGTTTTGATTAAGCAGGTTTTTGATTATTTTTTTAAAAAAAACTATCATATTAACTTCCCAATCTGATATAAATATTTTTTTTTATTGGAAATTTTATTTCTTTTTTAAGTTTTAATGATTGATAAATAGCAGTTAATACTTCTTGAGCAATAATACAACTTTCTGGGGAGAAGATATTTTTTTTATTATTGTTAAGGCTTTTATATATGTCGCTATAAAATTTCCCGTGTAAACTGCTTATATCAACTTTTTTTGAAATTTTTTGAAGTGAACTTGAGAATTGATTAAAATTTGTGCCATTTATCACGAAGTAACCTTTTGATCCTAAAACAGTTATAGAATTCTCTAAATTAGAGGGTCTCACTGCTGTAGTAAACTCCATATTACAAATTACGCCACTTTTAAATTTCATCGATACAATGGATACATCCTCTGTCTCTATATATTTTGAAACCTTTTTAGATCTAGCAAAAATTGACTCTACTGAACCAAATAAATTTACTAGAATATCAATTGTATGAATACCTTGATTTGTTGTAACTCCACCATCATTTTTCCATGTGCCTCTCCAGTTACTATTTTTATAATAGTTTTGACCTCTGCTCCAATAAAGTCTCGAGGAGACCAAAAATATTTTTCCAAGCACTTTTTTTCTTAAAATTTTTTTTAATTTTAAAACACATGGATTTAATCTATGTTGAAAAACTACAAATACCTTTTTTTTTACCTTATTTTTGTGATTAATAATTTTTCCAATTTGATCTAGTTTTAAAACTAATGGCTTTTCAACAATAACATGTTTATTTTGGCTTAGAGATTTTAATATTCCCTTAAAGTGGTTTCCACTAGGTGTTAGTAAAGCTATAAGATCAATATCTTTGTCACTGAAAATATCTATCTCATTATTATATTTTTTTAATTTTTTTAGAGTTTTTTTTGTATCGTAAATACCTTTAATTGATAAATACTTCTTGTTATTAATTGCTTTTTGATGCTTATGAAAAATATTTCCTGCTCCTAAAAATCCAATGTTATATTTTTTCATTTTAATTAATATTTAAAATTTTTTTAAATTCTTTTAATCTTATTAAAGTTGTATGTTTATTTTTAATTAATTGATAACCATTTTTGCAAATTTCTGCTGCTTTTTTCTCGTTTTTTTTAAAATAATCAATCTTTTCAATCAAATTTTGAACACTGCTATAAGTTATTAAGTGTTCTTCATCTCTAAAATATTCACTTACTTTTTTATTTATATCTGTAAAAAGTAAACATCCTAAGGAGAGACTTTCAAAGACTCTATAATTAACAGCAAAATTAATATCAAAATCCGCATGACTATTTAATATGTATTTAAAGTTACTCATGTATTCAAATAAATCTCTCCCATATAAAGGTGCCTTTGAAATATTTTGCAATACGGACTCCGATTTTAAAAAAGGTAAAATGTTTATAATCTTATCAAAATATTTGTTATGATTTTTAATATTTCTACTTATGATTTCTAAGTCTAATTTTTTCTTTTTTAAATTCATAAGAATTTTTCTTCTTGTTGCATGCTCATAACCAATACTACCAGAAAATAATAACTTATTTTTTCGATTTGAAAATTTTTTGTTTATTAATATTTTTTCTGGAATTGAGGCGAGTAGAAAATTTTTTTTTAAACTATTATCACTTGTTTGTTTTAAAATTTTTTCATTATCAGATAAAATATGATGAAAAAAATTAAAAATAATAGATTTTTCATTTTTTTCTATTTTAGAAGATTTCCAAAGGATATTATATGAGTTTTTAAGGTTAATTTTTAAAAATAATTCTTGTTGCACTGTATTTGTTAATAGAATGTCTGGATTAAATTCCTTGAAAATAAAGTTTAAATAATCAAAATATTTTTTTTTGGTTATTTTGTCACTTATTCCACTAATTAGCTCAATAGTATTTGAAAAAATAATTTCCACTTCATAATTATTTGATAATTTATCATAAAAATCACTTATCCAATTACAGTAAAAATCACAAAATATTTTATTTATCTCTTTATAATTTTTATTATTAAAAGTACTTAATTTGTTTTCGAAAAATTTATCTGAATCGTGATAAGTTTTTAATATAAATAAAATTTTCATATTTATTTTTTTTTTATAATAAAAAAATTATCGTAATAAACCCTTCTAAGATTATAAAAATATCCTAATATTCTAAATGAAACCCTAAAAATACTTTTAATTGAAAATTTAACAAAAAAATTAATTTTATTTTCATTCTCTGCTATTAACATTTCGCTATATAAAAGTTGCCTAATTGCATTATGGCCTGGTAAAATTTTTTCGAAAGTCTCTAATTTAAAACCTGCTTTTTCAAATTCTGATTTAATTCCAAAACTTGTAAACCTTCTAAAGTCAAATGGCTCCTCATGTTCTGAAGTGATAAATGGCATAGTTATAATACCTTTTCCTCCTGGCTTTAATACTCTATGAATTTCTTTTAATGAATTTTCAAAATCTTTAACATGTTCTAAAACTTCTGTACAAATTACAACATCAAATTCTGAATTTTCAAATGGTAAAGAAATTCCATCGTAGAATATATCAGGTTTTTTCTTATCTAAACCTCTTCCACTCTCTTTGACATCTACACCTATAAAATGATTTTTCTCAGAAAAAAACTTTTTATATTTATTTTCACCACAACCAAAATCTAAAATTTTTTTATTTTCTATTGTCTCGCTAAATTTTATAATTCTTTTATTTATTTCTTGAAGTATCATTATAATAATTTTTTAAAACCTATACTCAGGTGGAATTTTCCCAATTGAGTTGTCATAATTATGTTCAGAGTCGTAATAATTTGTAATGGCGTACCTTTCTGATGAAATAAGAGGAGCGCCCCTATGAATTAACGATGGATCAAAAAAGATAAGTGTTCCAGCCTTACCTGTAAGGGTTTGCCGATTTTTTGATTGAGAGATCTTCTCAACATCCTCATTGGAAAATCTTGTATTTGGATATGATTTATTTAAGTTAATAGATGTTTTAACAACATTTAAAAAACTATTTGAATTTTTTACTAATTGAAATGGACCATTTGTTTCTTTTACATCATTTAAATAAATCATTGACTTAAATTGCCTGCAGTAGGCGTCTTTGTGCCAGCCATCACCGGAGCCTGTATTTTCTGATGAAAAAATTACTTTATTGGCCATAGTCATAACATTTTTTAATTTGAAGCCACAATATTTTTCCCCAATTTTTCTAATGAAGTCATTTTTAAAATAACTTGATATACTTTTGCTAATTTTTTCAGCCCCAAAAATTCTATTATCAGAATTTTTTTTATCACGCCAAATTTTACTCGAATGGTTTTTAATTGTTTCGTCTATTTCATTTATTATTTTTTTACACTCATCTTCATTCAAGAAGTTTTGAATTATATGATAACCATTTTTTCTTAATTGATTAACAATAAATTTTTGTTCATCGTTAAGCTCAAAATCGTTATCTATTTTTGTTCTTTTTCTTTTATTGAAATATAAGTATTTAAGAATTTTTAATGGTGGATATAAGTATCTTTTAATCATCTGTATCTCAATTTTATATAAATTTCATATTTTAAAAATCTAAGAGAAAGAAAAATGGATTGTAATACTACAATCGCAGTCAGCTTTAATATAGAAGGTCTCTTATTCAATAGAATACAAATATATTTATAAAAGCTAATAAAGTCTTTGATATGATTTGATTTTTTCATTCTAAGGTTTTTTGGTAAATTAATTTTATGAGAGTCAAGCTTTCTATCTAACTCTTTAAGATCTATGGTTTTATCAAATTTTAATTTGTTAGATGAGTAAATTTTATTTAACAATTTTCTAAATTTAGGTATTTGGTATTCCTCAGAGACTAATTGTTTAGTTTTTTTTTGATTTATTTTGAAAAATTTAAAATTCTTAAGGGCTTTTATGATTTTATTAGGCAGGTCACTTTCTGAGCTATAAGAAATAGAATTATTTTTTTCCATATAATCTGCAACACCGCCTACTACATTTTTATAGTATATAATTGGACAACCACAAAGTAATGCTTCATGAATTGCTCGATTTCCTCCCTCAATTAAGGATGGTAAAATACATATTTTGCTTAAATTATAAAAATTGCACATTTGTTCTTTAGCTAACATGTAATCCCCATCAAAAGTATTAATTGGTAAAAGAGTAAAGTATTTTCTATGTTCTTTTTTAATATGGTTTTTATAATCCTTAATTAGATCGGTATAGAATTTATTTGGTTGTCCATAAAAATCTTTATCTGAAACCATCGGAAATATTATTAAGAATTTAACAAATTTTTTTTTTTTATAAACTTTGCTAGCTGCATTAATCAAACTTTTAAAGCCTTTTTCGGGAGTGGGCCTCAATACAGAAATTACATCATAAACCTTTTTGTAATTTTTTTTTCTAAATATTTTATCAATAAAATTTCTACTAGAATAATTTATGATCCTATTTGCTTTTTTGTTTTGAAAAGAACCTCCTCCTATAGGTGCAAGGTGATAGTCAATATAAGGAACAGTGGCTTCATTTCTTAGTGCCCAACTCCAATGCATAAAGAAAAAATAATCTCTCTTAAGCATGTTTATTTCTTTAGTGTAAATTTTTTCTATAAATTTCTTTCTAAAAAAAATAGCTTCTGCTGAATTAAATACAATAATTCCTTTTGAGTCCTTTTTATTTTTATTCAATACGAAAACCATTAAAATTTTATTTTTTTTTGATTAATCTTTAAATTTTTTTGTTTTAGAAATTGAACTATTATATGCATAAAAATATGAGCTGTGTCTTCTGAAATTCCATAATTATCTATTTTTGAATGAATAGAAATATTTGAGTTTTTTTTTGTATAACCACCTTTAAAGCCCACAAAAGAAATGATTTCCGTTTTTATTTTTTTGGCTTCAATTAAAACGTTTTTAATATTTTTAGAATCTCCTGAAGAACTTATTATAATTAATAGATCGCCTTTTTGCGCTAGTGATTTTAGTTGATAAGAAAAAATTTTATCAAAACTTATATCATTAGCAATTGCGGTTATTAATTCTATATTTGATGATAAACTAAAAATTTTTGGCATGAGATTTGTGCCTGTTTTTAAAGTCTTTAAGTAATCAGCTATGTAATGGTTTGCAATTGCGGCTGATCCTCCGTTCCCACATAAAAAAATATTTTTTTTTTGCTTTACTTTTCTTTCAATTAAAGTTGCAGCCTTAACAAGTTTTTCATTTTGAATTGAGTCAAGTGTTATATTTAAAAAACTTTTATAATCTTTAAGAAAGATTTTAATGTCGGTATATTTTTTTAATGGAAATTTCATTTTCGTATCTTTAATTTTAGTTGTCTTATCCATTTCTTCTTAAAACCTAAATTTTTGTCGTCAACATAAATATCAAAGCTTGGTTTTCCAAATATTAATTTATGGTATTTGACTCCCCATTTTGCTAATTGATTAGAAGTAAATTTGTATCCTTGCTTTTTTGCCTTAATCACGTTTTCAGCATTTCTACCCATATACCTAGCAGTAAAAATGATTATTTTAAAACTCTTAGATAAATAATTTATAAATTTTATATTTTCCAAAATTGGGATCGCCAACTTATAATTATTTTTTTTGGTCGAACATATAACCCCATCAATGTCAAAACATAATATTCTCTTTTTATTTTTCATATTCTAATTTAATATTTTTATTATCAATTTTATAAACTTTATTACTAAATGTTTTAAGTGTATTAACTCTATGCGATACAATGATTAAAGTTTTATCTTTTTGTAATTTTGAGATTAATTTTTCTAATATTTCATATTCATTTTTCTCATCTAATTTACTAGTAGCTTCGTCAAGAAAAATTATTTTGGTTTCCTTTAGTAAAGACCTTGCTAAACATATTCTTTGAGCTTGCCCCCCTGATAATTTGATTGCATTTTCGCCCACAATAGTATTTAGGCCTTCTGGTGTTTTATCCAAAAACTCATTTAAATTGGAAATTTCAAGTGCTTTTTCAAACAAATTTTGGCTAATTTCACTTTCATTTATTCCAAATAAAATATTATTTTTTATTGTATCATTTAACAAAAATATGTCTTGAGGAACGTAAGAAACAGAGTTGTGCCAACTATTTAAATTTTTTTCTATACTTAAACTATTTATAATTATGTTGCCTTTCGTGGGCTTTAGTAAACCTAATAGCAAATTAATAAATGTTGATTTTCCACCGCCACTTGGGCCATAAAAGCCAATTATGTCACCTTTTTTAATTTCTAGATTTATATTTTTTAAAACTTCATCTTTTCCATTTTCATAACTGAACGACAAGTTATTAATTTTAATCTTGTCAGAGAAAATTATTTCATTTTTATTTGAAACTTCTCGATTTAATACACTATTTTCACTTTTAACATTTTTTAGTTCATCTAAAGTTTCTTTTGCTGGAGCATAACTTGTATTTAAATTTTGATAATTTATAACAATCTTATTAAAAGATGGTATTATTTTTAGAAGAGCAACAACATATATTGCTAAAATTTCTAAGTTATTAATCAAGCTTTTACCATCGATAAGTAAAAAAATAATTATTAAAAAAATAATAAAGATCGTGACTACTTCATATATAATTTTTGGTAAAAATCTTAATAGATTATTTTTTCTAGTAAACTTTGTTATTGCGTAAATTGCATCATTAAATCTTTGATCAAAAATTGACCTCCTCTTTAGTATAATTATTTCTTTCATCGAACGTAGGGCGCTTATTGTATTTTCATAGGTGGCAGACACATTTTTTTGTGCAATTTTAGAATAATTTATAATTTTTTTTTTTGAGGAAGCAGTTATTATTAGAGCAATAATTGATAAAATAATAGCTAGTATTAGTGTCATTTTAAAATTAAAAAAAAATAAAAAACTTATTAAAAAAACAAACAAAATAATATCAGAGACGAAAATGTAAGATGATTTTAAAAATGAAACAATAAATCCTACTTGACCTACGTGTCTTAGTTTGTCGGATAGTTTAAAATTTGATAATTTTTGATAGTCAATATTTATATAATATTTGTATAATTTAGAACTAAGGCCATCATGCATATTCTTCAAATAAGTTTCTTTAAAACTTTCGCAAAAAAAAATAACCAAAGCTTTTATAATAAATATGGCTAAAATTAATACCATTATTAATACAATCAAACTTTTTTGATCTAGATCGACGTCAGTATAATTTTCTAAGTCTTTAAAAAAAAAAGTATCTGAAAAATCATTATTTCCTACAATAATTTTCACTAAGGGAATTATTGCTGCAATACTAATCAGTTCCAAAAACGACGTCAGGATCGATAAAATAATAATAAAATTAAAATTTTATTTTTCTTTTTTATTAATATAAGATTGAATTTCATTAAATAAATTAACCATTCTTTACTTCTTTTTTAAGCTCTTCATATTCTTTTATTTTTTGTTTCATGAAAAAAAAAGCCATTTTTGTTTTATGAGAAATTCCTTTTGGCGTAAGAAGATAAACGTAATTAAGTTTATTTTCATTTTTCTTAAAATTTTTAATTTTTATTAAACCTTTTTTTTTTAAAGCCTTAATACAATAATTTAGCTTACCTAAGCTAAATCCAAGCTGAATTGCCAAATCTCTTTGTTTTGTTTTAGGATTTGAATTTATTTTCCTAAGAACATTAAACTCATCATTATTTTTATTAAATTGGTTCATTTTATGAACACTATAATGTTCAACTGTTGAACTGTAAAGTTTTATAGTGTAATTTAATTGAATATTTAAATGAAAAAACCCTTAGTTATTTTAGAAATGGCCAATAATCACATGGGAGATAAATCTCATGCTCTAAAAATAATTAAAACTTACTCTAAAATAACAAAACCACTATCAAATAAAATTGACTTTGCATTTAAATTTCAATTTAGAGATTTAGAAACATATATACATCCTAGTTTTAAAAACACTGATCACAAACAAGTAAGAAGATTTGAAGATACAAAATTAAATGATAAGCAATGGGAAGAAATTTTTAAATTTGCTAGTAAAAACTATAAATTAATTTCGACAGCATTTGACGAAAAATCTGTAATTAAAATTGTTAATTTGAAATTTGACTTTCTAAAAATTGCTAGTTGTTCGATGAATGAGTGGCCATTACTTGAGCACATTTCAAAGTTTGCACGAAAAAAAAAAATAATATGCAGTTTGGGAGGTGCGAATGAAAATGAAATAAGAAATACAATAAGTTTTTTTAAAAACCGTAATATTAATGTAAAATATTTATATTGCGTTGCAAAATATCCTACAAACCCTGAAAATTTAAATCTATCATATTTTTCATACTTAAAAGATATTTATGGAGATTTAATTTCAGGATTTTCCTCTCATGAATTACCTAACGAAATATTGTCAGGTGGCTCTGCTTACGCTGCTGGTTCAAGAATATTTGAAAAACATGTTGGCTTAGGAACTAAGAAATATAAACTTAATAAATACTCTACTAGCCCAAAACAAATGAAATATTGGCTAGAGAATTTAAGCTGTACAATAGACAGATTTGGTACTATTCAAAATAGAAATAAATTTCTTTATAAAGAAAGAGAAAATCTCTCTGTTTTTAAAAGAGGTGTTTTTTTAAAAAAAGATATAAATAAATTAAAAAATGAAAAATTGAATTTTAAAGATATAGAATTTGCTTTTCCAAGTCAAAAGAATCAGTTAAACCCAAACCATTTTTCAAAATTTAATAAGTTTATTCTCAAAAATAATATTAAAGGTGGTCAGGCAATATTTAAAAAAGATGTGATAATCAAAAATTCAAGAAATGAAATAGAAAAAATTAGAGAAAAAATAGCAACTTTAATAAATAGATCAAAAGTAGTAGTTAAAAAAGACTCAAGAATAGAAATTTCTCACCACTATGGTTTAAAATTATTTTCAAAGTTTGGTATGTGTATGATCACTATATTAAATTCCAAATATTGTAAAAAACTTTTGTTTATGTTTAACAAACAAAAACATCCACCTCAATATCATAAAATAAAACAAGAAACTTTTTTTATTCTGTTCGGAAAAGTAAAACTTGAAATTTTAAGGAATAAAGAAAAAATTGTTAAAATTATGAAAGAGGGAGATTTGGTTACCTTGTACCCAAGAGATGTACATAGCTTTTCAGGCTTATCAAAAGACGGTGCAGTTATCGAGGAACTTAGCACAAGAAGTAATAAATTTGATTCATATTATTTAGACAAATCAATAAATAAAAATAAAGACAGAAAAAGTTTTATTTCTTTAAATTAATGAAAAAAAAAATTCTAGCAATTATTCCATGCAGATCGGGCTCAAAGGTTATTAAAGATAAAAATATAATTTCTGTATTTGGAAAGCCACTAATTTATTACTCAATTATTTTTGCACAACAGTGCAAATTTATTGATAAAATAATTGTTTCAACAGATTCAAAAAAATATAAAAAAATTATTGAGAAATACGGCGTAAAGGTACCATTTCTCAGACCAAAAAATATTTCAGGGGATTTTTCTTTAGATATCGATGTTTTCAAACATGCTCTTAGTTGGTTAAATAAAAATAACTCATATGTTCCAGATTTAGTGGTACACTTAAGGCCAACATGTCCAATTAGAAGAATTAAAACATTAAAGAAAGCAATTAAAATTATCTCCAAGAGTAAAAAAGTAGACTCAGTTAGATCAATTAGTCATATTAATCAATCGGCTTATAAAATGTGGTTTATGAAAAATAATAACAAAATAAAAGCAATTACTATAAATAATACTAACTATAAAGAGCCCTATAATGCGCCACGTCAAAAATTAGCAAAATCTTATGTGCAAAATTCTGTTTATGATGTAGTTCGAACTAACATAATAAAAAAAAATTTACTTAGTGGAAAAAATATATATGGCTTAGTTACAAATGATAATATTGATATAGATACTAAGGCAGATTTAAAAAAACTTATAAAGCATAAACAAAAATTTAAAAATTTTAAAAAATACATCTTAAGTTAATTTACTAAAATTATGTTAACTTTTTTAAAAATAGTTCTCTATATTCTTTCCGATAGAAATATTTTTATTGTAAGCTCACCAATGCAGTTAATAAACCTCATAGAGTATAAAAATCTTAATCAGCGTAATTTTAACAATTTTAAAAATAAAAGGTTTTTTTTTGGTTACGCTACTAATAATAGTGAAATTGATATGATGAAATTTATAAATAAATCAATTAATTATGATGAAAATGAAATAGTGGTACTGAAGAACAATATACATAGAGCTATTGTTCTATTATTAATAAAAATTAGAGCTATTACCTCAAGGCTTAATCTTTTAATTATTGGGGATTATAATAGTTATTTGTTTAATCAATTTTATAAAATTTCAGAAAAAATAATAATTTTAGATGATGGAACTAATATATTCAATTTTAATAGATTTTTTAAATTAGACAAAGGTAAATCAGAGATATTTACAATGTTTGAAAAAAAACAATTTAAAAATATTGAGTACCTAGAAAATAAGTATCGATATCTAAAATCAAAATTAAAAAAATTAAAAGTAAATAAATCTATATTTATTCTTGGTAGCGCTGGAATTGAAAAAAAATTTATACATCCCCAAAAATATATAAAAATACTCAAAAATATTAAAATGAAATACAAAAATTATAAAATTTATTATTTTCCTCACCCAAAAGAACAAAAACAAAATATAAAAAAATTTTCCTTTCTAAATATATTGAATCCAAAGACAACAATAGAACTTTATCTTATTGAAAAAAAGTTAAAGCCATCTTTAATAATAGGTTTCAATTCAACTGCTTTCTTTAGTTTAAAAAAAATTTTTGGACAAAAATTGAAACTAATTAATTATAATTTTTTAAGGTATCCAAAGAATCAGAAAAGATTGTTTAGTATAATAAGTTTAAATTTAAAAAATAAATTAAAAGTTAAAAACTTTAATTTTTTTTAATAATTTCAATAAGTTTTTGGATCTATTTGGTCAATTAATTTATAGAAATCTTCTATATCAATAGATGTTTGCTCAAATTGTTTATATTCTTTTCCCCAGTAAAAGTATGGTTTGGGATCAGCGGTTTCGATTCTTAATCTAGGTGAATAATAAGTTGAGGTTAGATACGGTTTAGATGATACCCAACTTAAAGTCAAAATACCTCCTGCAAAATGTGAAGCTATTGTTAATCTGCTACTTAATTGTAAAAATATATCTGAATATAAAGTTGGCGAAAAATCTTTGCAGTAAAATACATTTTTAATTTTATTATTAATATATTTTTTTGCTTTTTTGCAACCAAGCTTATCAGAAATAATTAAAATATTATAACCTTTAAATTTCTCATAAATTTTTTTAACCGATCCAATGCAAGCATTTTTTGAGGTATTTCTTGAGTTTATATTTTTTTTAGCTGCCCTGACTAATAAACAAACATATTTTTTTTTAATGAATTTATCTATTTTTTTGTTGGTATATGGTTTGAATAATTTTTCGTTTATAAGTAGCTTACTTCTAAAATTTTTATTTTCTGTTTTGGCAAGAAAATTGATTACATAAGGTATTTTTGTACCAACCCTTATATTTTTTTTGACTAAATTTTCAAAAATTAAGAAGCTATCTTTTGAATATTCTACTTTCAAAAAATTTTTTTTGTTTAAAATTTTGAATTTTAACAAATTTTTTCCAAAAAAAATTTTACTTAAAGTTTTAAACCATTGTAAAAGTTTTTTTTTTGGATAATTAGAATCTCGTCTATTTTTATTACTAATTATAAAATAAATACTTATTTTTTTATTTTTGACGGTAAAATATCTTCCTAAGGATAAAAATACCACAAAATTTCCTAACGACCATGGCTCTAATTCTGAATTCCAAACTAAAATAAATTCTTTTTTATCTAGATTTTTTTTAATATTTTTTATTTCTCTTTCATTTTGAAAAATATTTAAAAACCTTTTAAATCTCGAGGAAAAATAAAAATTTGCTCGAGATAAAATATTCATTACATTATTTTTATTTAGATTTGTAAAAATAAAAAGTTTTCAATATTTCAGATAATTTAGGATAGTCTGAATTCCCAATGATATTTGCTGCATGGGCACCAGCAATCTGTGATAGAAATAAAACTAAAAAATTATTATTTGTTACGCACGATAATACACTTGCTAAACCTTGAAAAATATCCCCTGCCCCCATAGCATCAATAGCATTTCTATTAAGAGTTGGAACTTTAAAAGTTTTTCCCTTTTCTATCACTAACGAAAATTTTCCTCCACAAGTAAGAAATCCTTTTTTTGCTCGTAAATATTTATTTAATTTATTCAACTCTTTTTCGTGTGCAATTATTTTTTTCTTTGAAAATAATTCTAATTCCCTCTCATCTAAAGAGTAAAAATCAGTTTTTTTAAATTTTTGACCAATTACGTTGAAACCATAATTCAGACTATTTGTTTGAACATTTAAAGACATTTTTTTTGACTTTCTTTCAATTAAATTAATAATTCTATCGCTAAATAAATTGTGACCAAAATCTTGAATTATTACTAAATCGTATTTATTAATTGTCTTATTTATACTGTTAAATAATTTTTTTTCGTCTCTGTTTGACAATTTTTTATCATCTATATCATTTATAGTTAACAATTTTTTAATTTTTTGGTCGTCTCTTTCAACAATTCTATTTTTTATTATTCCGCTAAAATCCTTTGTTTTAATAATACCATTAATATTATGAAATATTTTTTTATAGGCGTTTTTATTTATCAAATTTTCATTTAATAGAGATACTAATTTTACATTTTTACAAATAGATTTTAAAAATTTATATGTCGCGAGAGCACCTCCTGGCATAACTTGTTCTTCATGAGTAATGCAAGACAAAGTATTTGATTTGGGAGAAACTCCTTGTGTTTCAACATAAGTATATTTATCAATTATTATCTCTCCAATAATCAGAACCTTAATATCTTTGATTTTTTTTAATATTTTTTCAACTTCCGAATTTTGAATTTTTAATAAATTTTTTTTAATGGATTTGTCTTCAAATTGATAAAATGCTTTATAGATAAATTTCGATGAACTTTGAACATTCTTTCCTAAAAATTTAATTTTGCCGTTTATTTTGTATAAGGCTCTCTTTTCTTTTTTTAAATTACCAATTTTATCTTTTTTTTGGTACTCAACTCCCTTGCAATAAAAGTTTGGCTTAAATACATTAATTGCAGGAATTGCAGTTTCATCATTCGAAATAACAACATAATCAATTAGTTTTATTTTACTTAAAAAATTGTATCTCGCATCTTGGTTAAAAAATGGATTATTTATACTTTTTTTTATAAATTTATCTGCAGTTATAGAAACAATTAAAACATCACCTAACATTTTCGCTTCACTAAAATGCTCAATATGACCTGGGTGTACTAGATCAAAAGCTCCATGGCATAGAATAATTTTTTTACCTTTTTTTTTTAAATTTTCGATTTTTTTCGGTAGATTACTATTTATATTAATAAGCTTTTTTATCATTTTTTTTTAGTATTTTGCTCAAATAATTTGATCTATAACTAGTTGCTTTTTTTTTTATAGACCCTTTTTTAAATTCATCAATTAATTCATCAATTGCATCACTAGATGAATATTTTGATTTAAAACCAATTTTATTTAATTTTCCAGCATAAAGTCTATAGGATCTTATATCAAATAATGGTTTCTTTAATATAATTGAATTTTTAATTTTATTTTTCACTAAATTACCTACTTTATCAATGCTTAAATTTTCGAAACCAATATTGTATGTGCCAGAATAATTTTTTCTTATAAAAAAATCATATGCCTCAATCATATCTTTAATATTTAATTGAGGTCTAATTTGCCGACCTCCATTAATAAAAATTTTTTTCTTTTGAAGAGCAGTAAATGTTAATGCATTTAAAGTTAGATCAAGTCTCAGATTCTTCGAAAATCCACATACGGTACCTGGTCTCAAAATTATCGTTTTAAAAAATTTTTTAAAATTTCCAACTAGAATTTCCCCAATCATTTTTGTTTTATTATACTCAGAAACTGGGATTAATTTTACGTTTTCGTCCACTTTATTTTTTTTACTAATGCCATAAACACTTCCAGAAGAGGCAAATATAAATTTTTTAATTTTAGCATTTCTTGACAAATTTAATAAATGCAATGTACTTAACACATTAGTGTCCCAGGTAATTTTGGCACTTAGTAGTGCTGCTGGGTCATTCGAAATTGCCGCAAGGTGTATTACGATATCTACTCCTCTAAGATGACTTTGTTTTAAATTCTTTAAATCTATTTTAATACTTTTCAGATTTTTATGTTTTTGAAGTGGGTTTCCAAAATATTGAATGTCTGCAGATATAATTTTATGACCTTTTTTTAAAAGGTAAGGCACGAGTTCTGCCCCAATATAACCACACCCACCAGTAATTAAAATTTTCATTAATTTTTTTGAAAAAACTTATAAATATTTTGAGCCATATATAAAATTTGTTTTTTTGATATATACTCATGCACCGGTAAAGAAAGTGTTGTATTAGCTATTCGCTCAGCATTTGGGAAATCACCTTTTTTATGTTTTAAAAACTTAGATGCTTTTTGTAAATGAATAGGTATTGGATAATGAACTTTCGCATCAATACTATTTTTTAATAAATAGTCTTTTAATCTGTCTCTAATTTTTTTGTTTGCTAAATTAATTTGATATAGATGAAAAACTTCTTTTAAATTTTTATCTCTTTTAGGAATTTTTACACTTTTAATTTTAGACAAGAGTCTATCAAGCTTATTTGCATTCGAAATTCTGGTTTTTGTAATTTTATCAAGTTTTTTGTCTATTTTGTAATTTCCAATTAAGGCTTGAATTGTATCAAGTCTCGAATTGTATCCAAATATTTCACAATTATTTCTATCTTTAAGGCCATGATTTCTTATCAAATATAGTTTTTCTGCTAAATCTTTTTTATTTGTTAAAATAAAACCACCATCCCCCCAAACATTTAGGTTTTTTAGTGGATGAAGACTAAAAGTGCAGGCATCTGAGTAATTAACAATATGTTTACCTTTATACTTAGAGTCTATGCAATGACATGCATCTTGTATAAATTTAAGATTATTTTTTTTTGCAATTTTTTTTAAAGTGTCTAGTTCGCATGGTCTTCCAGACCAATTTACTACCATGATAGCTTTAGTTTTTGAGTTTATTTTTTTTGTGATAAGTTTTTCATTAATATTATAATCCTCTTTAATATCTACAAACACTGGTTTTGCGCCCGCTGTTACTATTGAAGCTGTAGTTGCTATAAATGTAAATGGTGTCGTTATTACTTCGTCTCCTTTGCCAATGTTTAGAGCTTTAAGAACTAGGAAAAGGGCATCTGTACCATTGCCTACACTTATTGTATACTTTGAACCCATTCTTTTACTAATCTTTTTCTCGAATATATTTACTTGGTCACCTAAAGTGTAATCAGCCTTCTTGGCAACTCCTTCCATTTTTCTTAAAATTTTTCTATAATCAGAAAATTGTTCTACTAAATAACTATGGTTTATTTTAATTCTAGAATTGTTTCTATATTGGTTTGGTAAATAATTTAGTTTCATCAAATTTATTTATGGAATTTATAATTAAGATTTTTATTTTTATAATATTTATAATTTTTTGCATAAAATGTTAAAGTTTTAATTAAACCTTTTACTAAAGTAACTTTGGGCCTCCAATTTAACTCTTTTTTTGTACGTCTGCAGTCTAAGTTATAAAACATGTCTTTTCCTTTTCTATCTTTAGTAATTTTTGTAAATTTTTTATAGTCTACCTTATTAAATTTGCAAATAAAATTTACAATCTTGGCAATCTTGGTAAGTTTATTACCAGAGAAATGATAAGTTTTCCCAATTTTACCTTTTTGTATTACTTTGTAAATCCCTTCACAAAAGTCACTTGAATAAATAAAGTCTCTAAATGATTTACCACCTCCATCTAAAGGAAATATTTTTTTTAACTTTATACTCATAAAAACTTTGGGTATCAGTCTATAAACTGGTTGTCTTGGTCCATAAAAATTCGAAAATCTACAAATAATTATTGGAAATTTATCTTTTTTGAGTGCAGTTTTAAAATTATTTTCTGCAAGTAATTTTGTTTTAGCGTAAGGTGTTGATGGATTAAAAATGTTATAAGATTCATTTAATTTTTTTTTATTAGAGCCAAAAATTTCAGGTGTTGAAATATATATATATTTTTTTAAAAATTTTTTATGTTTAAAATATTTTGTTATATTTTTTTTTGTGAGAACGTTTATCTTGTTATAAATATTAGGATATACCCAACTTTCCTTTACCATACAAATTGATGCATGATCAATAATAATGTTTGGTTTTACGTTTTCAATTATCGAAATAATTTTTTTTGGGTGTCTTAAAAAATTGACTTTAAAAAGTTTCACTTTGTCCTCAAAATAAGAAAAATTTTGTTTTTTATAACTTGAATAAGTACCAAAGATTTTAACACGTTTTTTTTTGAGAAATAATGCCATTTCCCCGCCTGAAAAACTTGATATACCCAGAATTAAAATTTTTTGCATTAAAAATTAATTTTTATTAATTATAAAATTATTTAAGACAAGCGTATCGATGTTAGTCCAATTAAAGGTTGCCATTGCGTCACTAGGACTTGAAACAATTGGTTCACCTCTTCTATTAAAAGAAGTGTTAAGAAGACAATAAATACCAGTCAAATCTCCAAAGCTACTTATTAAATTATAATATTTTTTATTTATTTTTTCCTCTACAATTTGAACTCTGGCTGTTCCATCCACATGGGTTATAGCCTGAAGACTATTTTTATATTTTTCCCTGACATTTACTGTTGATAACATAAATTTAAATGGTTGAAGTTTGGAAAGGTCATCATCTAACTCAAAATATTCCTTTGCATATTTGTCAATAACGGATGGAGCAAATGGTCTAAAAAGTTCACGAAATTTTATTTTACTGTTCACAATTTTTTTTGTTTTGAAAAATCTTGGATCTGCTAATATACTTCTGTTTCCAAGTGATCTTGGTCCAAATTCAAAGCTATCTTGAAACCATCCAATTATTTTTTCATTAGTAATATCTTTTGAAATAATATTATTTATTTCCTCAAAACTTTCATAAAATTTAAAATTTATACTGTTTTGTTCTAAATATTTTTTTATTTCATCATTTGAAAACGATTTTCCTAAGTAGGTATGTGAATATTTAGATCTTCTTTTACCACTAATAATAAAATCTAATGCTAGGGCACAACCTAAGGCACCACCTGAATCGCCTGCTGCTGGTTGTATAAATATATCTTTATATTGTTTACTTTTAATAATTTGATAATTAGCTGAGCAATTATAAGCAACGCCTCCCGAGTAACAAAGTGAGCTATTTTTATTTTTTGTTTGTAAATTTTTTGTAAATCCTAAAATTATTTTTTCTATATATTTTTGTAAACTACAAGCTATGTCGGAATAATATTGACTTCTTTGTAAAACTTTTTTTGAGACGTGAAATTTTTGGTCTGATAAATCTTTTTCATAGCTATCTAAAAAAAAAGGTTCCTCCTTTATTCTACGGTCTCCAAAAAGTTGAATGAATTTATTGGATAAATTTGTTTTCAAAGATTTATCAAAGTCAAAATATGACATATCTAACTCGAAATTTAACCCTTCTACTTTTTTAAATAATTTGTCTATTTTATCCAAATATTTTGGCTGGCCATAAGGAGCCATACCCATCACTTTAAATTCGCCCTCGTTCACCTCAAAACCAAGAAACTCAGTAAACGCACTGTAAAACAACCCTAAAGAATTTGGAAAGTCTACTGAATTTTGTCTTAAAAGCTTATTATTTTTGGTAATTCCAAAAGAAGTTGTTGTCCACTCACCAACACCGTCAATTGTAAGTAGGTCTGATTGATTAAATTCTGAACAATAATAAGAGCTAGCAGCATGAGAAAAGTGATGTTCATAAAAAAGAATTTTATTTTTTGAAATTCTTAAATATTTTTTAATGAAATCTCTTATCCATAATTTTTGAGTTGCCCAATTTTCAAATACATCTTTGTATATATTGAAACTTTTAGGAAAATTCGATTTGATTGTTGACAATATCCTATCAAGTTTAATTAGAGGTTTTTCATAAAATATTACATGATCCAAGTCCTCTCCATTTATTCCTGCTTTTGTAAGACAAAAACTTATACTCTGAAAAGGAAAATTATTATCGTGCTTTATTCTTGTAAATCTCTCCTCTTCTGCTGCTGCGATAATTTCGCCATTTTTAGTTAAAGCTGCAGCTGAATCATGAAAAAAGCAAGAAATGCCTAAAATATACATTTAAATCTCATCTTCTAAATCTTTTTTATTATCAATATGTGAATAAGATTTAATTTTTTTTTTTTTAAATAATTTTAGAAACATAATAAAAATATAGGTTAAAAAAATTAGATACTTTTTCATTTTAATACATTTTATAAATAAAGGATTTTTGTTTTTTGTTTGAAGAATTTTTAATATCTTTTTTGTAAAAAATCCTACTAAATAATTCAAAGAAAAAAATTGCTACTGTTTTTTTAAATTTCATAACTTTCTAATATTTTCTCGTAATATATTTTTGAAATTTCTTCATCTCCTGGCTCAAGAGTATGAACAACATCTCCAAAATGAGTAATTTCATTATTGAGATTTTTGAACTTTTCATGGATATTTATGATGAATTTATTATTATCATCTCTTAAATATTTTTCAGAATATTTTTCACACAAGTCAAAAATATTTGAATAAATATTTTGGTTATATTTATAATAATTTTTAATACTGTCTAGCTCACTTTTTGATTTATTTTCTTTGCTATAAATCCAACTTTGAAATCCTCCAATAAATTTAGCATCATAAGTCTCAACAATATTCTTGAATTGTATTAATCTATTGTGGCAGGAAGAAATAATTTTCTCTGGATTATTTCTGGCAATTACTGGCTTGAAATTATTTTTATCTTCATTACTAAAATCAAAATCTATTGTGTGATTACTGTCATGTATAATTTTTGCCCAAACTTCTGATATATCATTATATGTAATATCGTAATTATTTAAAAGGAAACTATCAGAATATTGCCCGTAAGGAAAGTCACCAGCATTATAATGAGATATGACTAACTCAGGCTTCATTGAGTAACCAAATGAAAGATAGTTGATAATCTGATTCATTAAACAGTTACCTGGGTTTCCCATATTTATTACTTTAAATTTTTTGTTAAATTTTTTAATTAGGTCTTTATTTGAATTAAGTTTTTTTTCTAGTTTAAAGCAAAATGTTTCCTCATCTCTAACCAAGATACTAAAAACCGTTGATGTACCAAAAACTAATATAATAATGTGATTTGGGTATAATTCTCTTACTCTATGAAGGCTTTCTTTATTTCTAAAACCAAGTTCATTAATTGTTCCCCATTTTGGGTATCTAAAAAGGTATCCATAAGGATAATAGAAATAACCATACTCTGAATTATCACTTAACTTATTAAAAATATTTTTATTAGAAAAAGATTTAAAATCAAAATCTACTTTGATATTAGCTTTCGATAATCTATCTGGGGCAGCATATTTTTTTTTTTTTTTAAAAAAATTAAACATATAATTACATTTTAATAAGAGGTCTTATTACTTTTCCCTTCTTTAAATCATTTAAAGCTAAACTAATTTGGTCTAATTTATATACTTTACTCCCAAAAAACTTCTTCCATTTAAATTTACTAAGTTTTTTATAAAATTTATTAAATTTGTTATTATAGCTTACCTCATTTTGCCAGGCACCCTTTATTACTTTTCCCATAACAAAATTCCAAGGATCTACTTTTATATTTTTAAAAAATGGATAATTTCCAATCACTATAAGTTGACCTCCAAAATTTCTAATAGTTGATAAAGAATTTTTAATGACATTTAAATTTCCTGTACATTCAATGGCAGCATTAAAATAATTATTATATGGTTTCATAATTTGATTAAAATTATTTTTTTTAAGTTGGATTATATTTGTTGCACCAAATCGTAAAGCAATTTTTAGTTTAGATGATATAATATCTGCAGCATAAATTTTCTTAAATCCAGCATATTTTGCAGCATATATGCAAGCGAGACCCAGGCCCCCAGATCCAAAAATAATTATATTCTCTTTCGTACTGTGTTTTAAAGTATTAAATACTGCATTAAATGCTGTTGGAATTGCACAACCCATTAAAACATCACGTTTTAAATTACATTTTTTTGGAAGTTTAAGAATTCTATTCTCACTTACTATTGCATATTTGGAAAATGTAGAGACAGGTCCAGTGTTAATAATTTTATTATTCATACTTAAATATTCTGTTTTACTGCCTTTTAATCCAGATGATGGAATCCAAGTTAAACAAACTTTTTGTCCTTTTTTAAATTTAGTAACTTTTGGCCCTACGGAAATTACTTTTGCAGTAGCTTCATGACCAAGGCAGTGTGGTAAATATTTATCTTTGCCTCTTAGACCCATAATTTCTTGAACTTGAGTATGACAAATAGAGGAATAAAGAACTTTTACTAATACTTGACCAATTTTTAATTTTGGGATTTTGAGCTTTACAACTCTTATATTATTTTTTTTTATCAAAACTGCAGCTTTAGTAATCATTAATTTCTGAAAGTATTTGTTTCACTGAAATCAGCAACGACATCACTACCTGATAGAATATTAGAGTCTTTGCTTAATAAAAACTCAACCAGAGGAATGATATCATTCGGATTTGCGAACTTTTTCCTCGGTAATCTTATATTTTTAAAATTATTATAGGCTTTTAAATTATTTTTTTTTAATCTTGCAAAACTATTATCGCTAGTTTCAAATGCGCCTAGAATAATAGTTTTAATAAAGATTTTTTTTTTTATATATAATTTTGCAAGTTTTTTCGAGTAAACTGTTAGAGCGGCTTTTGCTGTAGAGTATCCAATTGAAGCAGTAGACTCCAAAGCCGCTACAGAACTTATATGTAAAATGTTTCCTGAAATTTTTTCTTTTATTATTTTTTTTATAATTTTGTTATTAATTTCGGATTGTGAAAATAAGTTTACGTTAAAAAGCTTTAAAAAATCACTTTTTTTAATTAAATTGGCTTTTAATCCTAAACCACCTCCCATACAGTGAATTACAGTATCAATTTTTTTTATTTTATTTAAATAATTTAAAAAACTATTTAATTCTAATTCATTTGAAAGGTCGGCTGCATAAAATTTATTATTTTTATTTTTTAATACCTTTTTAAGTTTTTCTATCTTTATATTACTTTGACCTACACAAATTAGTGAATTTTTTTTATTAAAGTAAATTGCTAACTTTTTTCCTAGTCCACTTGTTGCACCAGTGATTAAAATTTTTTTCTTTAAAATTTTCATTTTATTTTTTTTGCTAAATTTCTCTCAAACTGTAATTGTTTCTTTGATAAAAAAGGGTATAAGTCATCCAATTTTGGAGTAAAAAAACTCCCATTTGGCAATAATTTGTTTTGTGTTCTTGGAATTAATTGCTGATGGGGAGGCATATTAACTTCAATTAAAACTGGTTTTTTAATTTTAATAATTTTTTTTATTTGCTTTTCCATTCCATTTTTTTTTAATTTGAAATATTCAAAATTAAAAGCTTTTGCAATTGCCTTAAAACTTGGGAAAGATATTCCACTCATTTGATTTGATCCAACAAATCTATTAAAATTTTTTTTTTGCATTAGTTTCATTGTTAAATAACCCTCGTTTTCAATTATAAAAATTTTCATTGGAATTTTATATTGAGAAATGGTTTGTAACTCTTGAATATTAAACATCAGCCCTCCATCTCCGGTTATGCATATTATATTGTTATTCTTGTCACCAAAGTAAGCTCCAATTGCGCCAGGTACACCAAAACCCATTGAGGCAAGACCACTTGAGGTAAATAACCTTTGTTTATCAGGATTATTAATTTTAAATCCTTGCATGGTACAAGTAAAACTAGTACCCATGTCAGTGACTATGGTCTCATTTCCTTTTAAGTTTTTTGATAAAGTATCAATAAAATGAAAAGAGTTTATACCTTTTTTTTCATTTAGGTATTTTTTTTCCATTACTGGATATTTGCTTTTCCATCTATTTAATAATTTTATCCATCGATTAAACTTTTTAAATTTTTTATTTTTAATATTATTACTGAATGATTTCAAAAATATATTTAAATCAATTTCATATTTAAGGACAACATTAGAAAATTTATTTTTTTTAAGTTCTGCATTATCTATATCGATAATTATTTTTTTTGAATTAGAAGCAAATTCTTTTGTCTTATAGCCTGTTTGAGGTATAGATAATCTAGATCCAATAACAATAATTAAATCTGAATTTTCAACAGCAAAATTTGATGGTCTATCACCGAATATTCCCATTCTTCCAATATATAAATTATCTTCATACTTAAATATATCACTAGCGTTCCAAGAGCTAATTACTGGAATTTTTAGTTTTTTGTAAACTTGTTTAAATATTTTTTCTGTTTTCGAGATATGAATACCATTTCCAGCGATTATTAAAGGTTTTTCTGCTTTTGAAATATACTTAAGTAAGACTGAATAATTTTTTGTATTTGAATTTTTTAACTTTTTAGATTTATATTTTTGAATCAAATTTGTATCAATAATTTTTGACTGAATATCTAAAGGAATATCCAGCCAAACTGGGCCAGGTTTTTTTTCTAACATTATATTAAAGGCTTTATTCAAATATAAATCAATTTTATTTGGATCATCTATTGTTTCAGCAAATTTTGTTACTGGTTTTACTAGATCAATAATGTTTATTTCTTGAACTCCTATTTGACGTGTTTTAGTTTTATTAATCATATCGGAACGAGGAACTTGTCCTGAAATCACTATCATAGGAATTGAGTCAATCCATGCGCCTGTAACACCTGTTATAGCATTAGTGGCACCGGGCCCAGACGTAGTATGTAAAACACAAGGCTTATTTTTTTTTCTGAAATACGACTCAGCAGCCATAGAGGCTGATTGTTCATGATGAAAAAATATAAAATTCAATTTTTTATTTTTTCCAAAAGACTCGTTAAGATGCATTGCTCCTCCACCTGTAATACCAAAAACATGGGAAAATTTTTTTTTAACTAAAAAATTTGATATATAATCTGATACTCTTATTTTCATTTTACCTACTTTAAACCAAGAGTTTTAGATGTGGAGAAATAATAATCTCCTTTATAACCGATTATTTTAAATAATTGCAACCAATCCTTTTTATGGAGAATTGTAGTACCGATTAATGTCCAGTCGTAAAATTTATTTCTCTCTTTCTCATTTTCATATGCCGCTAAAACTACGTAATTTTTTTTAGAAACTCTTTCCATTTCTTTTAATGTCTTTATTACATCTCCTAAATTCTGACTATAAACTGAATTAAATGCAAATATTAAATCAAAAAAGTTTTTTTTAAATTTTAAATCATAATAGTTGCACATTTTAAGATGCTTTTTTATACTTTTTGGAGCATTTGTAATTGGATAGGAGTGGTTTTCGATTCCATAAATTTTTATACCGGGTAATAATGATTTAAGATCCTGTAGAAAAAAACCTTTTTTACATCCTAGATCTAATACTTTAGATTTATTGTTTAGCTTATATTTTTTTATTAATTTTGGTAATAAGACTTTCCATCTTCCATCATTTTTAAATCCACCATAGCCATTAATTCTTTTGCCGTCATAATAATTTTTATCTAGTTTCCAGGATATAATTTTATTTTTAATAGATCTTTTATTAGCTAAAGCTGATCTATTAACAGATTTTTTAAAATAGCCTATATCAAAATATGCCATGAATTTATTTTTAAAGTTTAAGATAACTACATTATACTACAAAAATGATATTTCAAAAAATTCAAAAAAATAAGCTTAAAAAAGTTGTATCAGTATTTATTTATTATAATAACCAGCTTTTATTGCAATTGAGAGATAAAAAAGCATCAATAACTCATCCTGGTTTATGGGGTGTAATCAGTGGTGAATTTTTAGATTGTAATGAAAATTCTTTAGACGCAATTAAAAGAGAAATAAAAGAGGAAATTTCTTTAACTAATCTCAAAAATTTAAGGTTTGTTGATATTTTTATTGAAAGAAAAAATGAAAATATTATTAACCATGTATTTACTTGTATTATAAAGAATAATAAAAATATTAAACTTAATGAAGGTATCGAATATAGTTTTTTTACAAAAAAAGAATTCTTCAGGGGTTTCAAATATTCGAAAAAATTAAAAAAAAATTGTGAAGTTGTCAAAAATCAAATAATGAGAAAATTTTATTTTAGAACGTCCTCTTTTTAGATTATTTTAAGAGTGTTATTGTTCCTTTCATCCATTCACCTACATACTTGTAATGTGGTGAAGTGACAATGTTATTATCAATAACACATGGTTCGTCAACAAATTCTGCACCCGAATTAATTATATCATCTCGCCAAGCATAATAACCAGTCATTTTAATTTTTTTAGTTAAGCCAGCAGAAATTAAGAGCATACATGCGCTACATGTAGCGGCAATAATTTTATTTTTATTATTAAATTTTTTAATTAATTCTATAACTTTAGAATTAAGTCTCATTATTTCCATTGATTTAATTCCTCCTGGTAAAATAATAAGTTTATAATCCTCTACTTTAACATCATCTATTTGAATTATTTTATCCTCATCTTTTGGTGGTATCTTTGTTCCAAAAAAACCCTGAACAGGCTTCTTATCGTCATTGCAAGTGTGAACTTCAAACCCTTCTTCTTTCATTCGATAGAAAGGATAAATAAATTCATGATCTTGAACCATTTTAGATGTTAAAATTAACGCTTTATTTTTCATTTATTTTTCTAACTTTCAGTATAAGCATTTTGTTATGAATTTTAAATTTTTTTGATAACTTTTGTAAAGTTGTGGTTTTAACGATTTCTCCATATTTAATCACGCTTTGACCTTTTTTATTTATCATTTTTCCGTCCAATATAGCAGAAATACTTTTGTTATTATCAAAATAGTTATTTAGATTTTTATAAAATTGTAATGAAATTTCCAAATCTTTCAATTTATATTTACTTACTTTGCCAATTCTTGGTTTTTTAAATTTTAAAATTTTTGAATTTAATTTTTTTGTAAATTTTAGGTTTTCATATGGTTTTTTTTCTCGTCCGTATTCATCCTCATACCTGATCAAATCTTTTTTATTTACTGGACTTTCAAATTCTAGGGCTGTTAAACCTTTTTTTGAAACAGCCCTTAAAGAATGAAAAAGACCTGGTCTTATAACTAAGCTAGATAATGAATTGTAGTTTTTTTTGTTTCTATTATAAATTCCTAATTGGACTTGAGCAGTACCATTTAAAATAATAAATCCAGTCTTTTTAGTTGGATGACAATGAAGTGAAGTTTTGTGTTTATATTTGATATTTAGTAAAGTAATTGCAACTAAATTTTTATTTCTAAAAATTGTATATTCCTGACCCCAGGGTTTATTTACAACTCTATTATCATAATACCTAGTTGAATTTTTTGACATAACTTAATAAATAATTTGATATAATTTAACTTGGAATAGATGAAACTTTTTTTATTTTTTCTAATCTATTGTTATAACTAGAAGATGGAGGATCATACTTATCAAAAACATTTGCAATTTGTGGAGAAAAGTTTTGACCTATATCAGTTATAATTATTTTATCATCTTGAACTTTTACTAAGCCATCTTTATCATATTCATTAAGAAGTTTAATTTGATCAGAAAAATACTCTTGAAAATTGATATCAAATCTCTTTTTAAAATCCCCGTAATCAACTTCAAAATAAGTTCTTATAACATTTACTAAATATCTTCTAATTTTATCATCTTTTGAAAGTTTTGTACCTCTATAAACTGGTAAATTTCCTTTATCTAAACATTCTTTATACAAATTTAATGAATAATAGTTCTGAGCATAGTATTCCGTTCCCAAACTACTTTTTGCTGAACTGCCAATAGCAACAAAATTTGTTGCTGCCCCTTTTTGTACGCCTAAAGAATTATAAACTGCTTCTTTTTTTTTCATTGCTTCATCGATTGGGTCCCCAGGTAAAACATATGTCTCAAAACCTGCTCTTTTGTAGCCCGCCGCCTCTAGTTCACTTATTGCAACCTGAAATAATTTTTTTCTATCAAAGAAATCGGGTAATGGACCATCCTTAACCATCCTTACTTGTTGTTTGCCAACCCAAGGTTTGTAGGCTAGGAGCATTGGTTGAACTTGTGGTGGCTTAATTTTTACCAATTTATCCATAGTTTCTTTTAATGAGGACTCTGTTTGTCCAGGTAATCCAATTAATAAATCAAAATTAAATGTATTAAATTTATCTCTTACTTTATTTGTTAAAATTTTTTCAAAAAGTTCAGCCGGTTGAACTCTGTTAACTTTTTTTTGTACCTCTAAATCAAACTCCTGCACTCCAAATGAAAGTCTGTTTACACCACATTTACTATAATGTAGTAATTTTTCTTCATCAACTCTTCTTGGATCAATTTCAACCGTAAAATCACCTACATTGTTAAAATCGAAGCATTTTCTAAGTTTATCTATTAATTTTTTGAAATCCTCAGCCTTATAAAATGTTGGTGATCCACCACCAAAATAAATTTCTTTCACATTAAGTTTTAATTTTTTTTTTTTTAGAAAATCAAACAGTAGATCTATTTCTTTAAACAAATAGTTATATAAATAATCTAAAGCGGTATCATAATTATTAGTTATAACCTTACTACACAAACAAAAATAACATAATTGTTCACAAAAAGGTGTATGTACATAAAATATAATTGGCTCATTTGGATTTTTTCCCAACCAATCCTCTAAAGATTTTTTATATTCTTCTGATTTAAAATCGTAGGACCAGTTATCCTTTGCAGGATAGTCATCGTAGTTAAATACAATATCTTGGTGATATTTTTTGATTAAATCAGCACTAATTTTCATAAATAACTAATCTATTATTTTATTATAATCTACACCAACAAATGGAATGTTCAAGGGTGCATTCGGATCTCTCAAAAAAGGAATTTTCTTTAATGGGCTATATCTCTCTGTGAGAACCATTCTAACATAGCCTTTTTTTTTGGTTGGATAGCTACAATGCAAAACTTTTGAATTCATTAATAGCACAGAGCCTGCTTTGATATTTAAATCTATTTTTTCGAATTTAGAACTGATTCTTTTTTCAACATGATTGTAGCTTTTTGTCCATTTTTTATCTAAAGTTTTAATTTTTTCTTTAACATGTTTAAAATATCCATATTTATGTGAATTTTTATAAACAGTGAGGCCTCCTTTTAATTTACCGGTATCATAAAGTGGAGCCCATAAGACAATAGTGTCTCTCGCAATTTGATGCGTCTCCTGATGTGGATTAAGCAGTTTATCGTTTGCATCATCAAAAACGTTTACATGTCGTCTTCCAGAAAAAACTACTGATGTTTTAAAATATTTTTTAACTATATTTATAATTTTATCTGAATAAAGAAAATGTAATACATTTGTATCTAAAGAAATAATATCAAACCAATTACCTTTTAACTGAGAATTAAACTTTTTAATTTGGTAATATTTTTTTTGTAAATTTTTTTCTTTATTGTTTTTAATATAATTTAGGGTATTTAAAAAAGAATTTTTTATTTGATTAATTTTCTTTGGGGGGATGAAATTTTCTATAATACAATATCCGTTCTTTTTAATTTCGTTAGATATTTTTTTAGGATCTATTTTTTTATTTTTATTATACATGTTCTTGTTAACGCAGAGGGAGTGTTGGTGAGGGAAATTTCTTTCCATAAGAAGCTGTTGTTTTTCTTTTTTTAATTGTGTCTGTGTCGTTACTATACAAACCTAAAAACCATCTTCCCCTTGGCGAGTTATAATTAACCTTTTCAAAATGATCGATCTGGGAAACGCCATGCAGGACCGTAGCGTAACTTATAAGCATATCACCTGTCTCGATATGATAATCACAATCAATAATTTTTTTATTTTTTTTATAATAGTAAAAACCACCCGTCTTATAATCTTTATTTCTTTCAGATAAAAAACCACTTATTATTACTCTTTGATTATGAAAAGGATCGTTGTGCGTCTCTAACCATCCTGCACCTGCTGGATAATGAACAATTTGAAATCGATCTATCACACCATCTTTAGGAGTATTTTTTTCATATTCATTTAATTTGAAACCTCCTAAATATTTGAACAATCTCCATTTTTTGTAAATTTTTTCATACATTTTTAGGGGATCCTTATTCCAAGGAAAAAAATAAAATGCATGTTTAATATGATTTGCGCTATATTTTTTTGTAATTTTTTCATCAATTAATCTATGAAAATTTGGACAGTTTTCTTTTATTTTATGAAAAGACTTTCTTTGATTTTGATTAATCCGCCATGCTCCATTAATCAAATTCTTGCAAAAACTTTTAGAAAAAGCTCTTTTCAAAAGATAAATATCCCCACTGTATAATGAATTAACTAATTTTTTTTTGGTTGTAGCGCTTCCATTTAAAACTTTTTTTTCAAATAATTTATAATCTTGGCGAATTAGTTTTCTTGCAAAGAGCGGTTGTTTTTTATGAGACTCTAAATGTTGCCAATTTTTCAAGTAAGGTCTATCGATTTTTTTTTTTTTCATATTATAATTTTATCATAGCTCCGCATTTTGTAAAAAGTGAATTTTTACAAATGCATTTATTTATCATAATTTTTAAATTGGATTAAATAAAAACTTATTTTTTTTAATTTTAGTTTTTAAATTTCCAATTAAAACTTCCATATTTCTTCTTTGGAGCCTAATTATACTAAATATTTGATTAGTAAAAGGTCCAGATATAAATTTGTAATTTTTGTCCTCTATTAATTCATGTATATTTTTTTTAATTAAACCATCAGTATCTTCAAGTTTTTTTAATTTTAATATAAAAGACTCGATTTCATTTTGAGATTTAGAGGAGACCTCAAGAAAATATTTTAAACCTTTTGAAAATCTTAAGTTATTTAAAGTCGATATGTTCTTAAAGCTTTTATGGTAACAAAATATGTAATCTCCAAGAAGATTAACTTTAATATTTGAAAATTTTTTTTTTTTTAAGCTTTGAATTAATATTTTTGGATTATAAAAAATTAAATCTTTGCCAAGCTTTTTATAAAATTCTTCTTTTAAAATGTTTAATTGTTTTGTTTTAAATCTTATTATTGTCCACATTATTTATTTCTCATTAAGTTCAATAGTTGAACAGTATCGTTCAAGAGTTGAACTGTAAAGGGAAAAAACATTTGATTTTATGACAATTATCTAAATAAATACTATAAATATAAACATCATAATTCTAAAATTTTTTTCAGTGCATAAATCAAGCCAATTGAGCTATTAGTACTGGTCAGCTACATGCGTTACCGCACTTCCACACCCAGCCTATCAACGTGGTG
>MDTD01179915.1_pt1 | contig 30709 bp, 17 predicted proteins | sample 811221 | NCBI WGS metagenome assembly MDTD01 (sample SAMN05326646, study PRJNA326480) | marine metagenome | isolation source: seawater | place: Pacific Ocean: South West | collected 2011 | reverse complement strand
TTCACCGATTACCTGGTCGCACGGGCCGAGGAAGAAGAACTGAAACGCCGGACGACGCCGCGCACGTACAACATTCTTCGGGTGCAGCTTGAATGGGCAAGCCGCTCGCCAAGCGCGCGTCGAACGAAGGCGAAAGCGAAGCTCAAGGATATTGAGGAGAGGACGCAAAAGTACAAGAAGCTCACAGAGGCTCAGGCTGAAACCAAGATTGCCTTTGCGGACGTCGAACGGCTAGGTAAGACCATCCTAGAACTGCATGGCGTTGGAAAATCTTTCGAGGAAGGTAAACCTCTCATCAAGGACCTCTACTACTTCCTCAAGAAGCGCTCACGCATCGGCATTTTGGGTCCTAACGGTTCAGGTAAATCCACCCTTCTAAAGCTACTAACTGGCGAACTTGAATGCGATGAAGGCCGTATTGAGTGGGGTAAAAACAGCCGTGTTGCCATGCTGGACCAGCATCGCAGTGTCCTCGATCCCAAGGCACGTCTTAAGGACATTGTGGCCCCTGATGGTCGCGACGTCGTATTCGTGGGTGGTAAGGAAAAGGTCCATGTCGCGAGTTACTTGGACCGTTTCGGCTTCCCTGCCTCCAAACACAAAGTACTGGTTTCTAGACTCAGCGGGGGCGAACGCAACAGGCTCGCATTGGCGCGATTCCTACTCGAGGACGCGAATATCATTCTTCTAGATGAGCCAACCAATGACCTGGATCTGCCTACGATTCACATTCTAGAGCAGGCTCTACTTACCTACCCAGGATGCATCATCACGGTAAGTCACGACCGATACTTCCTCGACCGACTCGCAACGACCATCATGGCCTTCGAGCCAGATGTGGCCGAAGCGGGTCAGGTCACGATTATCGAGGGCGATTATACGACTTATAAGCGGATTCGGCTGGAGGAACTCAAGCGAGCGAAGCGAGCAGCAACTCCGCCTCCCAAGAAACACAAACCCGTAAAAGCGAAGAAAAAGGGACTCTCGTATAACGAGCAGCGGGAATTCGAGGCCATCGAACCAGACATCGAAAGCCTCGAGCGGACAATCTCCGAGCTTGAGGAAAAGCTCGCTCAACCCGAAACATGGTCATCGAGTCCAGAGGACGCCCTCGTCCTTCAAGCCCAGCTTGAAGCCGCGCAAGAAGAGGTCAACAGTAAGATGAACCGGTGGGAAGAGCTTATGCTCAAGCTCGAGGGTGACGCTTCGTCCTAGTAGCAACCGGCAAACATGTCGTTGAGACCAAAGCTAAAGCTCCCATCGTCCTCAACAAAGACTTCTGTGCCGTCCGTGGCCGTTGAGCCGCTAGATGTCGCAACGTGCATACAGTCGATACCAATGCTATCCACCCATACGCCTTCTGTCGCGCCAACCGCAAACTCCCAGCCAATACTGAGTCCGTTCACACCGCCAAAGCCCTTGGAGACAATAAAGGTACCTTCGGGTGTCCATGACATCGTGAGGAAACCGAGTCCAAGTCCACCTGGGCCAAAGCCTACCCCGAGAAGCTCAGTGTCAACCGGCAGTTTAGAACCGATAGGATTGAGGCTGAACGCGTCCAAGAAGGTGATGGTCATGGAGTGTCCGTTACAGTCGGATGCGGATTCGACGAGGACTAAGGTGTTTCCATCTCGACTTGGAATGACGCGTAGCGGAGGCGTAGTTCCGCTGCTGGAAGAACCGCCATCACAGGAAACCATGATGTTGCCCGTGGTCTTTGCGATTTGTTCGGTCGACCCGTCGAGATAGATCTTCTCGTAGATGATCGTTTGGGTCTGCGTTCCCGCATTCTCAGACGGCTCAAGCCCCCGACCTAAAATGATGTAGCCAGCGTCATTCATGTAGAAGAGGTCTTTCACAGAACCCATGCGCTTGCCTGTCAGCTGGGATGCGTTCTGGCCATCCGCATCTGCCACGAACACCTCCACACTGAAGTCCTTCCGGGTGGAGTGCGTGAGGTTCTTCTTCTTCTTGAAGTAGCGCTTAACGAAGGCGACCTTTGTGTCGTCATCCGACCAAACAGCGTCACTAAAATCCGTGGCATCATTCCACGACCCGCAGCCCGTAAGCGCTCCGAGCAAGAACGTGAATCCAACGAATGTAAGCATGTTTCTAGTCAGCATGGTCTCTCTCCTGGTGGGTAGAACTGGGACCCCTAGCCCCCACAATAAGCGGGGGCGCACTAGGAATAAGCAGGATCAGTGCCAAAACGGACGATCGCTCGACGCACACCACTTACCAGCTTCCAAGAACCGATTCAGGGGCTTATTGACCCCAGCGGATAAGGATCATCCTCAGCCAGAAACACGCTTAGATGGAGACCATCGTTCTACCGAGGCGTTGGTTTGGGTTCGATAAACAAAGGGAACTTCCAATGTCTTCTTACTCCACTTCAACTCCGAAGGTGGTGCGGGTAGCTGAGAAATCTTCTGGGCAGCCTTCAACGCAGCCTTATCGAGGATGGAGTGGCCGGATGAGCGCAGAATTCGGCGCGCTACAACCATGCCTTTCCCATCGATGACGACCTGGACCACAACCTTGCCTTCAAGGCCTGCGCGTTCAGCACGTCGGGGGTAGCGAGAATGTCGCTTGAAGGACCCATGCACCTGAGCGCGGTATGCTGCATACAGGGCATTCAAATCAACGCTGTCTTTCACGGGCGTGACAGCTTGTTCCGCGACAACGGGGGCATTCACTACCTCTTCGTCCACCTTAGGTGGCTCGGTAGCGGTATCTAACTGGAGGTCTGGATCTACTTTCGTAACCTTCGGTGGATCCTTTCGCAGCGGCGCTGTTCCTTCCTCAGAAACACCCGCGGCCAATTGACGCGTCTTTGGCGCGGACTTTTTAGCAACTTGCTTCTTTTTTGGCCTTACCCGTGGACGCGTCTTCTTGGGAGGAGGCGTCTTCTTTGCCACGGCCTCCGGCTTACTCTTTTCAACCAGCGGCTTGATTGCAGGCGCCTTCTTCGGCGCTTTCACGACCTCTTTTTCTACCGGTTGCTCTTTTTTATGGAAGACGAATTTCACCTTGATGAGACTCGAATCCAGAGTTTCGACCGGTTCGATTTTTTCAGGTGCGAGGTTTACGGCCGTGAGTAGGACCACAGCGATTAGGGCCGCATGCACTGCCCCAGAGCATGCAACTGAGTATAACGTTGCCCCCAGTTCACGCTTCCACGGATACGACCGCCATAGGCCCAAGCGCACCTCACGAGCCTCGTACCGATCAGGCACAAGTTCCGCTGGCGAAGGCTCACCCTTCGGTAGCTGGAAGAAGATGGGGGGCATGTACGGTCCTTCGAAATTCGTCTTTTAATGCTAATGAAAGTAATTATCATTATCAAGGAAGAGTGCGCGAACATTGGATCTCTATCTACGGAACGTCAACCCGTTTTAATCCAGGGAAGACCCTTTAACGGTGCTGAGGGACAGGTGTTGGCTCGATGGTGGGCGTAACCGCCTCCTTACCACAGGAAGGACGCACCAACCGAAACCAATAGAGGTTTGATCGGACGTGCTCCGAAAGGACGACGCGACGCAATGGCTTCCGTGAGAGTAAGATTCTCTCCTTTGAGGTAAAGCTCCAGCCATTTGAATGCCTGGTAGCGGGCACGAGCATCCAGCATGAAGAAACTGTCCGTGAGCTCACCATCCTCTGGTGTTCCCTGACCTGCGACTTCGCGCATGGCATCGCTGTAAACCAAGTTAATATCGAGCGCCCATTGTGTTTGCCCAACACCAAGCTGTAGCGCGGCCTGATGGCGAGGAACGTAAGGGAGTTCGTCCCCCACCTTTACATTGCCGAACTGCGGATTCTTCGACTTGAAGGCACTTTGAAACTCCGTCTGCGTGTACGTATAGGACGCCTGGAGGTCCAGGTTGAACGCTGCTGGTAAACGAAATCTATGAGAGGCAACAAACTCCAGTCCGATAATGTCGACTTCTCCGCCATTGAACTGTTTGGCCAAATCGTCCTGTGCACATCCCGAGCTAAATGAGCATTGGCCGACCAAATTGGAATAGTCGTTGAAGAATCCAATGGCCTCAATGCGCGTACTGTTTTGTGGCTGAAGGTACCGTACACCGGCCTCATAATTAGTACTTGTCTCCGGCAAAACTTCCTCGGCCTGACCTGGTGCGACCGGGCTGAAGCCACGATACACCCCGGCAAATACACCGAGTCCTTCTATGACCTCATAATGGAGGCCGAGTCCAGGCAGGAGAGTGGTCGAAGTATTCTCCTGCAGTTCGTCTGTGAACCGATTAAGGAGGCCTGTGTTGACGTGTTCGAATCTGAGGCCAGGCGTCACCGTAAGACCATATCCGAACAGGCCATAGTGCAGAAAGCCAGCGACAGCATCGGTTTTTCCGCGATTTCGGACAACACTGAGTGTCTCCTCTCCGTCAGATACCAATTTCTGTCCCTCCATCAGGAAGCCATCTTCCGTGTGGTCCCGTTCGATTTGATCCATGTGATAGCGCAAACCCGCCCGTATCTCAGACGTGAACTCTCCGAGAGTGAACTCGTAGCGCAGCGATAACTGACCACCCAAAACCAAAAATTCTCGGTAGTTGTCGCCTATCATCAAGGTTTCATCCTCGCTCCCCGAGTCCTCAACACCCGTCAGGACATCGAAATAAACCTTGCGAATACCGCCATCCGGGGAAGCCAAGATGTCTGCCAGAGAAGGCCCGCTCTTGAAGCGGTTGAGCTTTCTCCAACTCCGCGTCAGAGAACGCCAGTAGAAAGCAGCATTGAAATCAAAACCCTCGTCGACTTGGAGGGTATAGCTGGTCTCCGCTTGAAAGCGGGTGAGGTTCATTTGGTCCAAGGAACTGGAGCCGTATCGGCGGAAGGGATTCACACGAAAATCTGCGTCTGTAAGTCCCAAATACGTTTCATTCGAAGTTTCATCCGAATACCCCAACTTGATATCCCAGCGGTGAAAGACTTCACCTAACGGATCGCTCGTAAGGCGCCCTTTCACCATTGCTTCCTGCTTTAAGAAGCCAGTGTCACCTCCACCATCGAGCTCTTTGAAGCCGTCGGTCATCAAATTGACTCCCTCAGCTAGGAACCCTCCACGAGACCCACTCCAGCCATGATGGGCATGAACCTTCGACGTATTGAAAAGGCCATAAGAGATATCTGCTGCGCCTTTGTGACCACGTCTTGGAAGGTCGCGCGTGAAAAGGTTGAGCGCCCCACCGATCGTTTGTGGGCCGTAAAGAATGGCGGCTGGCCCCTTGATGACGTCCATCCCGGTGAGTCTGGTCATCAACGGGAAGTAATACGCTGCCGGGGCGGAGTATGGAGCCGGTCCGAAAAGAAGACCATCCTCCATAAGAGTCACCTTCTTGGAGCGATCGGAGTTTGCGCCTCGAAGTCCGATATTTGGCCGTAGTCCGTAACCATCCTCCTGCCGAATGTAGACGCCTGGTACGGTGTATAGCGCCTGATCCGGTGCATCATATTTCTGCTTTTGAAGCTCCTTCTCAGTCACCTTGTGCGCAGAACCACCGACTCGAGATAGGTCCTTAGGAGTTTGGTAGATAACCACCGGACGTACACGGATCGGAGACTGCTCGTCGGGCACCTCTTCTATGGCCTCAGATTTCTCCGGCTTGGGTTCTTTGACCTCTGTTTCAGCCGCCCATGCGGTGCTGGAGAGGAGGGCCAAACATAGAATTAGAATCGGTTTCATGAGCTTCATCGGTTCGTCCTTCTACCCACAATTGCACGTGGCTCCAATCGAATTGGTGCTGATGCAGGGGCAGGTAAGATCCAAGGGGCATTCTTAAAAAATGAGATTTCCTCTTTTGCAAGATCGACAGTGGGATCGATCAGTCGTGCAGGGATACGTCCGTTCCAACTGACCACGGCGTCTGCACGGACTTCCACATCCTCGAAGCCTCGCGTTCGGAAGTCCTCGGCAATGTGGTGAGCAAGCTGCAATATCAAGTCTGGTTGACCGCTCATTTCCCGTTCTTGGGCAGCGGTCAGGTATTTTGACGGACTGACCAGACGGGCGCGTCGGCGCCCCTTATATGTCACTTTGTACATGACGGATCCGTTCTTCTCGCGAACCATCACTCGCCAAGAAAAGCGCATGCCCTGCTCGTGCCAGTTGGTCGGTCCTGCATAGGCAAATGTACGTAAGGGAATGGCGACGTGGACAGAGCACCAGATCAACAACAACAAAAGCCCTTGTTTGCCGATCCGCATAGGTAATGCATCTGTCGTGCTTGGAATAGCCTCTGACCTCTCCGCCGATAATCTCTGCAGCCACCTCGAACCCAACCGTCTTGGCCAATCGGGATCAAAGAAAATGGTTGCCGTTCCGATCATAATCAACGGGAACATGCCGATATTGAAGAGATATCCGGTAAGAATATGGAAGGTTACAACGACGAGGTAAGCCCACTTTCTCGTGGGCCTAAATAAGAGGGCAGGAACGACCAATATGTCATTCAATAAACCACCCCAACTCATCACCCATGCGACATCGAAGGTACCTAACATCTCACCGATAACCGGCGTATCAGTTCGCGCCAAGAGCCAGATATTTAGGGGCTGGGCATGTACGAGCCAATCGGTATTCATCTTGGCGACGGCCGCAAAGACGTAAACGATTCCTACCTGAAAACGAAGTAAGTAGACCATCCAGCACGGCATAACCTCCGATCGAATCGAAGGGTTACGACGCGCATCAAGGGACCAGTGCCGATGTAAGGGCATGAAGCACAAGAGGAAGCCGAGGATACTGACCTGGTAGTAGTGGTTCAGGTAGTTGGTGACATCGGTCAACTCAAGGTACGTGAACCCGACAAGGAGCAGGACAATCGCTACGCGATAAAAGAGGCCAAGAGCTACCATGATACCAAGCACAGCCAGTGCAATGACCAAGGAGAGCATCAACCAGGGAGGACCGACCTCCACCCAGGGTGCGAAGTCAAAGGTGAAGAAGTAGGTTGGTTTAGCGAAGAACGACTCAACCCAACCATTGTTTAGGAATCGCACTGCGCCAATGGTGACGAGCGCGCCGAACACCATACGAAAGACGGCCAGAGCATCCGCAGAGACCGGCTCGTTCAGTCGGTTCGTAAGCCGGGTCTTAATCGTTGTCGCTTGCGGCACGCTGCGGGATCTCCAGGTCAAGCACGCTCAAAAACTGCGTCTTGAAGAGATCAGTGAACTCTTTTGTGGCTGCGTAAGCATCTTCGAAAGCCTGTATATCATTATCCAGAGCATCCGCCAGGGAACCCGGAATGGCCTCGACCGCTTCAATTGCGCCTGCCAACCGCGAGGCCATTTGTTCGGCCAAATCTGTCGCACCGTAGGAAATGAGCAGATCATGGAATCCGACAGCGTTCTCCGGCTCAGCCCCTCCGTGGTACATCAAACTGATGCCCTGCAGATTAGCCAAGACGGCGGCCTTACTGAAACCAGCATGCGGGTTTTCGATAGAGTCGGGACATGTTTCGTCATCACACCCAATGAAGCCGAGGGGCTCCGCGAGCTTCATGTCCTTGGTGGTCTTTTCGATGTAGAACATGGCATCGGATATCGCGTTTAGTCCTTCCTGAACCGATGCGTATATCTGGGAGCCATTGCCTGCGTTCTGAAGCGTGGCGCCGAAATTGCCACCGTCCTCCTGCCAACGGCTTAACAGCGAGTTGGCCTCCTCAAGGACTAATTGAGCAGCAACCGCAGCGTACTTTGCCTGACGCTGCGGGAGCGTATCCTGCATCTCTTTCCAGGTGCCATTTTTGTTAATGGCCGAGTTTATCTTGCATCCGTTCTTAGTGAGCGGGTGGAAGAGTAGGTATTCGATCGCATCTAGACCGCGTGTGTTCACGCCTTCTTTTGCGAGGTCAGCTGGCACAGTGTGCGCCTCCTCGAGCGTTTCTTGGTCGATGCGGCATTCATTGGTGACGGGCCATGAGTAAATTTCGTCACGCTTGTCGTCTCCTCCAAGCACATCGCCCATGACTCCAGCAGGACCCACCTGCATGACTTCGGCCTTCTGCCAACTTGCCATGGCGACGCGCCAGGCCTCCTGGGCAGCCAGGAGATTTTCCTCCGTTTGGTCGGAGGCGTAGGCATTCGCCGCGTCACTGAGCGACTGTGCCGTCGAGGCGAAATCCTGAAGTGTCGGCACAATCACATCGTGCGCAACGGCGTCGAGGAGCGCCTCTTTGACCTCATTAGGGTCAGATAAAGATGGCCGATTCGGGGAATCCTCCGAGTGGATATCACCCGAAACGGCCGAGTCGAGTATAGGGGTTGCCGGCTCCGTCGGCCCACAACCAATCTGTACGACCCCCAAACCGGTCAGAACTAGAACGATGCGGAACATAACAACCACCTATACTCAGAACTCGCAGGACCTACCAGTTTTCGACGTCGTCAGTCGTAAACCCGTAAGCAACTTTTAGGATATCACGTGCCTCTTTAAGAGCCACGACGTAAGCGTCAATTTCTTCCTGCGTTGCCGAAGGAAGGACAGGCGCATCACCGACTTTGTCGTGGAAAGCCACGAAGTCTTCGGTCGATAGAGGCGAGCGAGGGTTGAACTGGAGACCCAGTGCGAAACCCTTGAGCTCGGACCAGTGCTTCGCGTGTGTCGTGAAGCTGTAGGTGTGAACCATCACGGTCTCACCATTCTCGTCCTTCTCTTCAGCACCATTCTCGTCGAGCTTTGGTACCATCTCGCCGAACTTGGCCATGTCCTTGAGCGTGTCGTTGATGTAGTGAACAGCAGTTGCTGCCACTGCCATCTCCCAGTTGGAGACGATCACGTTCCGGTGCTCCTTGAGGTCGGCCATTTCCTGATCCGTCAACTCTTCACCAGCGTTGTTGATGAGTGCACGTCCTGCGACGAAGTGGTCGAATGCAGGCGTCTTGAAGTCGACTCCGGTCTTGCTACCGTAGGTTCGCTTTGCAGCATTCTGGGAGTGACCGAAGTTGTACTCGCTGAGGAGGTCAATCTTTCCGTCACCATTGCTGTCAAAGTACTTACCCTTGTAAGCAGGGTCGTCCTTGCACTTACCTGCGATGTCGCATGCCTTGTAAGCATCGTTGTCACGGGCAGCACCGTAGTAGCCGAATCCTTCGTCCCAGTGGTGGGCCAACTTGGAGTAAGGCTTGCAGCCAGACCGAGAGTTGGGCACGAGGAGACCCTTACCATCAACGTCGTCGTCGAGGTAATCGTCAGCACCTTGAGAGAAGTTCACAGCCATCGTGAGGAACTTTTGGATGAGCTGCTGGAGGTCATGTCCAGCTTCTGTGACGTGTACGCCGAGCTTCTTGTCGCTCACGTTTCCGGAACCGTCTACAGCGAATCGGTCTGTACCACCGGCAAGGGCGATGGCGTTAGCTTCGACAAGCTGCATCCATGCGAAGAGGAGTCCTTCAGCAGAAGTTATGTCACCGATGTCGAGCTTCCAACCCTTGAGCTCCTTCTTCCAGTCCTTGTGGTCTGTAGCGGAGTCGTTTCCGGCAAACTTACCTTTGAGGTTCTTAGTGCCGAGGTCATTGTAAGTCGTTTGGTGCGGCGCAGGATCCGTGGATACACCGAACTCGGTGTCGCCGTCGGCGCCCGCATCGAAGTCGTAGTAGAATTTAAGAGCGTCGACAACTTCTCCGGCATCGGTTGGCTCAAAGTCGCCACTTTCGATGGACGCAGTTAGACCACCAATGAACGCCTTAAGGTCTTCGATGAGAACCTGACGCATGATCTGACCGTTGTAGAGTCCAGCTTCGAAGCCTTCGAAAGGCGCGAACTTACTTGGGAAGCTGTATGCAAGACCGCTTGGCTCGATGCCTTTTGCGTCGATGCAAACGCATCCTCCGTCTTCCCCACCTGCGGCGCAGCTTCCTGGGTTACCGGCTGCAGCGTGCAAGTACATGATACGGCATTCGAGGGAGTCCTCGTCGACAGGGTTATCCTTGTCGTAGTCCGGGTTGCTGGTGATACCGGCACAGGCGGTTGCGCAGGATTCAGGAGAATCGTAGATCGCATTTTCACCAGTGCAGTTACCCATCGCCAGGCCACAGTAGTACTCGCAGAGCGTTGGCTCTGGCTTGTTTGTGTCCTCAGGAGTTGTCGTGTCCTCAGGAGTCGCTGTGTCCTCAGGAGTTGTCGTGTCCTCGGGTGTGTGGGTATCGGCCGCATGTGTGTCATCATGGACATGCGTATCTGTTGGAGCCGGTTCGACCGGATCCGAAGTACATGCCACTAGCGCCGGAATAAGTCCGATCGCGAGTAGGCGTAAGAGCGTGTGTTTCTTCATGCTAGCTTCTCTGTCTCCATAACCAGGAATGTGTGTGGTTGGTTTCGTTATTGATAATCAATTTCATTATCAATAGGCGCCCTTTTACATTACTGATAATGAAAGTCAATATCGAAGATTATTCTTTTTTGAGTTGGCCTGTAATCCCAGGCAAAAAGGCAACACTGCACGCTCAAGAGTGCAACGACACCGAACCATGTCTAATCGGGATATAGATAGAGTTCGCGAAAGTTCGCTCTTCTCCGATCGCCGATCAGAGTGCTTGGATCGCCTCCCTAATCGAGCCTCAGTCTGACCGACTGCTTCCCCGAATTCCGAAAGGGTGCAAGCACCTTAAAAGCACGAAGAGATGCGGCTCGCGACTTGGTCTAGAACAAGGGTACAGAACCTACTCAGTCGACCTCAGGAGCCCGTTCAACCTTCATGAAATAACCACCCTCGTCGTGTGCCGATACAGATTCAATCGCCGCGTTAAGGTGGTCGGTCACGACACCATCGCTCTGCACAGTGGGTTCAAAGGCGAAGCTCTTACTCCGCCTCTGCCCTTCGCTGACCTTTGACACATGATGGAGGGTCAAACTGCCAGCCACCACATCGGGTTGATCACTCTTGCTGAGGTCGAACCGTATCGACGTACGCTTAATTGCAATGCGCGAAAACCGATAGTCGCCTTTTAGGGTCCGATTGAATCCAACGTCTCTAAGCAGCGATTGAATTCGAGCTTGCTGCGAACCCTCGACCACATACTCCATAACGGGAGGCTTTCTAACAGGTTCTGGAACTGGTGGCTCTTCTTCCGACGACGCTTGCTCTTGGGCTTGTTCTTCCCTGCGTTGACGTTCCTGGCGTTCGCGCTCCTGGTGTTGATGCACACGCTCACCTTGTCCGCCTCCGGCCATTTGGTCCTTAGGCGTTCCCAAAGATACAGGCGTGAACGGAACGTACCAAAGGGTTATGGCAACGGCAGCAAAGGCGGCGCCAACCTGCCAGACACGGGACGCGGACGGTGGGGGTAAATCAACCGCTGTGTGCTCATCATCTCCCCCACGACCGCTGGCCCCCAAACGATGCCAAGGGTAGGTAAACCCGATGATCAACGCGATATTTCCAGGCGCAAAGATTCCAGCGATGAAGTAGACGCTGAGTTCAAACCCAAGCAGGACGGTACCCACAAAGATTCGCCCTCTGCGCGTGAAGGGAAAGACAATGGCGCCGAGCTGGGCGAAGAGTGTCACGGTAGCGAGAAGCCGGCTGAGCGCAGCCGAATTGACGATGATCTCTTGAACGCTACCGATAACGGAATCGGGTGAATAGGCGTACATAAGCATGAGGGAGCGTATCTTGGAGCCGTCGGCCCAATCCCAACCCGAGTTAAAGTACTTACTGAGCCCCGCTTTCATGAAATAGATGCCGAAAGCGGCCAGGGCAGCGTAGCCAGCCAAACGCTCGACCTGTGCCAGGAAATCAGCAGGTCTCGATTCCGGCGGCCAACAGACACGAGCCGAGATGATTGTGAATGCCCACGCGATCATTGCCAGGCCTGTGCAGACCAAGACGTTTGGAACACTTCCGGTGAACTCTGCGCAGAAGGTATAGTTGATGCCGGTCGCAGCTAGCGCAAGCAGCGCCGCGCCTGCCCGACCGGGTTTCCAAGAAAAGAAGACGCTTGCACCAATCGCGACCAATCCGATGAGGACGCGAAGCCAGAGATTCTCGGCTAAGACACCGAAGAAACCCTCCATCTGACCCAAGCGCTCTGGACGGGCCTCTCCGGCTCGGTAAGCAATGTCCACAACGCCTATCGAATCCAAGCAGAATGCAAACGCCAGCACCTTGCGGCGAACTTCGGTGGCGTTCCAGGACGCTTTGGCGACTTCCGACATCCCTATCGCCTCACAATGGTCCAGATTTTAACAAGTTCCCAATCGACACCGATCTTGTCTGCCTTGCAGCGTTGAATGACGTGGTCATCCACGTCCGGAAGGTCGCGATCAGGATGAAAACGTAGGGTCCTAAGAACTAACTCCACCTCTTCGGGTGAATCGGGTACGCCTTGGTGTTCGTCGAGGTAAAGAAGCGAGCCCCTATCGAGATAGGTCGCGACACCTTCCACCCGCGCGTAGGCCTCTTGTAAGTCCGAGCGAGACACCCGCCGATCACACTGCCAACGGTCAAACGCGGTCACCCGGGTGATGGTTCCGTCAGCTCCCCTGGCGAGCAGTCGACTTTGCCCGCTCGAATAGCGGTCAAAGATCGAAAGCGAGCTAAAGGGATAGAATTCTCCGACAGAGGCCACGAGCGAAAGCATCAGCACGGCCACCACAAATGCCCAACGCTTTTGGAGTCCCAAAGAAGGCGACGACTTGGGGCGGTCGCTCTCTTGTTGACTCATACTGCTTCCTCCAAACTCAACAGATTTTGCCAGAGGAGACGATACGGAGCATCTCCTCCGTCGTCCACGGCGTCTATCCTACTCGAAAATTTCTGGCAGTGGCCCAAGTGGGCAGTTCATGTGGTTACCGAACGCTTGATCCTCCTGGCCAAACGCCTGGAGTAACGCCACATAAACTTCATTGATGCTGTGCTGGCCTTTGGCCTGCTTGTCGAAGAAGTCCAAAAATCGCCCCATCTTCGCGTTGCCCATGTTGCCTGCGAGAACGACCGGTAAGTCTGTCGTTACGTGGCCTTTTCCATCGCCAAACTCGGTGCCCCACATCGCTAAGGTGCTCTTTAGGAGCGTTTGTCCGAACTCTCCTGGGGAAGAATTCAGCTTCTGCAAGAGGAGCTTAAACATCTCGGCATACCATTTATAGCCGCGAACCAAGCCAGCCTCGGGCGTTTCATTACCGTCAATGTTTCGTCCGGTGTGCACCATACCGTGCCAGTTATCGTACTTGTTCGTCGGTACCAACGGCCCACCAAACTCCTCCCAAAGCCACGGGAACGATGGTCCGTTGAGCTTGCAGAAATCGATGGTGGCCGTGTTCGTTAGGCCGCAACTCATCGCATAGGTGATGAGATCAAAATGCAATGCAGCCGTTGTAGGCTCCCACAAGTGGCTCCAATACTGGTAGCCCTCTGGCTCGTTGGGCGAGGCCACTCCACCACAGGCCTCCTTGGTGGCCTCAAGCAAGATGAGCTGTTGCTCCAACTCGAAAACTTTGGTGGCGTGGGCATCGAGGATCACTTTGTCGGCGGCGCTAACCTTGCTGCTGAGGTGATTGAAGTGTTCGAGCACGGCATCCAGAACACTCTTTCGGCGCTCCAAAAGGGACGCTGCCGCCTCCAGGTTTTGCTCACCGCCCGCGAAGTATTTTAGGTACACGATCAGCGGATCGGCGATGAGGGAGACTGGATCATTGGGCCCGTTGGAGAAGAAGAGGCTCTGCTCATATGGGTTCCCTTCCGAGCCGGCACTCACACCCACATTGAGGGACCGAACGGGTGTGTTTCCTTGGATGCGTCCGGCGATCACTTGGTCAATCGACGGTCCTCCGAAGCTCAACTCACTGCGATCGACGGATTCATCCGCGAAGCCTGTCCCCGTAAAGATGCTGGTGTTGGCAGTGATGTGTCCATCTCCCACCGTCATCGAATCCCGGGCCACGTTGTCGATACCCCCGATAAAGAGGCAGAACTGACGAAAGGACTTCAAGGGATCGAGGATCTCGGGAAGCACCAAACCGAACTCGTTGACGCTTGGTCGCCAATGGTCGAGCACCGTTCCCTGAGGTGTGTGTAACAAGACGAAGCGCTTGGGACCCACGCATCCCGCCTCCGGTAAACAGGGCTTAGCGAGTGATTCCAAGGCAGGTAACCCGAGTATCATCCCGCCGGCACCGACGAGGAATGAACGTCGCGAGAAGGAGTTACGGGACATCGTTACCCTCCTCTTCTGTCACCCAGCGATACCGGAAGGAATCGCTTTGGGTTATCGCATGAATGAGGCCTTGCACCGTTCCGCCACCGAGCTTGAAGCTCTTTCGTATCGCTTCGAGGGAGCAGGCGTCCGCTTCTTGCTCACTTCGTCCCAGCGCATAACGTGTCCATTGCGTCGCGTAGCAGTCCTGGACGAGCTCGAGAGTCTTGAGCTGGTCGCTGAGGCTGGCCGCATTCTTAAAGCTCAGAGAGGGACTGACAAGGGTTCCCTGGGCATTGACGGGCTGTCCATCGGCGTAGGTGTCTCTCCAATTGCCGATACCGTCCAAGTGCTCAAAGGCGAGGCCAAGTGGATCCATCCGTTCGTGGCAGCTTGCACACACCGGATCTTCACTGTGCATCTTGAGCCTATCTCTCACCGTCCCATTGGGTGCTTCGGGAAGCTCGGAGATTTCGAAGGGGGGAATCACCATCTTTTGGCAGAGCAGATTCTCAAGAATAAAGTGACCACGGTGAATCGGACTCGACGCATGCGGGTAGGCATGGACAGCAGCAAACGCGGCACGATTCAGAATGCCTTTCCGCTCGCTTCCCAAGTCGGACTCTACCCATGCACTGCCATTCGCTGGGTCGTAGGGTGTTTGGTAAAGCTGGGCGAGCTTCGGATTCACAAATGTGAGTGTCGTATCGAGCAGGTTGCGAAAGTGACCAGGGGTTTCGAAGACGATATGTGTCGCTACCCGATCGATTTCCTCGGCCATAGCTTCGGCTAGCTTTCCATCGTAGAGGGGGTAAATCGACGGGTCTTTCTCCAGCCCCGGCAGGCGGTAGAGGTGCAGCCACTCTCGATGAAAGCGCGCGACCATAGCTCTCGCCCGCGGGTCTTTCAGCATGCGGTCCACCTCGTCCCAGATGGCATCTGGATCGTTCAAATTGCCCAAAGATGCCCTTTGTAGCAATGCGGCATCGGGCATCGAATCCCAGAGAAAGTAGGACAACCGTGATGCGAGCGCATAGCTTGATAGCTTCGCAACCCCTTGAACGCCAACCACGGGCTCCCCGGCCTCCGGATCAATGTAGAGAAACTGCGGAGACTGAAGCATCGCCTCAACAAGGATGGCCACGCGGTCCGCATAGGAAGCGTTTTCCGGCAATGTGAGGTGTAGATCGAGGAGTGTCTGTTTCTCGTCGGGACTCAGTGCTCGGCGGTAGATCTTCGGTCCGAATTTCTCCAAGAAGGCTGTCATGCACTCACCGATGGACGCCTGACAGGGCGCTATTTGACCGATATTCTCGGCCACCTCTTTCGCAATCGATTCCGTCGTCTCCATGATGACCTCGACCGATGAGGCGCTCACCGAGTTAGGTCCCGCATAACTCGTGAATCCCGATGTTGCGACGGTCTTCGGAAATTGGTGATGAGCGGTCACCATCTCGCCAAAAAGTTCATCCACGGTGTTGGCGTACTGCGCTGATGTGAGGCGCCTAACGACGCTGGGGCCGGGATTCATCGGCGCCGTCTCGCAGCTTAGCGAATCGAGCGGATTGTCACATCCACCCGGCTCGACAAAGCGGGCAACGAGCTGTGTGAGGTCGTTGTATTCTTCCGATGTCGTGTCAAAGCGCTGACCTCCAAAGTGAGGAATCTCTCCTGTTGGTTTCAGTAGGAGAAGCGACGCCCCTTGAGACATGTCGAGCGCGAGTGGACGAAGCACCTCCATGTTTCGTTGTGCGACCTCATCGCCATCACCGAGTTCCAGAACGAGAGCCGAATCCTCCGCCTCTCCTCCCACCACGTGGCACGTCGCGCAATCCGAAGCCATGAACTTCGACCAGATGCTTGTTTTGAAAAAGCTAAGGTCGTCGACACATCCATTGGCCGGTCCATCCGGCTCTACATCGGACGTCATTTGAACGTCACTGACCTCTGATGAGTTCACATCACTCCCTTGCAGATCGTGATAATCGCTATCTGAAACAGGCGTTCCATCGGGCAAGGACGTGTCGATTGGACTCACCGAAGGAGAGCAGCCAATCAATGTCGCAAGCACGACCGATATGGAGAGGGAGCGAACCATTAAGCGTGATGATACTGAACTCGACCGAACGCAGCCAGCAAGTCAGCCTCAAATTGCGCAACCGAGTGAAAGGGTACAAGCTGAGATCTGGACGACTGGATGCGTTCGGGGTGGTAATGGTAAGAATAGAGAGGTTGTATGACATTCGACCCACGAGGGTCGCACCTTCATGATTAGACATTTTCCCATTCGATACGGCTTATCGGCCCTTGCAGCGCTCGTACTGAGTGTCAGTGCTTGCAGTTCAGATACGACTGTGACCTGCGATCTTTTGGACAATGGTGACGGAACAAAGACGATCCTATGCACCGACGGAACGGAAGTAACGCTGGCGGACGGTCAGGACGGCGAACCCGGCTCATCGTGCTCCGTGGCCGACAACGGCGACGGAACGAAGACGATTTCTTGCGAAGACGGTTCAACGGTCACGATCACAGACGGAGAAGCTGGAGGGCTCATTGGCTCGCCTATCGTTGAGGGCACTGTCACCATTCGTAGCAGCCTCGATGTGGAGCTCCTCCGCGGAAAAACAGAGATCACCGGAGATCTTCGAATCGAAACCGATGGTCTATCGACGGTCGCCCTTGCCACCCTGAAATCCATAGGTGGAAGTCTCGTCTACCGCGGCAACACGGCGATCAACTCCTGCGATATGCCAGTGCTATCCAGTGTCGGGCACGACCTCATCATCGACGATAACTCGGCGATGACCGCCTGTGCCCTACCCGCACTAGAAACAATCGGCGGGTCATTGTTCCTGAATGACAACCCGCTATTCGACACGCTCACGTTCAGCCAACTGTTGAAGGTCGAGGGGAGTCTAACGCTTAGCCAGTTACCCCAACTCAGTGCCCCGAGCCTCCCTCTACTCAACCGTGTCGGTGGATCCATCTCGGTCGACAATCTGCCAGCGATGACGTCACTTACGCTCGAGTCGCTGGAAGAACTGGGCGGACTCTCCGTCTCAGGATCGGACACGATCACATCCATCGACTTCTCCGCACTGTTGACGGTCACAGGAACACTTGAAAGCCAAAACAATAGCGCACTCGAAACGCTGTCTCTGCCTTCGCTCACAACGATTGTAGGCGATTTGGCATTACGCGGCGGTGAGCTAGGTCACCCCTCACTAACAACCATCGAGCTTCCGTCGCTTAGTACGCTGGCGGGGACTCTTACGGTGATGGGTAACGACGCACTCGCGACGCTCTCTTTGCCCGCTCTCACGAGCCTTGGTGGGTTGGAATGCACCGACAACGCTGCGTTGGCAGATGTTCAGATCCAATCACTCGGAAACGTCAGTGGCGAATTTAAGGCGCAATGGAACGCGTCGCCACACACTTGGAACCTTGCATCGCTGAAGACTGTGGGGGGCTCGCTCATTGTGAGTTCGAACCCTGGGACAACAGAATTGCGTGTACCGTCTCTTGAATCCATCGGCGACTTCTTTGGTCTTGAGGGCAACGCCAGTCTGATGCTGGTCGAGACACCGGCGCTTAAGGATGTCGGCGGTAATCTCTACGTCTCCGATAACGCAGCGCTGGCGAGTCTCTCCTTTCCCGAACTCATCGAGTGCGGTGGCACAGTGGGGTTCTACGACGGTAATCCTGGCTTGCAATCCTTTGAGCTTCCAAAGCTCAAAGCGGTGGGGGGCACGTTCTACATTTACGAGAACCACAACCTTGTCTCGTTCGACCTAGATCAACTGGAAACGGCGAAAGGAAGCATTATCGTCACCAACAACTTGTCACTTCCGTCCTTCGCGCTGCCGGAGGTATCAACCATCGGCTTGGAACCTGACGACGAATCGCTTGGCGGTAATCTTTATGTCACCGGCAATGATATCCTGACCCATTTTGACGTCCCAAAACTGACGGAAATTGGAGACTTTCTCGAGGTCAATAGCAACCTTGTCCTGACATCGATGACCTATCCGTTGATGGGAAGCATCGGAAAGGGGATGCGGATTCTTAATAACCCGCTCCTTGATACCTGGGATGTCTCGGCGCTGAACTCCGTGGGCACTAACTTGAGGGTGGAATTCAACGCTTCCTTTCCGGAATGCTTGGCCGCTGATTTAGCCGCAACACTTCAAAGCCTCGGAGCCTTGGGGGGTCTCTATCACAGCAGCGGAAACAACGAGTCGTGCGTCTGCAACGAGGTAGACGGCGTATTGGAGGCATCGTGTCCCTAAGACTTCGCTGCATCGTTGCAGCCTCCGTCCTGACGATTGTGTCTACATCGACCTCTGCGTGGGCAGAGCAACCTCAAGAGGCGGACGTATCATGGGTGCTTCCTGCGACCGCGAAACCCATTCTTGAGACTGTCACGCCCGCGATGGCCAAGGCGATCTCGGCCGACTGGTGCGATGCGCAGATCAAAAAAGACACCATCGAGTTCGCCCTGGGCACACTGGGTGGTCAGGATGGAAAGCGTGTGGTGAGTCACCGCGTAACGGCTGTTCACCCTTCGAAAGTGACTTCAAACGGTTTGAAGGGAACGCATATCGCGCTTGAGCCCACGCCTGGCCCAATCACCCCGGCGCAGATGAAGTCCTTACTAGACACCTTGAACGGTGCGGATCTCTCCGCCTTGTGGACTGAAGTTCGCGCCAAAAAGTTGATGCGTGCACCAGCCAAGGAAGAAGAAGCTCCTCGTGGGGTTGATGCAAACTTTCAACGGGTATCCGACCTCATCAAAATGGGTGACAAGGCCGACGCATTATCCCTTTTGGAATTGCCGGAGAAGAGCCCGGACGCTACCCCGTTTCAACGGCTGCGTGCCGCCATCTATCTCAAGAAGCTCGGTGAAGACGAGCGGGCCGAAGCCTTGGTAAAAGCGCGCAAAGACCCGCTTCTCAAGGCGATTGAGTCCCTGGTCCTGGGTGAGGTACTTGCCCCCCAACCACTCCTGTCGCTGTGGGAAAAGGGGCGCTCAGAGGCGATGGATACGTGTCAGCTCGTTCACGTGGCGCAAGCTGCCTTTTTGTTAGGTCAACATGACGAGTCTGAGGTCCTCCTGAAGGGCATCTTTGAACAGAACTCAGAATGCCTTCGAGCCATCTCGATTCTTGGAGATAACTACATCTCTCTCGACAGAAAGGACGATGCTATCAACCTCGTTCAGCCCTTGCTCGAGAAGCACCCTGAACATGCTGAATTTAAGATGCTCTTGGCCCAGTACTACCGCCTGGATGGACGGTTGGACGATGCGGTCGCGCTCTATGAGGAGGTCGTGAAGGCGGGTAATGCACGGGATGAACACGTGCGCCTTCTTGTGACGATGTATCTTCAGCAGCGGGCGGAAAAACGCCAAATCACGCGTTGGAAAGGCATCTACGAAGAAAACCCATCGAATAAGGTCGCCGCTCTGATGATCGGCATCATGCTCCATTACCGCGACGAGTTTACCGAATCTCAGGAATGGCTCTTGCCGCTCAATGACCAGTTCAAGGGCAATCCAAGATACCAAATCTACCGGGCCATGAACGACTACAATCTCGACGACAAACAGGGTGCTCGGAAGCGATTGGATATGGCTGCGGAGTTACCTGTTATCGATCCCGACGTCTTCTATTGCCGGGGAGAAATCCTGCGCGATGTGGAGCGAGACACAGCCATCTCAGACTTCAAACGTTATTTGGCACTCACCGAGGGTTCCCCTTTCAACCTCCCGGAAAAACAAGCGCGGGTGAAGGAACAGGTGCGACTCCTCGAAGAGTGCAAACGCAATGGCACAGAGGTTTGCGAAGGTCCTTGGGAACACCCTCGAGGGGGTATCATGCGCTTTTTCACCCTGCATCCGGAAGCACCTTGGGTCATTCTGGGATTGGTCATCGTCGTCTTGGGTAGCGGCATTTGGTGGTGGCGCAGAAGGCGGCAAGCTAAGGCATCATGAGACACGCCACCATGGGAGCAGCCTTGCTGCTTGTCTTGCTTGGCGGCTCCGTGTCGGCCGATGCATCCCAGTCCAAGTGGGTTATCCCGCAGGAAGTGGTGGGACAGCTTCAGTCGGATCTGAGTGTGCCCCTGAAGGACGAAGACCTGGTCCTTCAATCCCTCAATGTAAAGCAGGACACGATAGAGGTCTCCGTCGGCGCAACGCCACAAGGCAAGGCCACATTCTCCTTCATCATCGAACGAAACGATGAAGGCCCCGCGCTTCGCCTGCTCACGGGAGATCAAGCTGCCTTTAGATCACTCAAGGTTAGACTTGGAAAGCTCGACCTTGACGCCCTCTTTCTGGAAATCAAGGAAGCACCAACCCGTGAACTACCGCGCGCGGAGCGCCGGGACGGCGCACTGGAACGAGCGGTCGACGTGATGAAGGCGCGACTGGCAGGAAGGATGGGCCACGGTCCGTGGTTTCAAGAAGAGTTGCCCACCGAGATCGCTAAGCTACTCGACCAATTACGTACTGGTGGGCACGACACCGTTCGAACACAGGCTAAACATTTACTCCAATCACCCAATCCGCCACCAGGGTCCTACTCTCTCTATCTGGCGGCAGGCGGAGAGGAGCCAGCGAATCTACAAGACGCCCTGAGGCGCCATCCGCTAGAACCTCGTCTTCACGTGCTTCGGGCTCAACACTATCTCCAAGCCGGTGAACGCCAGATGGCGGCAGAAAGCCTATCTGTCGCAATGCGGCTTCCCCTGGCGGATGCAGCAGCGCGCGACGAGGCCCAGAAACTGGGACTTCCTGTTGCGGAGAGTTGGCCAGAAGCCCTCCCAGGTGAGGTTCAGACCGATTCGGTGGATTTGAGTCTGGCTTGGTTCTTACTCTTCGGCATCCTTGCCGCCCTGATGTTGGTCCTGAGTCTGCGTGGACGTCGGTTTGCCACGGCTAGCGCCATCCTATTTGGCGCCGCAGCAGCATGGTTGGTCATCGAACCGTCTGAAGGGTTCAAGGCCACGCCCATTCCAGACGTATTATTAGCCCCCCTTTCAGGCGGTGCATGCGAGGGTGCTCCGGGACGAATCGACGGACATGGATACGTTGTCGACGCGCTTTGCCCCAGGGGGAAAACAACCCTTGTGGTCTCCTCCATAGAGGACTCAACGAAGGGGGAAGCATGGTCATTCGCACGCACCGAATATCACCAGATTAATCTACAAGACGCGGATGCTCGGAGCGCAAGCTCAGATGTTCAACACGCTGTCGCCTTACTCAAGGAGACCTTGGAGGTGGCTGAAAAGGCGGGATTTCGAGCCCCAAAGCGCGCGGCCTTGAACGCTCATTCTGGCTCGCTTCGGGACCGGTGGACCCTCATGCCAGCATCGGCCCGTGCAGAGCTGAGAATCGGAGCGGGTGTCGTTCTGACGGCCGTGCTAATGCTTCTGCTTCTTGGTTTCCAACACCTCCGCTCTGCGTTGATGGCATTGCGGGGTGAAACCCGCTGGGTATGGCTTCTTCTGGCCGCATGTCTATGTCTCTACCTCTTGGTGCCGAGCCGCATGTTGATGGTCTACAGCGGCTATGACCGTGTGGACGCATTGGCCCAAGGAGAATTGCCGCGATATGGCATCGCTAGCCTTTTCTTCTATGGTCCATTCCTGTGGTTTGGAGGCGTCGATCATAGCTGGCTTCAAGCCATCAACAGGTTCCTCGGCTTAGCTGCCTTAGCCGTGGCATGGGACATAGGCCGGGTACTCTTTCGCATGGACAAGCGAACGTCGTGGCTCTCCGCTGTCCTACTTGTTTCCATGCCTCTTTTTGTTCGTGGCTTTACAAGCGAGGCCATCAGTCCGTTTCCAACGCTTTGTCTACTCGTCGCACTTCGCATCCTCATTCAACCGACTCCGAGGAACCTCCCTGCAGCCTGTGCTCTTCTCATTTGTGCGGCGATGGGCCGACCAGAAATCGCTGCGGCAGTGGTTTTGATTCCCTTTTGGTTCTTCATCACCTTCCCAGTCCGAACGCGCGAGGAAGCGCCCTGGCTGGTCTTTGGTGCGCTAACGCTGGTGGTTGCGCTTCAGGTGGCTCGAACCCTTCTTGTGACCGATGACCTTGCAACGCGAGAAGCATTACCACTGGCCTCCGAGCCCTTTGGTGCCGCATTCCACGTCCTTACCTTCAAGAGTGCGCACGTCAGCATCGATTACACGCCGCTGGGCTTTACACCGCTTCTTCTCATCGGCGCATGGTTTTCCAGCCGAAGGACCGCCATCGCCTTGTTGGGGATTGCTGCCGTCTGGCTCGGAGCCACGGGAATCGACCTGGTTCGGGTGAGTATCCCTCGTCTACACCTTGGCCCAATCTTGCTTCTCACCCCGCTGGTCGCGGTGGGAGCGATCGCCCTCATCGATAAGGCCCAAGCGCGAGGCACGAACGCCCTGAGGAGTGTGGCCGGTTTACTTGCAGCACTATGGATCACCGGACTTGCCCTCAACGCCCATGCGCTCTTCTCGCCCATCACCGAAGAAGGTGAAGAGACCCTCTGGCGAGACACCGTCAGCGCCCTTCCCTCGGGTCCCGGTTGCCTGCTTCGTTACGGATTCGGCGATCCCGTCCCCTCTCCCAAAACGCCCCTTTACAGCCCCGATTACCTCCTGCCAAACGATTGGAGGACAGGGGCACTCAGTGACTTGAAGACAATTCAAAAAACATGTGAAGGCCCTGTTTACCTCCTCCTGGGCACCCACTGCTATACCCATCTCAGGCCTCCCGATACGCCCGCTCCAGAAGGTCTCGCGGAACGAGCGCTGTGTACGGAAATCCGGCAAAGAAACGACCTCAAACCGGTCCTTGAGCGCGATGTTCCCAACGTTGGAGAACCACCCGGGCTTCGCCTCTTCCCCCAGGCTGAAGTCTTGCCGGTCGGACTCTACGAATTGGGTCGTTAGGCGCCAGCAGCCTTCATGCCACCCCACGCGAGCGCCAATCCGGCCAGGTTTGATAGCAGGACGTAGCTGAGAGCCGCACCGATTCGTCCATGTTGAAGCAAGGTGATGGTCTCAAAACCAAAGCTGGAGAAGGTTGTAAAACCGCCTAAACATCCAACGACGAGGGCGAGTTTAACCTCAGGCCTCACGCCACTCGCTTCCGTGAGTGTCGTCGCCAAAAAACCGATGGCGAGGCATCCGAGAAGATTCACGGTCAGCGTTCCGAAAGGATAACCCTCCGTCGCCGATCCGTTGAGGGGTGTTGCAATGAGATAGCGGGCGCCCGTGCCTATGGCACCGCCCAACATGATCCATAAGAGCGTTGTCACATCCTCTCCTTGTTGCCACACACCTGTCGCAGGCGTCATCCACGTTGAAACAGGGTCCCAAGACTGTCAAAGAAGCGAGCCATGCAAGATGAACTGAGCTTGCCGCCATGGTATGGTCCGCCCATGAGGGGGATACTTCATGGGCATCTAGCGTTCTCTTGGGTGATGGTGATATCGCTCCTCGCCGGCTGTGGCGACGCCAGCGAAAAGAGCCCAACGCCAACCACCGATATTGTCGCGGAAATTGAAGACTCCGTGGACGGAGGTGCACCGGACGTGATTGATCCGGTGGACGTGATTGACCCGGTGGACATGGTTCGTCCCTCCGATGACTCCTGGCGGCCACCCACCGACTCAGACGCATGGCTCGATGGGAGTACCACGAATGACGCAACGTCCGAGGACGACACTTCCTCAAGTGACGACACGGCCGAAGACGATGTGAATTCGGAGGGCTCCGGGGATACCGTCCAAGCAGACGCTCAGCCCGAAACGGATACCAACATACCGCCTGATCCGCCCTCCGACCCCTGCGATACAGTCAGCTGCCCGGCGGTCGCTACATGTGTTGATGGCGTGTGCGTATGTGACTCAGGCTACGTCAGCGACGGAAATAATGGCTGCAACGACATCGACGAATGCGCCCAAGGCAACACCGGATGCGACGACATCGCAGGATGCATGAATCTTGAGGGTTCCTATGAATGCGGCGCATGTCCCCCTCCTTACGAGGACGTCAACGGCGACGGCACCCTCTGCTCCCTCCACTACAACGCTTGCGGCATGGGTCGCTTCTCGTCCAAAGCCTCCGGGTCTCAAGGCGATCCTCTCGTCGTCCCCTACCTGCCAATGGTTGACCACAATTCAACCGCGTCGAGTCCCTCAGACAAGGTCGACACCTATGACTGCGCCCCTGGTAAACTTGAGACAGGGCCGGAGATTTTCTACCGCTTCGTCACGCAACATGCGGGAACCTTCCATGCCGAATTGACCGATCCTCAAGGGGTCGACATCGACATTCATCTCATCCAAAACCCGTCGATGAATGGCAGCCAAATGACGGGATGTATCGCACGAGCTCACGAGAAACTGACAGTCGAAAATTTACCAGCGGGTGAATATTGGGTGGTGGCCGATACATGGAGTGACGGCGCGACTGAATTCAAAGGCGAATACAGTCTGGCATTCGAATGGACCTCGATCGGCGTATGGAACGACGTCCCAATCGACAAAGGAATCACATGGTCCCGACTTCGCCAGGTGTTGCCAGACTCGGATCAAACCATCAACAAAGTCCGCATCGATATGAGCCAGGGCTGGGACGTTCAAGCCGAGAATCACGGTGGATGTAAACCAGTCGCCTCAGTCCAAGAAAACCTTGGGGCCCTGATCGGCATCAACGGCACCTTCTACGACGGGGGCTGCAAATCCCTCGGCCTATTACGCGCAGACGGCATCACCTATGCAACCAACACGATGACCGGATATGAGCAGCGAACCATTGGCTGGAATCAGGGAGAAACTCCGACGCTGAAGTGGCTACAACCTAACGAAGACTGGACTGATGTGAGCGACGCGATCGGCGGGTATCCGAGTCTCGTGACGGATGGTGTAGGAATTGCCGAGGCCATTCCCGGCTCACAGGTTTGGTCGGCCGTCGACTGGCAGAAACATCCCAGAAGCATCGTTGCCATCGACACGACAGGGCATTTGGTCCTCATCACCTACGACGGACGAACGGCAGCTGGTGACGGGATCACGAACCCCGATCTGGCCAAGGTTCTTGAAAACGAAAGCTACGTCCAAGCGATGAACCTGGATGGCGGCGGATCGACGACCATGACGGTCCATGACTGCTGGCTTAACCATGTCGTAAGCTACCCTTCAGACAATAAGAAAGCGGACCATTTCGGGGGGCGTAGCGTTGGAAACGGCCTCTACGTCAGGTAACGCAACCTAATCAAGGGCATGCCCGCTCTCCTCCAATAAAGCGCTTGCCCGTGGGGATTGGAATTGCTATCGACGCCGCTCCGCGAGCAGCGGACGACCCCAATCCTTTACCTTATTCGGAGCAAGTAATGCGTTTTCTAACTCTCGTCCTAGCAGCCGCTATGGCAACGACCATCGGTTGTGGCGACGACACATCCAGCAACAACGGCAACGGCAGTAATGGCGGTAATGACGTCATCGCCGGTAACGACAGCGGTTCCACCACAGACACAGGTCCTGAACCAGATAGCACGACCAACTGCAGTGCTGACTGCAACGGCGCGCTTGCCAACAATCCCCAAGGCCTTTGCTCCCTCTACGACGCAAAATACGCGTCGGGGAACGTGACGTGTGATGCAGCGACCTGCACCGTCAACACGAGTGCATGCCAAGAAGGCACTGTCGGACCTGTTCCTGGCGAATTCGAAGCGTGCACAGACGCATGCGCCGAAGGCCTTGTTTGCGTCGGTTGGACACCATCTATGAGCTACTGCCTCAAGCCATGCGCCGGTGAAGACGACACATCTTGCGGCGCCAATGCTTGCACCGCCGTTGGCGACACCGACAACGACGGCGTTCTCGACGCGTTTGTTTGCCTCAAGAAGGATGCGATGGTGAACGACCCTTGCCTCGACAACCTCACCCTCTGTGCTGATGGTCAGGGCGAGTGTCAATGGACCGACTTGGAAGACGGACCTCAAGGTCCAACACCCACCGGATTCCGCTGCAAGATCAACTGCGAGAGCGATGCCGATTGCGGCGGAAACTCCTGCCTTCAGAACCCAGTGGGTAAGGTATCGGTCGAGCAAGTGAACGGCGCTCCGATTTCTTGCATGGACGACAGTGCATGCGGTGACGGCTTCGAATGCATCAACCTCACGAACGGCATGTCCTGCGCCAAGATCATCAACTGGTGTGGAACCGAAGCACTCGCCTGTGCCGCCCAACTCGATGAGGCCGGCCTGAGCGCGTGCATCGAAGATCCCGCGAGCGACTGCTCCATGGGCGGCTCTGGTCTGTGCGCCGTCGTTGGTGCCACCGGAGATCCTGCCGACGTTCTTTGCATCCCAGTCGACGCGTCTGGCACCAAGAGCATCTGCGTCGGTTTCTGTGGCGGCGAAGACGGGAACGCGACCCTCGACTGCGGCGAAGGCTACCAATGTGTACGGCCTGAGACGGTTGGCGTATTGCTTCCCGAAACTCAGAAGGACGCCATGGGTAACCCCATTAGCTGCACCTTGGGTGACGACAGCGCCTGCGATACAGCCAATGAGTTCAAGTGCGTCACAGGCCAAAACGAAGCGCCTGTATGCGGCCGTCCTTTCAAGATGTGCCAGAAGCTCTAAGAGCTGCGCGATTCACGCAAAGAAAACGCGGCCAGGACACTCTCCTGGTCGCGTTTTTTGTTTTCAGGACTCGAAAACGGGAACTAGGTCGAGGTCCCTGAGCCTCTCACCTGGCGTGTCACGCGTAGCGCAGCCAACGCTATGAGCAGGTAGACCCACCCGGTTCCATGTGAGCGCCTAGACGTACATCCTGACGCTTCCTCGACGGTCGGTTGAGCAGGCTCCACCTCTTCCTCGGGTGTCGGTTCGTCGGCTGGGCAAGGAGAAGGATCACAAGGCGCTTGAAAACGAACCTCCATGGCCTCGGAGGTCGTGGTTCCGTCTACCAGTTCAATGCCCGCGGGGACCCGCAGATTGTACCAAGTCCCCGGTATCAAATCGTCCTGGGGCATGTAGCGATGAAGCCGCCCACGGTCCGTACCCCAGCGGGTACCCGTCGTCTTCACCGGAATCTCAGTGCCGTCGTCATCTGTGAGCGTTGCAAAGAGGGGGCCGGAATCATTGACTCCCATCCCAAAAATGAACGTTACCCAAGAATCCACGCTCTCGTGGTTGGTCCCCAACACGGTACCCTCCTCCCTGGGATAGGTGTGGGTCAGAAGGTCCTCCTCTCCAAATTCAGCATGGAGACGCTTCCAGACTGCCTCCATATAGGCTGCTGTAGGCTGAATCTCGCTCTCGATGCTTCCCGGAATATCGGCGTCGAAGAAGTGGGCAAACGACCAAGGAAGTTTAGCGTGATACTCGTCGTACATGCTCAGTGCCACCTCTTGGCCGGGACCATCATTGAGGTAAAGGAAGTTCATAATATCGACGCAGTCCTGAATGTCCTCGGCTTCTACTTTGAGTCCCGTATTCTCAAAGACCTCAAGAAGGGCATCAAAGGGGATGTACTGTGTGGGCATAAAGCGGATTTTCCCCGCGTGAACCAACGCGCCATCGCTGGCAGGATCGGCCTCGTCCTGACCGGCTCCATCATGCTCCTCCACTTGGAAGAGAAAGAGAGAGTCGAAGATCTCGTCCTGTAAGCCGTGACTGGCAATCCCCAAAAGAAACGCCACCCGCTTCTTACTCTCCTGAGTCGTCCACGGTGGTGGATCATTGGCACGCACCCAATGGATGAATTCCTCCACAAAGGGTTCCCAATGGATGTGTTCCGAGTAAGCGTTCCCGCGCTTTTGAAGTTCTCCACCTTGGGGCCAATAGCCAGAATCGGTGAACGCCGCACCAAAGTGGGCCGCATTCAAAAGCTCCTCATCCTTAAAAAACTCGCGGAGTTCGCCTTCCGGAAGGGCTTCGATAGCCCAACCAGTCACGTGGACATGGGCCCATATTCCGTGGGCCTTTGCTTCGTGAGGGGCGGTCAAGACGAGCCCTGAGCAAAAAACCAACGCCGCCAGGAGGTTCGCAGTCATTCGACCTAACCCATCTTTTTCGAAGCCCCGTCGCCTCAACTCACTCACGTCGTATCCCCCACACGCGATCCACAACCTTTGATAAGGCTACACGAGCGGGCTGCTGCATGGAAGTTAGGACCCCAACTCTACCTAAACTCAATAGGGGCCCTTTTTTCAGGCTCACGAATGCGCCATAATGGAAGTATACCAGTTCCAGGGGGACGCCATGGCTGTGACACGCCTATCATCAGGATTCATACTACTCTTATGCCTTGCGCTCGCGGCCTGCGACGATAATGCCGGCATCACCGCCAACGCAGACGGTGCCGCGCTCGACTCCAGTGCGGACGGATCCACCGTCGACTCAACACCGGACACCGCGCCCCCGGTTGATACTGCTGCAGATGCAGCGACCGAGGATCTCACCCCCTCCACCTGTGAACCCGGTGAAGGCTGTTTTGAAGAAAGCTGCGACTCGGCCGACGATTGCTTAAGCGGTATCTGCACCATGCACATGGGAGATAAGGTCTGCTCCAAAACGTGCGATGAAGCATGTCCTGAAGGCTGGTCATGCACCCTGGTTGGGGCCGGCGGCGACGGCCAGTACGTCTGCATGTCCAACTTCTCCCACCTTTGCCTTCCTTGTGAAACGTCCGAGGGTTGCAGCGGCGACGCACCCAACGCATGCGTCAAATACGGCAACGGAACGAGCTTCTGTGGGGGCGCGTGCGATCTTGAAAACTCCTGTCCTTCCGGCTACTCCTGCCAAGAGGTCGAAACCGCGTCCGGCGCAATAAACTTTCAGTGCGTCTCAACGGCTGGCGTCTGCCAATGCTCGAACCTCGCCATCGAGTCGGGCCTCTCCACGCCCTGCGAGGTCACCAATGACATTGGTACCTGCCAAGGCGCCCGAATCTGTACCGAGGACGGACTTGCCGATTGCTCTGCAACCGACGCGGTAGAAGAAGCCTGCAACGGCATCGACGACGACTGTGATGGCCAAATTGATGAAGGTACCTGCGACGACGGCAATGCATGTACCGTCGACTCTTGCGCCGGGGAAGAGGGCTGCACCTACGAGCTATTGGAAGAAGGCGAATGCCTAGATGGCGATGCATGCACCGTTGCCGACCACTGCGAAGCGGGAGAATGCGTCGGGAAACCGGTCGATTGCGGTGACGATAATGTCTGCACTGTCGATAGTTGTGACGGGGCTGGTGGCTGCATCAACGAGGCGGTCGAAGGTCTATGCGACGACGGCGATCCATGCACCATTGGCGATGTATGCAAAGAGAGTGTCTGCGCCGGGAAAGTGACCCTGAATTGCGACGATGGAAATCCATGCACCGAAGACGCATGTGGGGGAGACGCAGGATGCACCAACACCCCCATAGATGGTCCCTGTGATGACGGAAGTCTTTGCACTGTTGAGGCGTGCCAAGATGGGGCATGCACAGTCACCGAGACCGTTGTGTGCGACGATGGAAATCCATGCACCGACGATCAATGCGACGACCAGATAGGGTGCATGAATGTAAACAATGCAGATATCTGTGATGACGCCAACCCGTGCACGGTGGGCGATCAATGTGCAGATGGATCCTGCCAGGCCGGAAAGGCAGAACTTAACTGCAATGATGACAACCCATGCACCAGTTCCAGCTGCGATCCTTCGACGGGCTGTATCATCGCACCCAATGACGCCCCATGCACCGACGAGAACGCATGCACCCTCGGGGATATGTGTGCCGATTCAGCGTGCCAGCCGGGAGAAAATGGCCTGGCATGCGATGACGGGAATCCATGCACCGACGATTCGTGTGATCCTGATACCGGATGTGTCCATACCCCGAACAGCAATGGCTGCGATGACAACAACGCCTGCACCACAGGAGACGTCTGCAACGCTGGAGTCTGCGCTGGAAAAGGTTCCTTAGAATGCGACGATGACAATCCTTGCACTATTGATAACTGCCTGATTGATGGCGGGTGCACGAACGAGTTCTTCGTCGGTCCTTGCATGGACGGAGACGCCTGCACCGTGGGTGATGGCTGTATCAACGGCGAATGCGTCGGAGGCGAACCCGTTTCCTGCGATGATGGAAACGCCTGCACAGACGAAGCCTGTGAGGACGGCGACTGCGTCTTTACTCCCAACGAATTGGATTGCAACGATGGTAATCCTTGTACGACCGCATCGACCTGCCAAAACGGCGCCTGTATCGCGACCGAGAACCTGGATTGCGACGATGGCAATGCCTGCACGAACGACGGCTGCGACTTAGTCACCGGCTGCGTCAATGCACCCAATGCGAACGCTTGCACGGACAACGATCCGTGCACGCTTGGCGACACCTGCAACGACGGCGACTGCGAACCGGGCGCCGACCTGCTCCCATGCGACGACGGAAACCTCTGCACCGATGAAAGCTGCGCACCGGGTATCGGTTGCCAATTCGAGGCGAATCAAGCGCCTTGCGACGACGGCAACGCATGCTCGACCGGCGAT
>MDTD01092937.1_pt1 | contig 30720 bp, 28 predicted proteins | sample 811221 | NCBI WGS metagenome assembly MDTD01 (sample SAMN05326646, study PRJNA326480) | marine metagenome | isolation source: seawater | place: Pacific Ocean: South West | collected 2011 | reverse complement strand
CCTCCTAATGGAACATTGTTTGCAATTACTACATTGTTTCCAATTTTACAGTCATGAGCAACATGAGATGAAATCATAAATAAACAATTATTTCCAATTATAGTTTTACTTCCACCACCAATAGTTCCTGGGTTTATAGTAACGTATTCTCTAATTTTATTATTATCTCCAATAATTAAATTTGTTTTTTCCCCGTTATATTTTAAGTCTTGTGGATCATTAATTGAAACAAAAGGATAAATCTTATTTCCTTTACCAATTTTTGTATTTGCTAATATACTTACATGAGATTGAATAATTGTATTTTCATCAATTTCAACATTTGGACCAATAACACAATAAGGACCTATTTTTACATTTTTTCCAATCTTTGCTTTTGAATTAATAATAGATGTTGAATGTATCATCTTATGTCTTTAATAAATTCTTTTAAGCTTTTTGCTGGATAGCCCATCAATTTTGTGTTGTCAGGAATATCTTTAATAACTCCACTTCCTCCACCAATATGTACATTATTACCAATTTTCAAATGACCTGATATTCCTGCTTGGCCACCTATCATTACATTATTGCCCACTATTGTGCTTCCAGCAAAACCAACTTGACCTGCAATTATACAATTTTCACCAATCTTAACATTGTGTGCTACGTGAATTTGATTATCTAAATATGTATTTTTTCCAATAACTGTATTTGATAATGAGCCTCTGTCTATTGTAGAACCACAACCAATTTCAGCGTTATCATTTATAATTACTATCCCAACTTGAGGGTATCTTATATTTGAATTTTTATTAGGAAAAAATCCAAATCCCTTTTTGCCAATAATACATCCATCTAAAATATGTACATAATTTTTTATTAAACAGTTTCTTAAAATTACATTCGATCCAATGGTACAATTATTTCCTATAACAACATTCTTCTCTATAATTGAATTATGACCAATTTGACAATTAGATCCAATTTTAACATTTTTTCCTATCAAAACGTTTCTCCCAAATTTTACTTTTTTGCAATGATTGGTATCATTAATGTCTTCTACGCTATTATCATAATCGTCAGTTACAGAGTCCGGATAAAATAACTCGGTTATTTTTGCTGTATCAAGCAAAACATTACTTGAAATAATTGGTTTACATGTCTTTGGTAAAAATGATTTTAAGCTTTCAGTAGTAATGCAATAGGAAGCATTAGTTTTTAAAGCTGCTTCATTATATTTTTTAGAATGAAAAAAAGTAATATTCTCATGAGATGAAGAACTAAGTTCTTTAATATCTTTAATTTTACTTTCAGGTAATTTACCACTTTTTATATTAATTAAATTAAGTAGTTTATTAATTTTATGAGGACCGGTATTTTTAAAAAATGGATTAGACATCATTAAGTTTAATATCAAAACTTATTTTAAATGCTTATCAAAATTTATTGCTAAATATTACTTGTCTACAATAGTGGCTGCCCATTGAGCATCAGCCATTTTTTTTCCATTAACAAATGCTTCTCCTTTGTACTTCCAAACTTTGCCATGAGATCGTATCGCCTCAATATTTAACTCTAATTTACAATCTGGTATAACTGGATTTCTAAATCTAGCCTTTTCTACACTCATCAAAAAAACAAGCTTATTCTCATACTCAGATTTATCAATACCAGCAGCCGTTAAAGCTGCTGCCGCTTGGCCAAAAGCCTCAACAATTAACACTCCAGGCATTACAGGTTGACCAGGAAAATGACCCTGTACAAAAAAACTATTTTTTTTTACATTAACAATAGCAGTAGCAGAAAATAATTTTTTAATATTTATCAATTCATCTATTAACAGCATAGGTTCTCTATGAGGCAATAAATCAATAATATCTTTTTTACTAAGCTTATCCTTACTCATCTAAATCAATTTTTTCAACTTTCTGATCTAAAATCTTAATAATATCTTTCGTAATGTTTAAACTATTTTTTGCAATAATTAAATCTTTCTTCTGAAAAATGATTGAAATATTTTTATCTTTAGAATATTCAGCTAATATAGGTTTAAGATTTTTTAAGAGTTTACCAGTTGCTGAAATCTGAAATGAATTAATCTTATTTCTACTTTCTTGGGTAATTTTTTGATAATTTTTAAGATCTTCGTTTAGTTCGTCAATTTTTTTTTTTAACTCATTGTCGCTTAATATATTTTTTTGAGAATTAATTTTATTATCTTTTGATCTCAAATCTTCTTCCATTTCTTTTAAAATTTTTTGAGATAAATTATTTTTTTTTTCAATTTCATTGTTTATATAAATACCAATTTTAGATTTACTCAGTATTTGATCCATGTCAATAAAGGCTAGATTTTCACTATAAGCATTTTTAATACTAATAATTAAAAAAAATACTAGGTATAGTCTAATTTTATTTGACATTAGAAAGTTGTACCTATTCTAAATCTAAAAGTTTCGCTTGTATCTGTGTCTGCTTTTGTAATTGGGCTTGCAAATGAAAAACTTAGTGGTCCAATTGGTGTAAACCAATCAATGGCTAATCCAGTTGATGATCTAAGCTTGTTACTATCTAGTGAACTATCATAATCAACACCAAATATGTTTGCCGTATCAAGAAAAATACTAAAATCAACATTTTGTAAATCAACAAAAAGATTGGGTAATGTTGCTGCTAAATTTATTGCAGTGCCATAATTTCCTCCTATGTAATCAGAGCCGTCTTTGGGACCAATCTTCCCAGATGCAAAACCTCTAAGTCTACTTGCTGGAATAAAAACTCTCCTGCTTATTCTCACATCATTATCTATAGAATTAACAGCTTGAAGAAGAATTTTAAATGATAATACAGTATCATTCCCTAGTTGATTATAATTAGCAAATTCGTATGTATTTGAAATACTTTTATCATCAGCATATAAAGGTAATTTTTGCTTAAAAGTACTTCTATATCCATCAGTTGGTTGAAAATTTTGATTTAGTTTATTCAATGATAAAGAGTAAGAAAATTCAGTATCGAAATAATCTCCCTCTTGTTTTTTTTTGTTATTAGATGCTTTAGATGAAGTTTTTAAGCTTTCATAATATGAAGATATTTCAGGAGAAAAAAATATATTCCTGTATTGTTCAAAGGATGTACCAAAAGAAAAGCCTGCTTTATTAGTTTTATATCCAAACCTACTCATTAAATCTTCTTGGGAATTTTCAATTTTGGTTATTAATGATTTATCAGAATTTTTAAAATTAGGATCTGTTATCGAAAGAAGTCCTCTTAGAGCGTTATCACTTAAAGTTGCATTCGCTTTGACCCTTTTTCCTTCACCTAAATAATTATTTTCAGATATACCAAAGGATAATTGAGATCCCGATGTTCCAGTACCAGCACCAGCAGATATTTCTCCAGTAGGTTTTTCAGATACTCGTATGTTTAAAATTTTTGATCTGGAGTCAGATCCATCCAAAATTTCTGAATCAACTTTTTCAAAAATGTTTCTAGACTTTATTCGATTTAATGATTTTTTAAATAAAATTTCGTTAAATGGATCTCCTTCATCTGTTAGAATTGAATTTCTTATAACATTTTCGTTAGTTACATAATTTCCAAATATATTAATTTTTTCTACAAATATTTTTTTACTCTCATTTATATTGAAAATAATATCAATTTTATTGTTATCTACTATTTTTTCTTTGTAAGTTGCATTAATAAATTCATACTGTTTATTCAAAACAATTAGATCTATTTCCTCTAATATTAATTTTATTTTGTTTAAAGAGTATTTTTGATTTTTAATATCTTCAAATAATTTATTTATTTGTTCAAAATTTTTAGCATCAAAGGATGAGGGTAAATTTATCTTTAAATTATTAAATGTAAATTTTTCTCCAGCATTTATATTATAAATTAACTCAAACTTTTTACTTTCTAGGATTTGGGCTGAAGTACTATTGACTTTAACTTCATAATAACCATTATTTTTATAATAATTTTTAAGGAGATTTTCATCAATTCTGATTCTATTTTTATCTAAATATTTTTTACTAGATAAAAACTTCCAAAATTTACTTTCTTCAGAAATTATTATATTTCTTAATTTCCTATCTTTTATTTTTTTGTCACCAATGAACTTTATTTTCTCTATAAAAGCTTTTTCTCCTAATGTAATTTGATATTTTAGATCCACAGTATTATTCTCGTTTTCTTCAATTACAGTATTTATTTCTGAAAAATAATAACCATTAGATCTTAAAATATTTTTTAAAGTATTTTCATCACGTTGGACAATGCTTTCTATAAATGAATTTTTTTCTCTTAATGATAAATTTGAATTTAATTTTTCAATAATACTTTTATTTTTTACACCAGTTATTTCAATTGATTGAACTATAGGATTTTCTATTACGAATATTTTTAATATTTGTCCATCTATTTTAAAACTTACATTTTCAAAAAAATTAGTTTCATAAAGATTTTTAAGTATTAAATTTAAATTTTTATTATTGTAATCAACGTTCTTTTTTATACCTCCAAATAAAATTATAGTCTCGTCAGATATTCTTTGATTGCCATTTATTTCTATTTCATTTATTACATCAGCTTTGACTTTTGATATTGGTGTAAAAATAGATATAAAAAAAACAAATATATATATGTATTTTAAATATTTATTCACAATATGATCTAGTTATCAATCTTACGTTATCATGTAAACTGCGAATTTGCTTAATATTTATTGGTTTTGTTTTTTTTAAATTAGAATATTTTTTATTATTTATAATTTTATTTAAGATTTTATAAATATCTAAAAATGTTATTTTACCTTTAAGAAAATATTCTACCAATAAATCGTTAGAGGCAATTAAAACTGTTTCAAAAAGAGAAATTTTTTTTGGAATAATTTTTAAAAAATTTAAACACGGAAACTGGTTATTTTTGGGTTTTTTTAATTTAAGATTATTGATTATTTTAAAATTAATTTTTTTTGTCTTTATCGTTTTATAATTATTAAAATATAGTGAATTGAAAATAGGTATTTTCATATCAGTTTCATGAAATAAAAATTTGATAATTCCGTTGTTAAAAACAACGACAGCATGCAAATAAGATTTAGGATGAATTAAAATTTTTATATTATTATAATTAATATCAAATATTCTTTGTGCTTCAATAACTTCAAAAACTTTATTCATCATTGTTGCAGAGTCAACAGATATTTTTTTTCCCATAGACCAACTAGGATGCTTTATTGCTAGTCTTGGTTTTATTTTTTTATATTGTTTTCGCTTATATTTTAGAAATGGTCCACCTGATGCTGTCAGATAAATTAATTTAACATTCTCTTTTTTTTCGTTTTTTAAAAGCTCCCATATAGAAAAATGTTCAGAGTCAACAGGAATAAATTGTGTTTTATTTTTTTTTAATTCTTTTAAAATTAAGTTCCAAGCGCAAATTATACTTTCTTTATTAGCTATGGCTATTTTTTTTGTGTATTTAATAATATCATATGTAGGTTCAAGTCCAGAAAGTCCAGTAATTGAAGACATTGTATAATGAATTGATTTATTTTTAAATATTTTTTGCAAATTTGAGAAATCGTTATAAATATTTATCTTTTTTTTTTTGAATTTTGTTTTAAATTCAATGTATTCTTTATAACTAGTAATAATAACATTTTTAACATTAAATTTTCTAACTTGAGTTTCTAAAATTTTTATATTTTTATTGGTAGTGAGTAATAAGATTTCAAATTTAGATTGATTCCTAGCTAATATATCTAGAGTTTTTTTACCAATTGAACCTGTTGAACCGAGAACCGCTACTTTTTTTTTCATATTTTGATTAGTTTTAATATAAGAAAAGCAAATGGAAACGCAAATAACATGCCGTCTATTCTGTCTAATAAACCACCATGTCCAGGTATCAAGTTTCCAGTATTTTTAATTTTAGAAGCTCTTTTAAAATATGAAACAATTAGATCTCCGATTTGACTTGAAGAAGAAATCAAAATTATAATTAGATATGAATTAATTTGATTTATTTGATTAGTGTAGTTTACGAAATTAGATTTTAACGGAATATTATGAAGTACTGTAAAAAAAATTAAAGGTATTAGAAAACTTCCAATGAGTCCACTGTACGTTTTATTCGGGCTAATTTTTGTTAATTTGGGTCCTTTAATAATTTTACCAAATATATATCCACCAATATCTGTTAATATACAAATTATTATTATAAATAAAAAAATGTGATTTTCCTCAGTTTGGTTGAAATATCTAATTTTATAAGCTGTATAAAACGATACAGTAATAAAGATATATCCTAAAATACTATAACTATTATTTTTTGACATATTAAACCATTCATAAAATGATATGAATAAACAAATCATAAGAAAAAATAAAAAAATTAGTTTTTCTTCATAAAATATAAAAAATGCTAACGGTACTAAAATCAAAGTGCTTACTAGTCTTTTTATAAATTCAATGTTCATTAAATTTTTCCATAATTTCTTTTCACTTTTTTAAAATTTTCTAATATTTTTGTAAAATCTTTTTCATTAAAATCTGGCCATAATTTTTTCTCAAAATAAATTTCTGAATAAGCTAATTGCCATAACAAAAAATTACTTAATCTAGCTGTATTTCCTGTTCTTATTAAAAGATCAGGGTCGGGTATCTTTGAAGTAAATAAAAAATTATTTATATTTTTCTCTGTTATTTTTTTTTTTTGTTTTAGAATATTTTTAAAAGCAGTTATGAGCTCATTTTTAGATCCATAATTTAATGCCAAATTGATTTGAAGTTTTTTATTTTTAAATGTTTGTTTTTCTGAATTTTCTAAAAGTTTATTTATTTTTTTTGAAAACTTTTTATTACCTATAATTTTTAGTTTAATCTTATTTTCTATAAGTGTATTGACTTTATTTGTGAGAAAGTTTTGTAATAATTGAAAAAGGAAATTAATCTCTTTTTTTGGTCTTTTCCAATTTTCAGTTGAAAAAACAAAAAGTGTTAAATATTTAATTTTTTTTTTTAATGAAACCTTAATAATTTTTTCGATAGTTTTTAAACCTTCTTTATGCCCTAAATTTCTTGAATTTTTGTGTTTAATTCCCCCCCTGCCATTTCCATCCATTATGATAGCAATGTGTTTAACAGGATTCATATTTTCATTATTTCTTTTTCTTTAATATCTATCTTCTCTTCTACTTTCTTAATATTTTCATCTGTTATTTGTTGAACTTTCTTTTCCTCTTTTTTTTCAATATCCTCACTTATAGCTTTATCTTTTAGAAGTTTCTTTAGCTCATCATTAGCTTCTCTTCTTATATTCCTAATTGAGATCTTGCATTGTTCACCCATAGTTTTAATTAATTTTTTTATCTCAATTCTTCTTTCTTCACTTAGATCTGGAATTGGAAGCCTGATAAGTTGTCCATCTATTTGTGGATTAAGTCCAAGCTCAGATTTTTTTATTGAGGAATCTATTAAATTAACATTGTTCAAATCCCAAACTTGAATACTAATTGTTCTTGGTTCTGGTATTGTTATACTTGCTAGTTGATTAATAGGCATTTTTTGACCATATACATCGACCTTTATAAGGTCTAACATATTAGCATTGGCTCTTCCTGTGCTTAAAGTAGATAAATCTTTTACGAATTTATCTATAGTCTTTAACATCTTATCTTGACAATTTTTATTGTTAAACATTATTCTCCAATCTTAATTCTATAAAAATTTAAAATTTTAAGATTATATCCATCAAACTCACCTAAAATATCTTGAATTTTTTTTTTAGGATCCATTACCCATGACTGACTAATTAGACTATTTTCCTCTTTAAATTTCATTAATTTTCCTTTTGATATTTTATCTATTATATCAGCTGATTTTCCTGATGATTTAAGTTCCTCATTAATGAGTTCCTGCTCTTTTTTAATTAAATTTATCTCAATTTCATCTGAAGTGATTGCGAGGGGATTTAGAGCGGCAATATGCATTGACAATTGCTTGCCAAATGATTTGATTTTTTCGTCATTTTTACTTGTGCTAATAGAAACAATTACACCAAGTTTTGCTAAATTTTCCTCTACTATAGTGTGTAAATAAAAATAATTATATGAATTATTTTTGTAAATTGTTTTTGATCTTCCTATTGTAATTTTTTCACCTATTTTTGATATTAGATTGACTAAGTTTTCTTTTACTTTTTTCCCATTAGTCATGACGCTCTCATTCAAATCTTCTAATGAAGATGATATTTTATTATTTATTATATTAATTTCTTTAACAAAATTTATAAATTCCTTATTCTTAGCAACGAAATCTGTTTCACAATTAACCTCAATTATTGAGGATTTATTTTCATCATTATAAATTGCAACTAAACCCTCTTTTGCGATACGTAACATTTTCTTTGAGGCTTTAGAAATTCCTTTTACTCTTAAAATTTCGATCGACTTTTCAATATCTCCTTTTGATTCTTTAAGTGCACTATTACAATCTTTAAAACCTGCTCCAGTAGCTATACGAAGCTTTTTTACTTTTTCAAGGTTGGTCATTTAATTTAGAGACTTGGAATTTCCATTAATCAAATCTTCTTTTTTATCAATTGTCTTTGATTTGATTTCATTTTGATTATTAATTGATTTATCATTCTTATTATTATCTTCAACTTTTAATGTTTTTTTTGCGTTTTCTATTGTTTCTTTTAATAAACTACAATACAAATCTATAGATCTTCTAGCATCATCATTTCCAGGGATTGGAAAATCAATTCCTTCAGGATCAGAATTAGTATCCAATATTGCTACTATTGGAATACCAAGTTTTATACCTTCTTTAATTGCTAGTGACTCATAATTTGTATCTATTACAAATATTAAATCTGGAATTTTCTTCATTTTAGAAATACCACCTAAAGATCTTTCTAGTTTATCTCTTTGTGTGCTCATTTTTAGTAATTCTTTTTTTGTAAAACCTCTATTCTCAGATGTTAAATCATTATTAATTTTTTGAAGTTTTTTTATCGAATTTGAAATTGTACCCCAATTTGTAAGCATGCCACCCAACCATCTATAATTCACAAAATATTGATCAGTTTTTTTTGCTAGCTCTGCAATAGCTTCGGATGCTTGCTTTTTTGTTGATATGAAGAGTATTTTTCCATTACCTGAGATAGTATTATAAACTTTTTCTAAGGCTATTTTAGTTAATTCTAAGGTTTGTGTTAAATCGATAATATGTATTGAGTCTCTTTTTCCAAATATATATTTTTTCATTTTTGGGTTCCATCTAAGTGTTTTGTGACCTAAATGAACACCAGCCTCTAGTAATTGTTGTATAGTAATAATTGGTATCTTCATGTTTTTTTCCGGTTATTCCTCCACAATCACTTCCTATTGGACCGGTGGGTTATTAACCATTGACTGTGTGAGTAATTAGAGGGTTTTACAAATTTATTTCATTTAAAACAAGCTTTTTTTTATCTAACGATTGAAGAAATATCCTCTGTTTTCAATATTTTTAAGGACTCTCTATTAACTTCTCTTTTTTCGTTAAGATCTAAAACATAATTTTTACCATTATAATGATATTTAATCCTGACGGTTGTATTGCCTGATTTTTTTAATGTCTCTGAAAGTTTATCAAGTTGATTTTCATTTTTAATTATAAAATCAACCTTATCAATAGGTTTTTTGTATATTTCTTTTAAAGATGAAATATTAGTTATGTTTAACCTAAAATTTGTATTATCCTCTTTAGATGATTGTTTGCTCACCTCTAATAATAATGAGTTACCCTCTTTAATAAACTCTCTACTTCTTTCAAATATTTCTGAAAAAACAAAAATTTCAAATGAACTTGATAAATCTGAAAATTTAATAACTGCATAAGGATTTCCTTTATTTGTTTTTCTCTCAATTATTTTTAACACTGTAGCAGCAAGATTGGCAAATTTTAACTTATCGGTGTCTATAAATTTCTTATAGTTAATTATATTAAACTGATCTAATAATTCATTATATGAGTTTAGTGGATGATCCGACATAAAAAACCCCAATGACTCAAACTCTTTATTTAATTTTTCCTCAGTTTTCCACTCATCACAAATATTTAGATAATCTTTATCGTTAGTATGATTTATTTCAAATAAATCTTTTTGATTTACTAATTTATTTTCGTAAGTATTTTTAGACTTTAAAATAATATTGGGTATAGAATCAATTATAGTTGCTCTATTGTCAAATAGTTCATCAAAAACACCTGCTTTCGTAAGTCCCTCAAGCTGTAATTTATTTAGATCTTTTGGATTAATTCGGTTTATGAAATCATTTAATGATTTAAATTTTCCGTTAATTATTCTTTCATTTATAATATTTTTAACTGATTCTATTCCAACATTTTTAATAGCTCCTAAAGCGTAATAAAAATACTTACCATCAAACTTAAACTCTTCGAAACTTTCATTTATGTTTGGTCTTATTATATTAATTTTAAGTCTCTTTATCTCTTCGTGAAATTCTGATAATTTTTTATGGTTAGATATATCCATAGTCATTGATGCAGCTAAAAATTCATTTGGATAATAAGTTTTTAAGTAAGCTGTTTGATAAGCAATAATAGCATAAGCAGCTGCATGGCTTTTATTAAAACCATATTCTGCAAATGGTTCTATCTTTAAGAAAATTCCAGCAGCGACATCTTTTGCGATACCATTTTTTACTGCACCATCTATAAACCTTTCCTTCTGTCTTTCTACTTCTGCTCTTTTTTTTTTTCCAATAGCTTTTCTAAGTATATCTGCTTCGCCAGCGGAAAACCCTGATAGTTTTTGAGCTATTTGCATAACTTGTTCTTGGTATATAATTACTCCATATGTTGGTTTTAAAATATCTACTAAAAGTGGATGAATATAGTCTGGTTCTCTAATTCCATTTTTACAGTTGTTATATATGGGTATATTGCTCATTGGTCCTGGTCTATATAGAGCTACTAATGCAATAATATCTTCAAGGTCTGTAGGTTTCATATTTATCAATGCATCTTTCATACCTGAACTTTCTAATTGAAATAGACCAACTGTATTCCCAGTTGCTAACATCTTGAAAACTTCTGGGTCCTCATAGTCAATTTCTTTAATACTGAAATTTTTAATTTTTTCTTTTATCATTTTTTCTGTTTTGTTTATTACAGTTAGTGTTTTAAGGCCCAGAAAATCAAACTTTATTAGACCAGCATTTTCTGCAGAATACATATCAAACTGTGTAGATGGTAAAAGTAGATCTGCTGAATTATCTTTGTAAAGAGGAACGGTATTTGTTAATTCTTGATCTGCTATAACTACCCCAGCTGCATGTGTAGCAATATTTCTATTTAACCCTTCTAACATTAATGATAAATTTACTAATTTCTTTACTCTCAGATCATCTTTTATTAATTTTTGTAATCTAGGCTCTGAGTTAATACATTCGTTTAAACTTTGTGGTCTAGATGGATCAAAAGGTATCATTTTAGCTATACTATCTATAAATCCGTATGAAAGTCCCAGCACTCTTCCTACATCTCTAATTACCATTCTGGCCTTTAATTTTCCAAAGGTTATAATATGGGCTACACTGTTTTTGTATTTATTTGACAAATATTCAAAAACTTTATCTCTTTTTTCCTCACAAAAATCTATATCAAAATCTGGCATTGAAATTCTATCAGGATTAAGAAATCTCTCAAATATCAAATTAAATTTTATTGGGTCGACATCAGTTATTGACAAACACCAAGCAACTAATGAACCAGCTCCTGAGCCTCTTCCTGGTCCGACTGGTATATCGTTATTTTTTGCCCACTTAATATAATCAGCTACTATTAAAAAGTAACTAGAGTATTTCATTTTTATTATTATATCTAATTCATGATTAAGTCTTTTTTCATATTTATTTTGTAAACTTTTTCTTTTTTCAAAATTTTTTTTATCTAAAATACTCTTAAATTTATCTTTTAAGCCATTGAAAGAGTCGACTTTCAATTTATTATCTGCATTTCCATCTTGATTTGAACTGATATTGGGAAGGATTGGCTCAGATGTAGTCGGTCTAAAATTACATCTGAATGGTAAATTGAAATTGTTTTGTAAGGCTTCGGGTAGATCGTTAAAAACTTCATGCATTTCTTCATTTGATTTAAAATAATGATGATTTGAAAAAGTTAATCTTTTTTTTTCATTAACGTAGGTTTTGTTTCCGATGCATATTAATGCGTCGTGAGCCTCGTACATTGATTTGTTTAAATAAAATACTTCATGTGATGCAATAAGTGGTATGTTTAATTTGTTTGAAATATTTAAATTAAACTTCTCAAATATATCCTCATTAGTATCTTTATGCCTTTGAATCTCAATATAAAAATTATCACTTAATGAATTGCTTAATCTTGAATACATTTCTTCAATTTCTATCAATTTTCCATTATTAAACATTTTGCCAAATAATCCATTAATTGTACCTGACATTAAAATTATATTTTTATTATCTTCAAATAGATCATCAAATTGACAGCATGCACTCTCCGTTTCTTTTCTATCGAGATATGATTTAGACGATAATTCAATGATTCTTTTGTAACCAATTTTGTTTTTTGCTATTAAAGTTAATAAGCCAATTTCGTTTTTAAATTTGAAATTTATTTGTGTACCTATAATAGGTTGAGTACCAGATTTTGAGACTACTTCAGAAAATTCCAATACACCGCATAAATTGGCAGTATCAGAAATTCCTAAACTTTGTATTTTATTTTTCTTGCAAAAATCTTTTAATTCATCAATTTTTACGGCTCCTTCACAAATTGAATATTGTGTATGTACTTTAAAGTGACTAAATTGTTTATTTTTGTGCGACTCTTGCATTATATGATCTTATTTTACCATTTCTTAACTGTAATTTACAATCAGCCATTTTAGCAAAATATATATTGTGAGTTGCATAAATTATTACACGATTTTTATTTTTTAATTTCAATAATAATTTAAATATTTCTTTTGAGTTTTTATTATCAAGATTTCCGGTTGGTTCATCTGCTAGAATTATTTTTGGAAAATTGATAAGTGCCCTCGAAATAGCAATTCTTTGGGACTCCCCACCCGAAAGCTCTGACGGATAATGTTTTGCTCTGTTACTAAGACCTACTTTTTTAATTAATTTTTTTGCTTCTCTTATTGCATCTTCGTAATTTTCTGTCTGCGTTAATTTTGGTATATATATATTTTCTAATGCATTAAAATCAGGTAATAAATTTTTATCTTGGTAAATAATACCTATTTTCTTTGATCTAATTTCGTCAGTATTTCCATTTTTATCGAAATTAATTTTCTCATTCTCAAAATAAATATTTCCACTAGACGGCCTATCAATTAATGATATTAAGTTTAATAATGTAGATTTGCCTGATCCGGATGGACCAATTATTGAATAAGTTTTACCAATTTTAAAATTGAAATTAATATTATTTAAAACTTTAACATTGTTTTTTGTAAAAATTTTCGAAATATTTTTTAATTTTATTAATTCTTTACTCATATTTCAGTGATTTAATTGTATCAACTTTAGATGCTTTCAAAGCTGGATAAATTGATACAATTGAAGTTATAATAATTGATATTATTCCAATAATAGATATCGAAATGAAATTTATCTCTGATGGCATTTTATTAAAAAAATAAATTTCCTCAGGGAATATTGATATATTAAATATTTCACTAAGAAAAATTCTTATTTCCTCGATATAAAAAGAAAATAATATTCCGAAGATAATTCCAAAAATAGTTGCTGAAATGCCTATAATTAACCCTATGAAAAAAAATATTTTTATTATTGATCTATTTCTAACACCAATTGACTTTAGAATAGCAATCTCTCTAGTTTTATTTTTTACTAATATTGTCAAACCTGAAATAATATTAAAAGCAGCAACAATTATAATCAAAGATAATATTATAAACATTACATTTCGTTCGATATTTAAAGCAGAAAATAATGACTTATTTAGTTCTTTCCATGTATAAATAAAACTACTATTAAACTCGTCTAATAATACATTTTTAAAAAAATCTACATCTTTTGGGTTTTTTAAAAAAATTTCTGCAAATCTTTTTTCTTTACTTATATTAAATAAACTTTCCAAATCATTAATATTTAAAAATGCAACATTTTGATCAAATTCTAATAAACCACTATCAAATATTGAGTCTATTATATATGCTTCTTGTTTTGGTAATGAACCAATTATAGTTTCAACACCGTAGGGTGACATAACGACTATTTTATCTCCAATATCTGCGTTAAGATTGATACTTAACTCTTTACCAATAGAAATATGCTTTATATTTAATTTTTCATTACCTTCAAAATTGTTGTTTTTTACTAAATCTAATCTTTTAAAACTATTTTTATTGTAACCTCTAAATAATACCCCTTTAGTCAAGTTTTTATTAATTATCACTCCTTCACTGCTGTTGCTAATAATTATTTTATTTGTAAAAGATTTAATACTTTTTTTATTAAATTTTTTTATATCAATTGGATTTTCATATGGTTTTAAAACTACATGAGCATTAAACCCGATAATTTTATTTATTAATTCTGTTCTGAAACCATTCATAACTGACATCACGATTATCAAAACCGCAACACCAATAGATATACCGATAAAGGAAAAAGTTGAAATGATATTCACGAAACGATCTTTTTTTTTAGCAAAGATGTATCTTAATATAATTTTTTTTTCTAATTTTGATATCAATTTAAATATTTTTTTTTATTAGATGAATTATGTTATTAATATTTTGTTTTTTTATGTCCGTTCCTATTTCTCTAAATTCTATTAAATTTTCATTAAAATTTTTTCCCACAATAATTTGAAAAGGGACACCTATTAAATTAAACTTTTTCATTTTTACTGATAAGCTGTCTTCAGTATCATCTATAATTGTGTCAATTTTCTTACTATTTAATTTGTTGTAAATATCATTGGCATTATTAATTGGTTTTTTATTATTTTTATTAATTACAACCAAAATAGCACAATGATAAGGTGCAATTGAGACTGGCCATTTCATTATTTCATTTTTTTCGTCATATTTAGCTTCAATTATTGCTCCAACCAATCTTGATACACCAATTCCGTAAGAACCCATTTTTACAAATTCTTTTTTTCCATTAAAATCGACTGATGCGCCCATAGATTTCGAATATTTATCGCCAAAGTAAAATATATGTCCAACCTCTATACCTTTGGTTTTAATTTGATACTTATTAGGGACTTTTTCTAAAAAATCATTTTTATTAAATTTTTCATCTGTCACAGCATAATATTTTTCGTATTTGTTTCTAAGTTCCTTTAAAGAATTGCGCTCGATATTTGTATCTTGGTAATTGATACTAAATATTCTTTTGTCAGTATAAATTTGACTTTCACCAGTTTCAGCTTCTATAACAAATTCATGAGATAAATTTCCACCAATTGGCCCAGTTTCTGCTCGCATAGGTATTGCAGATAAATTTAGTTTTTTAAAAGTTCTTAAATAAGATATAAAAAATTTGTTATAGGAATAAACAGCATCCTCCTCACTTAAATCAAAAGAGTAGGCATCTTTCATATAAAATTCTCGTCCTCTCATAACACCGAATCTTGGCCTAAGTTCATCTCTAAATTTCCACTGAATATGGTAAATAAGTTGAGGCAGAGATTTATAGGATTTAAATGATGATCTAAAAATTTCAGTTATTAATTCCTCGTTTGTTGGTCCATATAGCATCTCACGATTTTGCCTGTCTTTAATTCTTAACATTTCCTCTCCGTAATCATCGTATCTTCCACTTTCCTTCCAAATATCGCTGGATTGTATAGTTGGCATTAATATTTCTTGGGCACCAATATTATCTTGTTCTAATCTTACTATATTTTCAATTCTTTTCATAACTTTGAAGCCAAGAGGCAGCCAAGAATATATACCTGCAGATGACTGTTTTATCATACCGGTCCTCAACATTAATTTGTGTGATTTGATTTTTGCTTCTGATGGATTATTTTTTAATATAGGAATTAATGATTTTGATAAATACATTTAATTATATCCTTATAAGATTTATATTGGTTAAAGGTTTTTTTCCAGTTTTTTCCTTTGTGACTTTTCTGCTAACAATTTTTAGTGTTTCTACTAAATTATCTTCTTGTTTTTTATTATTTAAAGAAAAAGTTTTTATAACTTTTTGAATTTCTTGAGATATTAAATATTTTAAATCTTCGATATTATCGATCGGAATACCTTTTGCAATTATAATTGGAGTATCGTGAATATTACCCTTTGAAGTAATTAAAACTACTATATTTAAAAAACCATTTGATGAAATATTTTTCCTCTCCTTTATAGATCTAAAATCTTCATCAACTCCAATTTTTCCATCAAGAAAAATTTTACCATATGGTGCTTTATCAAAAACTTCTGGTGATTTACCTGGGAAAAGTCTAACAATATCTCCATTTTCAACTTTAATTGGGTAAGGGACATTCATCTCTTTTGCAAAAGAAATATGCTCTAACATATGTCTTTGTTCACCATGAACAGGAATAATTGAATTAGGTTTTATCCAGTTGTACATATCTTTTAAGTCGTCTCTATTAGGATGTCCTGAAACATGAACAAATTCGTTTTCTTCCGAAATAACCTCAATACCATCTCTTACAAGCTGATTATGTAATTTATATAATTTCTTTTCATTACCTGGAATTATTTTAGATGAAAAAATTACTGCATCACCACTTTCTACATACACATCAGGATGAACAAAATTTGATATTCTGTTCATTGCTCCCATGGGTTCACCTTGACTACCAGTACATAAATAAATAATTTTATTTCTTGATATGTTTTTAGCGTCTCTAGAGTCTATCGGATCTATTACATTTTTTAAGTAACCACATTTTTTTGCAGCATTAAAAATTCTATGCATAGACCTACCAACTAGTGAAATTTGTCTTCCAGTTTTTTCAGCACAGTAAAAAATTGTTTCCATTCTTGCAACATTTGATGCAAATGATGTTACTACTATTCTTTTATTTAATCTTTCTATAATCTTGAGCATTGATATTCTAACGTCTTTTTCAGAACCAGATCTTCCAATACTAAATACATTTGTAGAGTCACAAACCATTGTTATTACGCCTTTGTTGCCAATTTCTTTTAATCTATTTGAATCAATATTCTGACCGACAAGGGGATTTGGATCATACTTCCAATCACCAGTATGTAAAATGTTTCCAGCAGAAGTTTCAATTCTCAAGCCATTTGGTTCAACAATAGAATGAGTAAGTGATACAAATTCTATTTTGAAAGGGTCGAGATTTATGGTACCTCCTAAACTAACTACATTTAAATACGGACTTATATCTATTTTTTTTTCTTTAAATTTTTCAGTTATAAGAGTTGCTGTAAATGGTGTTGCAAAAATTTTACATTTAAGTTTTGGCCAAACAAAAGATATTCCGCCTATATGGTCTTCGTGAGCGTGTGTAGCAATAATGCCTAATAAATTATCTTTTTTATCCTCTATAAAACCTGGATCGGGATAAATTAAATCTATACCAGGGATACTTTCATCTGCAAAAGTAACACCGATATCAACAATAATCCATTTATGATTTTCATGAGCACCGAAACCATAAAGATTCATATTCATTCCAATCTCTCCAGCACCTCCAAGGGGACAATAAATTAGCTCGTTTTTCATATTATCTTACAGTTAATTACTTTGATTAAACCATTAAGCGTTATATCCTTACTTACTTTCGATTTATGTTTTAGAGAGTTTTTAAACATATCAGCTAAACCACCTGTGAAAATAATTTTATATTTTGATCTCGTTTTTTTAATTATTAAATTAACTATATTATCTATTAAACCAACATAACCCCAATAAAAACCTGATTTTACAGAAGATGATGTATTTTTTCCTATTATATTTGTCATTTTTTTTAATTTAACTTTAGGTATTAAAGAGGCTTTTTTGATTAAATTTTCTAAAGACAAAATGGGGCCTGGTGCAATTATACCTCCTAAATACTCTTTTTTTTTTATAACATCAAATGTTGTCGCTGTTCCTAAATCAACAATAATATAATTATTATTATAATCAATAACACTTATTGCATTAGACAACCTATCTGAACCTACTTGTTTTCTATTAACTAATATTTTTACTAAACTTTTTAAGTTGAGTTCTTTTAATTCGTAACACGGTAAGTTTAGCTTAAATTTAAAAAAATTTTTAAACATTTTATATATTTTTGGAACAACACTACAAAACAAAACATATTTGAAATTTTTTAACAATGGTTTTAAAAAACTGAGTTTTTTTTTTAGGTACTTATCATTTACAAGATTAGTTTTTATATAAATTTTTCTTTTTTTTTTTAATTTATTATTTAAAATACATAACTTAATTTCTGTGTTTCCTATATCTCCAATTAAATACATTTATAGTTTTCCTAAATTTTTTTCATAAAATTTTTTTATTACATTAAATATATGATTTTTGTTAATGTTTTTTTTTAAATATTTATTTAAATATGTCGAACGATAATTTTTTATTTGAGGACTATTAATAACGTTAACACCAATACCAACAATTATAAAGGTATTGCCTTTATATTTAATTATTTCCTGCAATATACCACATAATTTTTTTTTATTAATTAATAAATCATTCGGGTGTTTAATAGTTATTTTTATCTTAGTTAATTTTTTTAAAGCGTCGGTAATTACTTTATAATTAAATTTAGTTAATTTAATTAAATTTAATTTTTTCTCATACAAGTAAAATACAGACATAAACAAATTACCTTTTAGAGAAATCCATTTTCTTCCATATCTTCCTCTTCCATTTGTCTGATTATCAGTTACTACAATGCCTTTTCTATAGCCTTTTTTTATCAACTCTATTGATTTATCATTTGTACTATTTATTTTTTTAAATAAAAATTTTTTTAATTTCATTAAATGATTATAATTCGTGAAACAATATTTAATAACAAATTAGGATAGATAAAGTACATTAAAATAATAAAAGTTGATACAAATAATGATATTTTAAGACCTATATTATGATTTAAATCAAAGTTTATTTTAGCTTCATCGAAATATATAGTTTTAATAATTCTTATATAATAAAATGCAGCAATAACTGTTGATAGCAAACCAATAACTGCCAAATAATACATTTCATTTTCTATAACTGATAAAAAAATATAAAATTTTGCAAAGAAACCTGCTAATGGTGGAATTCCAGCCAAAGAAAAAAGAACGATTAATAGAGACAAAGATAACAATGGATGATTTTTTGATAATCCAGACAAATCATCTATACTTTCGAAATACTTATTATTTTTTCTCATCATAAACATGCAACTAAAGAAAGCTAAATTCATCAATAAGTATATTGATATATATGATACTGCACTTTGTATTCCATCGTTTGTACCAACAGATAATCCTGCAAGTGCAAAACCCATATGACTTATAGAACTATAAGCCATTAGCCTTTTTAGGTTTTTTTGCCCAATTGCTGCGACAGATCCAAAAACCATCGAAGCAATTGATAAGAAGATTATTATTATTTGCCACTGATCAATCATATTTATAAATGGCACATATAAAAATCTAATAAATACACATAGTGCTGCAATTTTGGGAAGTATTGCAAAAAAAATTGTTACAGAAGTTGGTGAACCTTGATAAACATCTGGGGCCCACATATGAAATGGAACTGCCGAAATTTTAAAAGCTAAACCAACTAATATAAAGACAATTCCTAAAGTCAGACCGTATTGAACTTTGGATATACTTAAAGAAATAATATCAAAGTTTGTTGATCCTGAAAATCCGTAAATTAATGAACATCCATACAGTAAAAGGCCAGAAGATAATGCGCTTAAAATAAAATATTTTAATCCTGACTCAGAAGATAATTGATTATTTCTGTTAAATGCAGCTAAAACGTATAAGGCAAGCGACTGAAGCTCAAGCCCCATATAAAATACAATAAGATCATTTGAACTAATCATTATCATCATACCAAGCATTGAACTTAATAATAATATTGGATACTCTATTTGATAAATTTTATTAATTTTTAAGTACTTAGAGGAACTAAGCATTACAAAGATACCAGAAATTATTATTAAAAATTTCATAAATATTGATAGATAATCAATCTTATAACTATTTATAAACAAGTAAATTTCTGTAAAATTAAAATTATTAAAATTTAAAAACAAAGTAATTACTAACGACACTATAGAAAGATTGTAAACAATATTTGAACTTTTTTTTTTATACACGCCTAATAATAATAAAAACATTATTGAAATAGAGATAAAAATTTCAGGAAATAATAAATTTAAATCTTTCATTTATTTTCAACTAAATATTTTTCTATATTGAAATCATATAATTCTAAAAATTGACTAACTGATATATCAATTGTTTTAAATAGTGGCTCTGGGTAAAAACCATAAAAAATTATTGGTAAAGCTAAAATCCATAAAACTAGCATTTCAGATTTTGACAAATCAGGCATGCCCAAGAGATCTTTGTTTTGTATTTTTCCAAATATTACACGTCTATACATCCACAACATGTAAGCAGCGCTTAGTACAACCCCTAATGTTGCAACAAATGCAACAATAATATTTTTTTGAAATACACCTAACAATATTAAAAATTCACCCACAAAGCCTGTAGTTCCAGGTAATCCGACTGCACCAAGAGTAAATATCATTAATACTATTGCATATTTAGGAATTATAGATACTAAACCTCCATAATTTTTAATTAGTCGTGAATTTTTGCGCTCATAAATTACTCCAACAGAAAAAAATAGTGCAGCCGAAACCAATCCATGACTTATCATTTGAAATATACTTCCTTCTATTCCTTGTTTAGTCATTGTAAATATTCCTAATGTAACAAAACCCATATGTGCAACAGATGAATAAGCAATTAATTTTTTCATATCTTCCTGCATTAATGCAACTAAAGAAGTATAAATTATTGCTATAACACTCAAAACATAGACTAAAGGGACAAAATATTCTGAAGCTAATGGGAACAATCCTACTGAAAATCTTACAAATCCATATCCTGCCATTTTAAGAAGAATTGCAGCCAACATAACTGATCCAGCTGTCGGTGCCTCAACATGAGCGTCTGGTAACCATGTATGTACTGGCCACATCGGAGTTTTAACAGCAAACGAACTAAAAAAAGCCAACCATAACAACTTTTGATATTTTTGATCTATGCCTAATACGTAAAGTTGCTCAACATCTGTAGTGCCAGATAACCAATAAATACTAATTATAGCTATCAGCATTAAAACTGATCCAAGTAATGTAAACAGAAAAAATTTAAATGCTGAATATACTCTCCTACTACCACCCCAAATACCAATTATTAAAAACATTGGTATTAAACCACCTTCAAAAAATAGATAAAATATTACCAAATCTAATGCACAAAATACACCTATCATTAGAGATTCCATTATTAATATGGACAATAAAAATTCTTTTAAACGGTATTTGATTGTTGAGTTTACAGAGATTACACATAAAGGAGTGATGAAAGTTGTTAAAATTACAAATAGAATAGAAATGCCATCAATACCAACTTTATAATTAATAAAACCCAACATCCATTCTCTATTTTCGACAAATTGAAACTCAGAAGTATCTTTATCAAAAATCAACCAGAGATAAATTGATAAAATAAAATTAGCAATCGTTATAAATAAAGCAACATATTTTACAGAATTATTTTTTTCACTTGGTTTTATAAAAAATAAAAAAATTGAACCTATTAATGGTAATAATATTAAAGAAGATATGATAGGAAAGTTCATTAATTTATAATTAAAATTGTTAATATTATGGAAAAACCTAAAAGCATTATAAATGCATATTGGTATATAAAACCACTTTGAAACTTAACTGCTTTCAAAGATATTTTTTTTACTATTGAAGAAACTCCATCTGGTCCGAATTTATCAATAACTGCGTTATCTATATTTTTCCAAAGAAAAAATCCTATTTTTTTTGCAGGAACAATAAACAAAAACGAGTAAAGCTCATCGAAATACCATTTGTTTTTTAAAAATTCATATAAAGGTTTATTAGACTCACTCAGATATATTGGAATATTTTTATTTTTAACAAAAAATAAATAAGAGATTGGTATTGCAAGTGATATTAAAATTGGTGTAAGCATTAGAAACCAATTAGGAGGATGTTCTGTGCTTAAAGGTTTTAAAAATAATATTGAGGATTTCCAAAAGTTCTCAGGACTATCTACTCCAATAAACATGTCTTTAAATAAATATCCTGCAAATAATGCTCCCAAAGATAAAAAAAATAAAGGCATCAACATCACCATAGGGGCTTCATGCATAGAGCTAATGTCACTATTTTTATTATTATATTCTCCATGAAAAACTTTAAAAATTAATCGCCAAGAATATATAGCAGTTAAAAATGCTGTACATACACCAGTAAATGCTGCAAGGTAACCTAAAAATGTTCCATCAAGATATGCAAATTCGATAATTGCGTCTTTTGAATAATAACCTGAGAGCAAAGGAAAACCAGTTAACGCAAGTGTTCCAATGACCATAAAAAAATATGTGTAAGGTAATTTTTTCCAAACTCCTCCCATAGAATTTATATCTTGCTCATCTTTAAATGAATGAATTATCGATCCTGCCCCTAAAAATAATAGTGCTTTAAAAAACGCATGAGTAAATAAATGAAAAATTGCAACATTATAAGCGCCTATACCTGTCGCAAAAAACATATATCCCAATTGACTACAAGTTGAATAAGCAATAATTTTTTTTATATCATTTTGGACTAGGGCAATGCTTGCAGCAAATAATGCTGTTATCGACCCTATAATAACAATAAAAGAGAGTGCAAACGGAGAATATTCATATATCGGTGAACATCTTACAACTAAAAATACTCCAGCTGTTACCATTGTTGCCGCATGAATTAATGCAGATACAGGTGTTGGACCCTCCATAGCATCTGGTAGCCAAGTATGTAAAATAAATTGAGCAGATTTTCCCATTGCTCCTACAAATAATAGTATGCAAATTAAATCTATCAAATTTGATGAAATTCCAAAAAAATTAATATTTGTTTCAGTTGTCACTGCAATTAAATCAAATATTTCAGAATAATTTAGAGTTTCGAATTTGAAAAATATTAAAAAAATACCAAGTGCTAGTCCAAAATCCCCTACTCTATTTACTAAAAACGCTTTAATTGCGGCTGCATTAGCAGTTTCTCTTTTAAACCAAAATCCTATTAAAAAGTATGAACATACCCCTACACCTTCCCATCCAAAAAATAATTGAAGAAAATTATCAGAAGTAACCAACGTAAGCATAGCAAACGTAAACAAAGATAAGTATGACATAAATCGAGATTTATGTGGATCGTGAGACATATACCCTACTGAATAAATATGCACTAAACACGAAATTAAAGTTACCACAACTAACATTACTGATGATAAAGCGTCTATTTTAATTGCCCAATTAACACTTAGTAAACCTGAACTTATCCAATTAGAAACAATTAGAGTGCTTTCGTAATCATAAACAATAACCTTGTAAAAAATTATAATAGATAATACTGCTGTAATTGATACAAAAGAACACGTTACAATTTCTGAAGACCTACTACCAATTTTTGTACCAAAAAATCCAGATATTATAGAACCCAATAAGGGCAAAAAAACAATGAAATACTCCACAACTAACCTTTTAATTTGTCAATTTCTTCTACTCGAATTGTTCCAGAATTCCTAAAGTAGACTACGATAATTGCTAATCCTATAGCCGCTTCTGCAGCTGCCACAGTTAATATAAACAACGTAAAAATTTGACCTGACAGATCGTTGAGAAAAGCAGAAAATGAAACTAAATTAATATTTACCGACAATAAAATTAGTTCTATGCTCATCAATATAACAATTATATTTTTTCTGTTTAAAAATATTCCAGCTACTCCAATTGTAAATATTATAGCACTAAGCGTTAAATAATGGCCTAATCCAATCTCAGACATCTATTTTTGCTCCCTTATTTTTTTCAACATCAATTAGCTCAACACCAGTCGATTTTTCTCTTGAAATTTGATTAAAATAACTTTGTTTTTTTAATCCATCTCTTTTTCGAAAAGTTAAAACTATAGCTCCTATCATAGATACAAGTAATATCATTCCAGATATTTGGAACAAATGAATGTAATCTGTATAAAGCACTTCACCTATTGAATGCGTATTTGTAATGTTTTTATCGATATTCAAATTAAAAGATTTGGGTAGATCTGGTTTAAATTTCCATCCACCAATTACTATTACTAGTTCAAAAAAAAATTACAGTGCTTATTAATATTCCAAATGGTATATGAGAGCTGTTTAATTTACTTCCCTTTTTACTTTGAAACCACTCATTTTCTTGCTGTGCAACATTTAACATCATTACTACAAAAAGAAATAATACCGCCACGGCTCCAACGTAAACAATTAACATTATCATTCCAAGGAATTCTGCACCTCCCATAATAAAAAGACATGATATGCTAACAAAATCTAGTATTAAAAAAAAAACTGAATGAACGGTATTTCTAGAGACTGTGACCATAATTGCAGATATGATAGCTATAACTGAAAATATATAAAAAAAAATTGTGTTAGCGATCATTTTTTATCTGTGAGCATTATCAGCTTTTATATTTGCAGCTAGTATATTTTCCCATCTATCGCCGTTTTCTAGTAATTTATCTTTATTATAAAATAACTCTTCTCTAGTTTCTGTTGCAAATTCAAAATTAGGTCCTTGGACAATTGCATCTACAGGGCATGACTCTTCACATAACCCACAATAAATACACTTTAACATATCAATATCATATCTTGTTGTTTTCCTGCTACCATCTTCTCTTTCCGTAGACTCTATAGTTATTGCTTGTGCTGGACAAACAGCTTCACATAACTTGCAAGCTATACATCTCTCTTCACCGTTTGGATATCTTCTAAGCGCATGTTCTCCTCTTGCTCTTGGACTTATTTGACCTTTCTCGAATGGGTAATTAATGGTTTTCTTTTTCTTAAAAGTTTCTTTTATAGCCATTAATAGTCCGGTTATAAAATCAGCCATTAATATTGTTTTCAAAAATCTAGATATTCTCATAATTCCTATTTTGGTAATAAGTCATAATACATTAAAAAACTAGATGTAATAACTACATAAAATAATGAAAAAGGTAAGAATATTTTCCAACCAAGTTTCATTAATTGATCATATCTATACCTTGGAACAATAGCTTTAACTAACGCAAATAATATAAATAATAAGATTATTTTAATTATAAGCCATAAAGCACTTGGTATAGCATTAAATGGATACATATCAATTGGAGATAACCAACCACCTAGAAATAATATAGATCCAATAGCACACATTAATAAAATATTTGCATATTCACCAAGCCAAAACATTGCATACATCATTCCAGAATACTCAGTTTGGTAACCTGCGACTAACTCGGCCTCTGCCTCTGGCAAATCAAATGGAGGTCTATTGGTCTCTGCAAGAGCTGAAATAAAAAAAATTACAAACATAGGAAACAGTGGTAATACAAACCACATATTTTTTTGAGCAATAACAATATCATTTAAATTTAATGAACCAACACATAGCAAAACATTTATTATAATTACCCCTATAGAAACTTCATATGAAACCATTTGAGCTGCAGACCTTATTGATCCAAAGAATGGATATTTTGAATTAGAAGCCCATCCACCCATAATAATTCCATAAACACCCAAAGATGATACGGCAAACAAGTATAATATACCCACATTTATGTCTGCTAAAACTAGATTTTCACTAAATGGAATTACTGCCCATGCGATAAGAGCCAACGTCATTGTGACTATTGGTGCTAATATAAAAATAATTTTATTTGAAGTAGCAGGTATTATAATCTCTTTAAATATATATTTTAAGGCATCTGCGAGTGATTGAAGTAATCCAAAAGGTCCTACCACGTTTGGTCCCCTTCTTTTTTGAACAAAAGCCCAGACTCTTCTGTCCAACCAAACTATTAAGGCTACCGCCGTCAAAACAGGTAAAATAAGTAGAATAATTTTATATGTTTCTAAAAAAAGAATTTGAAAGTAGCTTATCATTATCCTTCGGTTCCTGTTTTTTTCATATTTAATTTTGCATTTCTACACTCACTCATTGTTTTCGAAGCACGTGCTATTACATTGGAATAATAATAGTCTAAATCATTAATTTTTACTTTTTCCTCATAAAATTTTAGATTTACATCATTAACAATTTCTTTTTTTTTAGAAGATTTTAAATAATTATTCATTGAGTCATACAAATTAGCTTTTGTATCAAATAATTTTTTTCCACTTATTTTTTCTGATAATTCATTAATAATTAACCATTCTTCTTTAGCGATACCTGTCGGATAAGAGGCTTTAAAACATTTTTGAGTTTTTCCCTCTAAATTAGTAAAGTATCCATCTTGTTCTGTATAAGCTGGTGACGGTAAAATTATATCTGCAATTTCAGCTCCGCGATCACCATGCGATCCAATATAAACGATAAATTCATTTTTCTTATTTAATTTTAAATTATCTTGCCCGAATAAAAACAATAATCTAAATTCATTTAAATAAAGTTTATTTAATACGAAATTTCTTGAACTTTTTGGGTTTTTTATCTTTAAATCTTTAGCACCTACTGAAGAGGCATCTCTTGGTAAAAAGTTTAAAATCTGCCATTTTTCTTTGAATTTAAATTCATTACTTTTGTTAAGTTTTTTCATAAAATCAAATAAATACTCTGCTGATTTAAGATTTAAAAAAGACTCTCCATATATTATCATTGGAGAATTAGAACTTTTAAATATATCAAAAATTTCACCTTTAGAGTTAAAAAAATTTTTTATTTCTTGAGCATCGTCTTTTAGAATTTCATATGGGTAGGTCTGATCACCAATGTCTCCAAAAGAATAAATTTTTGTTTTATTTTTTAAATAAGATTTTCTTATTCTAGAATTTAATACAGTTCCTTCATATCTTGGGTTAGTTCCAATCAACAATATAAAATCACTTTCTTCAATTCCATTAATTTGAGAGTTAAACAAATAATTATTTCTTTGAGTGTCATCGTAATAATAATCCTCGCTCCTGTGTTCAATGTTCTCTGAGCTAATTATTTTATTAAATAATTCTTTTACAGAGAACATTGTCTCCATATTAGAAAGGTCACCAGTAAATGCAGCTATTTCATCATTATTAACTTTTTTAAACTCTTCAATTATTTTGTTGTATGCATCATTCCAAGATATAGAAATAAATTTACCATTATTTTTAAAATATGGCTTGTCTAACCTTTGATATTTCAAACCATCGCAAGCATATCTCGTTTTATCAGAAATCCACTCTTCATTTATATCCTCATTGATTATTGGCAAAACTCTTTTTACTTCCCAGCCGTAAGTGTCTACTCTTATATTAGAGCCTATTGAATCCATGACATCGATGGTTTCAGTTTTTTTTAATTCCCACGGTCTAGCTTCAAATACGTAAGGTTTTGAGGTCAAAGCTCCTACTGGACATAAATCTATTACGTTTGCCGACATTTCAGATTCCATTGCCTTTTCTAGATATGTGGTTATTTGCATATTCTCACCCCTACCGATTGCACCAATCTCTGGTACACCCGCAACTTCTGTAGCAAATCTTATACATCTTGTACAATGTATACACCTTGTCATTTGAGTTTTAATTAATGGACCCATGTATTTCTCAGGAACATATCTCTTATTCTCTTTAAATCTTGATTTATCTATCCCGTAGAACATTGATTGATCTTGCAAATCACATTCACCACCTTGATCACAAACTGGACAATCTAACGGATGATTTGCTAACAAAAATTCCATTACACCTTTTCTTGCTTTCTCTACTTTTTCGGTGTTGGTTCTTATTACCATGCCCTCTGTAGCTGGCATGGCGCAAGATGCAATAGGTTTAGAAGACTTATCCATTTCTACTAAACACATTCTGCAATTACCAGCGATTGATAACTTTTCGTGATAACAAAATCTCGGAATTTCTGCTCCAGCAATTTCACATGCTTGTAAAACCGTCAAACCATCTTCAACTACAATGTCTTTGTCATTTACTTTTAATTTAATCATTATTTGTCTAATAAATGTTGATCCACTAAGTATGGAATTTTTCTATCCTTTTTTACCATAGGGTCAAAATTATTTCTTTTTTCTATTTCTTTTTTAAAGTGTCTTAATAAACCTTGCACTGGCCATGATGATCCTTCTCCAAATGCACAAATTGTATGACCTTCGATTTGTTTTGTAACATCTAACAACATATCTACTTCATCCTTAGAAGCTTCACCTCTAGACATTCTTTCTAGCATTCGCCACATCCACCCAGATCCCTCTCTACAAGGTGTGCATTGACCACAACTCTCGTGCTTATAGAATCTTGCTATTCTTGCCATACATTTGATTATGTCTTGATCTTTATTAATAACTACTATTCCTGCTGTACCTAGCCCACTCTTGTGTTTTGACAATGTATCAAAATCCATTGTAATTATTTCACAAACTTCTTTTGGTAGCAATGGCATTGAGGAACCTCCAGGTATAACTGCTTTTAAGTTATCCCAGCCTCCTACGACTCCTCCTGCATGTTTTTCAATTAATGTTTTTAAAGGAATACCCATTTCTTCTTCTACATTACATGGATTATTCACGTTTCCAGATATGCAGAAAATTTTTGTTCCTGTATTTTTAGGTTTGCCTAATGATGCAAACCACTTACCACCTTTTCTTAAAATAGTTGGAACAACAGCTATTGTTTCCACATTATTAATTATAGTAGGGCACCCGTATAAACCAACTAATGCAGGAAACGGTGGTTTCAGTCTTGGCTGACCTTTGTTGCCCTCTATACTCTCCAAGAGTGCAGTTTCCTCACCACAAATATAAGCACCTGCTCCATAGTGAATATAAATATCTAACTCCCATCCTGTATTTGAAGAATTTTTACCAATTAAATTTTTTTGATATGCTTCATCAATTGCTCTTTGAAGTCGTTCACCTTCATTTTTATACTCGCCTCTAATGTATATATAACACTTATGTGCATTTACTGCGTAAGATGCAATCAAACAGCCTTCAATTAGTTTGTGAGGTTCAAACCTGAGTATATCTCTGTCTTTACAAGTTCCAGGTTCAGATTCATCAGCATTTATTACCAAATAATGTGGTCTAGATCCAACTTCTTTAGGTGCAAACGACCATTTCACTCCTGTTGGAAAACCAGCACCACCTCTTCCTCGAAGCTCAGAAGTTTTTATCTCATTAATAATCCACTCCCTTCCTTTAGAGATTATTTCTTTTGTATCTATCCAATCTCCAATCTTTAGTGCACCAGACAAATTTGAGCTATTATCATTGTATAAATTTTTAAAAATTCTATCTTTATCTTGTAACATTTGTGTTCTCTATTAAAGTTTTTCTATTATTTTCAGGCTCAGAATTTTTTCTACCTCTATATGAGCCAGGTTCAATTTTTTCTCCTTTTAAAATTTTTCCAATAATCTTTATTGATTTTTCTTTATCTAAATCCTCAAAATAATCATCATTAATTTGCATCATTGGTGCGTTTACACATGCTCCTAGACACTCTACTTCTGTCCAAGAACATTTTCCATTTACAGATAATTCATTTTGATTTAAGGATATTTTTTCCTTGCATGCCTCTACTAATTTATAAGCTCCCCTAATCATGCATGGTGTTGTGGTGCAAACTTGTACAAAATATTCTCCAACAGGCGATAAATTATACATTGAATAAAAAGTGGCTACTTCATAAACTTTAATATATGGCATCTCAAGATATTTAGCTATATATTTCATAGCGACTAACGGTATCCAGTTATTATTTTGTTTTTGGGCAATATATAAAAATGCCATAACAGCGCTTTGTTTTTTTTCTTGGGGATAATTTTTTAAAATATTATTAGCTATAATGATATTGTCTTTAGTAAACTCAAAGTTTTCGGGTTGTTTTTTTGAAATTTTTTTTACACTCATCTGTCTACCTCTCCAAAAACTATATCCATCGATCCTAATACAGCTGGAACATCAGCTAACATATGACCTTTAATTAAATAATCCATAGCTTGCAAATGCAAAAAACCTGGAGCTTTAATTTTACATTTATATGGTTTGCTGGAACCATCGGATATCAAATAAACTCCAAACTCACCTTTTGGCGCTTCTACGGCAGTGTAAATTTCGTCTGCATCAACTCTGTATCCTTCGGTAAACAATTTAAAATGATGTATTAAAGCTTCCATTGAGTCTTTAATTTCTTTTTTTGATGGCGGTGAAATTTTATTATTATTTGTTTTAATTGGACCTTTGGGCATTTGATCGAGACATTGTTTTATAATCTTGACGCTTTCCCTCATTTCTTCAATTCTGCAAAGATATCTGTCATAACAATCACCATTTTTACCTACGGGAACTTTAAATTCTATTTGATTATAACAATCATATGGTT